>Ga0105245_10002531_pt1 | contig 16481 bp, 13 predicted proteins | sample KBSM54metaG_FD_81523 | JGI IMG/M metagenome (GOLD analysis project Ga0105245, IMG submission 81523) | Miscanthus rhizosphere microbial communities from Kellogg Biological Station, Michigan, USA - KBS M5-4 metaG | ecosystem: Host-associated > Plants > Roots > Rhizosphere > Soil | place...
CGCCCGAACTGATTGTCGATATCGGCGAGCTTGCCGAACTTCGGGGGATCACGATCAGAGGCGATGTGCTCACCATCGGCGGGCTGACGCGCCACGTAGATGTCCTGAAATCTCCTGAAATCGCTGCACTTGCCCCTCTGCTGGCAGATGCGATCTCCCATGTTGCGCACCCCGCGATTCGCAATCGCGGCACGATCGGCGGCAGCCTTGCACATGCGGATCCCGCCTCCGAATTGCCGGCCTGCATACTTGCGCTGGGCGCGACCATCATTGTTCGCGGGTCAAATGGCGAACGGAAGATTGCCGCGCAGGAGTTCTTCACCGGCATCTATGAGACGGTGCTTTCGCCGCAAGAATTGTTGGTCGCCATCGAATTACCCGTCGCGCGAAAGGGTTCCGTGCATTTCTTCCATGAATTCGCCCGTCGCCACGGCGATTACGCGATCGCCGGCCTGGCAGCGCAGGCGATCGTTGAGGGCGACCGGTTCGCCGACCTCCGCCTTGGCTTCTTTGCCGTCGGCGACCGGCCCTTGCTCGCAGCGGCTGCCAGAAAGCTTGTCAACGTTGTCGTCACGCCAGCCGTGTTGTCCGAGGTGTCCTCCGCGTTAGACCAGGAACTCGATCCGCATGAGGATCAGGAGGCAACGCCTGGCATGCGCCGGCATCTGGCCAAGGTATTGATGGCACGTTGTGTGTCCACGCTGCTTTCCCGCCCCGATCTCTGTGCGGGAGCGACTGCATGATAGCGCCGGTAGCCATTTCGCTCGACGTCAACGGCGAGCGGGTCGACGCGCATGTTTTACCGCGGCTGAACCTTGCGGATTTTCTGCGCGACTATCTCAAGCTGACCGGTACGCATGTCGGCTGTGAGCACGGGGTTTGCGGGGCCTGCACCGTGCGCGTCAACGGCGAGATCGTGCGTGCCTGCCTGATGCTCGCGGTACAAACGCACAACGCATCGGTCGAGACGATCGAGGGATTGTCGGACAGTGGCGAGATCGCCGATCTGCAGGCGGCGTTCCGCGACCGCAACGCGTTGCAATGCGGCTTCTGCACACCGGGAATGTTGATGGCGGCACAGGATCTGCTGAAACAATCGTCAGAGCCGGATCGCGAGCAGATTCGCGAACATCTTTCCGGCAATTATTGCCGTTGCACCGGCTATCAGGCGATTGTCGACGCGGTTGAGACTACGGCGCGGGCACGTGCGGGACGAGCGTCATGACGTCGATACCCGCAAATCCGTACTCGCTGTCAGTACTCGACCGGCCCAATTCTTACATCGGGAAAACAGTGCCGCGGCCGAATCTCGACAGGCTGATGCAGGGGCGCGGGCTCTATGTCAGTGACATGGAATTGCCGCGCATGGCGCATGTTGTGTTCCTGCGTTCGCCGTACGCACACGCCAAAATAACCGCTATTGACGCAACATCTGCCAGGCGCATGCCGGGCGTGGTTGGCATCGTAACAGGAAAGGAGCTTGCGGCGGTCATCACGCCATGGGTCGGCGTCCTGTCGCATCTGAAGGGCCTTAAGTCCGCGCCACAGAGCGCTATTGCGCTCGATCGCGTGTGCTGGCAAGGCGAAGCCGCCGCGGCGGTTGTCGCCACAAGCCGCGCCGCGGCCGAGGACGCTGCAGAGCACGTCTCCGTCGCGTATGAAGAGCTCGACGCCGTGACGGATATGCGCGCTGCGCTGGACCCGACAACCCCCGTGATTCATCCCACGCTCGGCGATAATCTTGCCTTCGAGCGCAATCATGACGCGGGCGCGGTCGATCAGGCATTTGCCGATTCCGATGAAGTTTTGGAAGCGGACTTCATCTTCGGACGCCACACCGGTGTTACGCTGGAGCCGCGGTCGGTCGTGGCCGACTGGAACGCAGCGGAAGCAAGGCTGACGATCTACCAGGGGACGCAGGCGCCGCACATGGTGCAGAATATTGCCGCGCTCCATTTAGGTCTGAAAGAATCGCAGGTCCGCGTGGTCTGCAAGGATGTCGGCGGCTCCTTCGGTATCAAGGTCCATATCTACGCTGACGAGATGGCGACTTACGCATTGTCGAAGCTGCTGCGGCGCCCGATCAAATTCGTCGCCGACCGGGTGGAAAGCTTCAACACCGACATTCATGCCCGCGACCACCGCTGCAAGGGCAAGATTGGTGTCAAGCGTGACGGCACGATCACGGCGTTTGAGATCGACGACCTCACGGGCATCGGTCCCTATTCGATGTATCCGCGCACCAGCGCGATCGAGGCCAATCAAGTCGTCAATCTCGTGGGCGGCCCCTATACGGCCAAGAATTATCGCGCTCGCGCCCGCGTCGTATTCCAGAACAAGAATGTCATGTGCCAGTACCGTGCCGTCGGTCATCCGATCGCGTGCTCGGTGACGGAAGGTCTCGTCGATTTGGCGGCAATGAAGATCGGCATGGATCCGATCGAAATCCGTCGCCGCAATTTGATTGCCGATGATGCTTATCCCTGCGCGTCACCTTCAGGCTTGCGTTTCGAGCAATTGTCGCACCATGCCGCACTGGCCAAGCTGATCAAGATGATGGATTACAGCGCACTGCGGGCCGAGCAGGCGGCGTTGCGGGCGAAGAACATTCATCGTGGCATCGGCATCGCCAGTTTCATCGAGGTCACCAATCCCAGTGCGGCGTTCTACGGCGTCGGCGGCGCCAAAATATCATCGCAGGATGGTGTCGCCGTGCGGCTCGACGCCCAGGGCTCGGTAATCTGCCAGACCAGCATCACCGAGCAGGGGCAGGGCTCGGAATCGCTCACTGCGCAGATCGTCGGCAGTGTGCTCGGCGTGTCCATGGATCGCGTGCGCGTCATCCTGGGCGACACCGATAATACTCCCTATGGCGGCGGCACCTGGGCTTCGCGTGGTGCCGGCATCGGCGGTGAGGCCGCGCTCCAAGCCACCAAGGCGTTGCGCAAGAACATCCTCGACGTTGCAGCCGCCATCCTGCAATCCACGCCCAGCGAACTCGACATCGTCAATAACGCCGTTGTGAATGCCGACGATGGCGCGCCGCGCATCGAGTTGAACGAGCTTGCGAGGATCGTGTACTTCCGTCCTGACACGCTGCCACCGGGCATTCAGCCCGAGCTGATGGCGACGCGGCATTTTGTGCCGCGCGAATATCCCTTTGCTTTCACCAACGGCATTCAGGCTTCATGGCTTGAAGTGGATATCGATACCGGCTTTGTCAAATTGCTGAAGCACTGGGTGGTCGAGGATTGTGGCACCATCATCAACCCGCAACTGGTCGATGAGCAGATCAGGGGCGGGGTGGTGCAAGGCCTTGGCGCGGCGCTATTCGAAAAATGCGTCTATGACGAGCGCGGCCAGCTCACCAACGCCAACATGGCAGATTATCTCGTGCCGATGTCCGGTGAAATGCCCGATATCGACATAGGCCATGTGGTTTCGCCGACGCTGGAGAGCGAGCTTGGCGCGAAGGGTGCCGGAGAGGCAGGGACCGCCGGAGCTGCGGCGGCAGTAAGCAATGCGGTGAATGACGCGCTCAAGCCGTTCGGGACAATAATCACCGAGATTCCGCTGACGCCTCGGACCATCCTGACGGCGCTGGGGCGAATCTGAGCATCACAGGGCTATTCCGCCGCGCTCGCAATCGAGTTCGCTTGCCGGTTAGTGACAACCACTTTTATCGCGTCTTCGACGCGTTCGCGCGCGTATCTCAGCGCGGTCGGCAGATCGCCTAGCGGAAACGTGTGCGTGTGTATCTTCGTTGCATCGAAGCGTTTTTCGGCCATCAGAGCCATCGCGCGGCGAGTGGCGCTGCGGCCTTCGCCACGAATGCCGTAAGCATAGATATTGTTCTTCACGAGATGCGCGAGATCCATGGTGACCGGATCATGCGGAAACGCTGCGAGGCAAATTTTCCCGCCGCGATTGGTCATATGGATGGCCTGATTGATTGTCGCCTCGGTTCCGGCGCACTCAACCACATAGTCCGCACCGATGCCGTCGGTGAGTTGCTTGACGATCTCGATTGCATCCTCGTCGTTGATGTTGACGACGCGGTCGGCGCCGAGTTCCTTGCCGATCGCAAGCCGCTTGTTGCGCGTTCCCGTCAGAATGACGGGACTGGCGCCAAGCGCTTTGGCCACGGCCACCGCGAGCAGCCCGATCGGCCCGGGCCCTATGACGACGACGCTCTCGCCCGCGACCAGCCCTCCCAACTCAGTCAGGCCATACATTGAGGTGCCGGCGGTGACGACCAGCGTCGCCTCGGCATCGCTCATAGTGTCCGGCACCCGCGCCAGCGTGTTAATGTGATTGACGGCATATTCCGCGAAACCACCATCGGTGGTGAAGCCGTTGGCGCGATGGCCCTTGTCGGGCTTTCCATAATTCAGGCACGAGGTGTACATGCCTTGGCGGCAGCGCTTGCACTGGCCGCAGCCGGCATGAATCTCCACACTGATTCGCTCACCGATCTCGAACTCGTCGACGTCAGGCCCGAGTGCCGCAACCGTGCCCATATATTCGTGGCCCGGCGTGAAATTCTTGTTGAAGGGCAGGCCGCCCTGAATACTCGCTGGCGAGCCTGAATGGATGATTTCAAGATCGGTCGCGCAGATCGCAACTGCGTCGATGCGGACCAGAACTTCGGCGCGAGCGGGGACGGGCACCGGCTTTTCGCGCAGGAAAAGCTGGTCCGGATCGCCCAGCACCCAGGCTTTCATCTGCTCGGGAACGGACAGCTTGGGCGAAGTCTTGACGCCAGGGGGGCGATACATTTGGGTGGATCCTCTTTCGCCAAAATCCTACCGAAAACAGCGGCCCGGTAAAATGGACGCCTATGCCGCACTGCACACTCGTTGTGTCACAAAACCTTCATGCGTACTCTATACTTGCTTACCGCTTGTGAAATCCCCCATGCCGCCGGAGTGACCTATGAAGACCGTCCGTCTTGTTCTTGCGTTGCTCGCGCTGTCGCTGATTGCGCCCTGGCAATCCGCCAAAGCGGCCGACGTCATCTGCTACAATTGCCCACCGGAATGGGCGGACTGGGCTTCCATGCTAAAGGCGGTAAAGGCCGACCTCAACTACGATATTCCGCACGACAACAAGAATTCCGGCCAGGCACTGGCGCAGATTCTCGCCGAGAAAAGCAATCCTGTTGGTGATATCGGCTATTTCGGCGTCACTTTCGGCATGAAGGCCAAGGCACAGGATGCGCTGGAGCCCTATAAGCCCGCCAAGTGGGATCAAGTCCCCGCTGGTCTGAAGGATGCCGATGGTTACTGGACCACCATTCATTCAGGCACGCTCGGCCTGTTCGTGAACAAGGACGCGCTTGGGGGCAAACCGGTGCCGGCCTGCTGGAAGGACCTCTTGAAGCCCGACTACAAGGGGATGGTCGGTTATCTCGACCCCTCTTCGGCCGCGGTTGGATATGTCGGCGCGGTTGCGATCAATCTCGCTCTCGGCGGCTCGGAGGCAAACTTCGATCCCGCGATCAACTTCTTCAAGGAACTGCGTAAGAACGATCCGATCGTTCCCAAGCAGACCTCCTACGCCCGCGTGGTCTCCGGCGAGATGCCTATCCTGTTCGATTATGATTTCAACGCCTATCGTGCGAAATATTCCGAGAAGGGCAACTTTGAGTTTGTGATCCCCTGCGAGGGTTCGGTGGTGTTTCCTTACGTTGTCGGCCTCGTCAAGAACGCGCCCGACAAGGAAAAGGCGAAGAAGGTGATGGACTATCTCCTGTCCGACAAGGGACAGGCGATCTGGACCAACGCCTATCTGCGTCCGGCCCGGCCGATCGAACTTCCTGAGAATGTGAAAAAGAAGTTCCTGCCCGATAGCGATTATGCGCGTGCGAAGAACATCGACTGGGGCCAGATGGAAAACGTGCAAAAAGGCTTTGTCGACCGCTATCTCGCCGAGGTCCGCTGAGGCAATATGGCGCCTCCAGAGCGTTTTCAAGCGAAGTGCATACCGGTTCGCGTGAAGAAGACGCGTCAAATTGAGCTAGAGCTTCGGTTCTGATTAATCAGATCCGAAGCTCCGGGGCGCCATGTTTTGATGTCACATAGATCCTTTGTCTGGTTGTGCCTGCTGCCGCTCGCAGTAGTCACACTGGCATTTTTCCTGATGCCAATGGCGCGACTGGTCGTGACCGGGGCGGAAGGCCCGCAAGGCCTCGGCGGGTATCTAGCGATCCTGACCGAGCCGCGTTACCGCGCGACCCTCATCAACACGGTTCTGCTGGCGGCTGCCACCACCCTTGTGACGCTGATCGTGGCGACTATCGCGGGCATGTTCCTCCAACGCCATCGTTTCCCCGGCCGGGCCGTGCTGATTGCGATGCTGACCTTTCCGCTGGCGTTTCCCGGCGTGGTGGTCGGCTTCATGATCATCCTGCTCGCCGGACGTCAGGGACTGATCGGCGAAGTCTCAAGCCGCCTGTTCGGCGAGAAGCTGGTCTTTGCCTATTCGATTTACGGGCTGTTTCTCGGCTATCTCTATTTCTCGATCCCGCGCGTCATTCTCACCATCATGGCGGCGGTGCAGAAGCTCGATGTCGGCCTGGAAGAGGCGGCGCGTTCGCTGGGAGCCAGCCCATGGGCGGTGCAGCGCGATGTCGTGCTACCGGCGCTGGCGCCGGCCTTCGTGGCGTCAGGCGCGATTGCCTTTGCAACGGCGATGGGCGCCTTCGGCACGGCGTTTACGCTGGCGACGAACATCGATGTGTTGCCGATGCTGATCTATACCGAGTTCACGCTGGCAGCGAATTTCTCGATCTCGGCCGCGCTGTCGGTCGGGCTTGGCATCATCACCTGGTTCATCCTGGCGCTCGCCCGCTCTTTCAGCGGCAGCACCGTCGCCGCGGCCGGATGAGACCATGCGCGATCGCCTGATCTTTACCGGCCAATTCATCTTCACCCTGATCGTTGCCGCATTTCTCGTGGTGCCTGCGATCCTGTCGATTTCGGCCGGCGTCACCGTGAACTACTTTCGCGGCATTCAGTCGGGTGTGACCCTGCAATGGGTGGCGCAAGTCTGGGAACTCTATGCCGGCACGATCCTGCTATCGTTCGTCATTGCCCTTGCAACCCTCGCCGTGACGCTAGCCGCCGGGGTTCCCGCAGCCTACGCCTTGCATGTGCGGGGTGGCCGGCTGTCGCGCATCGTCGAAGAGATCATCACGCTGCCGCTGGCGATTCCCGGACTTGCAATTGCGCTGGCGTTGCTGCTGACCTATGGCAGCTTTGGCGACTTCCGTCGCTCTTGGCTCTTCATCCTCGTGGGCCATGTCATCTTCACCATGCCGTTCATGGTGCGCTCAGTGATGGCCGTGTTTGCGACCGTCGATATCAAGACGCTGGACGAGGGAGCAGCGTCGTTGGGAGCTTCGCCATGGCGGCGTTTTCGCGATGTAATCGTTCCTAATGCGCTGCCGGGAATACTTGCTGGCAGTTTGATGGTGGTGACACTTTCGCTCGGCGAATTCAACCTGACCTGGATGCTGCACACGCCTCTGACCAAAACGCTGCCGATCGGACTAGCGGACAGCTATGCCTCGATGCGGCTGGAGGTCGCGTCGGCCTACACGCTGATCTTCTTTGTCATGATCATTCCGCTCCTGGTCGCGATGCAATTATTTGCCGAGAAGGAACAAAAGAGATGAGTACGGCGGTGGGGCATGGTGTCTCGGTGCGTATCGAGGCTTGCGGCAAGACGTTTGCCGACGGAACGCACGCGCTCGAACCCGCCACGCTCGACATCGCCCGCGGCGAGACACTGGTGCTGCTTGGCCCCTCCGGTTGCGGCAAAACCACGATGCTGCGCATCATTGCGGGCCTTGAATTGCCTGATCTTGGCGGCAAGGTGCTGTTCGACGCCAAGGACATGACGTCGGTGCCGATCGAACGACGCAATGTTGGCATGGTCTTCCAGTCCTACGCGCTTTTCCCCAACATGACCGTATCGGACAATATCGGGTACGGCCTGAAGATCCGCGGTGTGCCGGACAAAGAGCGTGCGGCGCGCGTCGCCGAACTCGTCGTACTGACCAACATCTCCGGACTGGAGAATCGCCGTATCGACCAACTCTCGGGCGGCCAACGCCAGCGCGTGGCTTTGGCACGCGCGGTAGCGATCCGGCCGGGCATTCTGCTGCTTGATGAGCCGTTGACCGCGCTCGATGCCGCGCTGCGCGACCGGCTCCGTGGCGAACTCAACCGCTTGCTGCGGGCACTTGGTATTACCACGATCTATGTGACGCACGACCAGTCTGAGGCCATGGAACTCGGCGATCGTGTCGTCGTCATGCAGAAGGGCGCGATTGCCCAGATCGGCACACCGCGGGAGATTTATTTCGCGCCGAAGAATCGTTTCGTCGCCGAATTCATTGGCGCTGCGAATATCATCGAAGCAGCTGTCGAAGGCGGTCATCTGGTCTTGCCGGGCGGACGGCAGCCGATCGGGAGCAATGCAGACATTCCGGCCGCGGTCGCCATGATCCGCCCCGAAACTATCCAGGTGGTAGAGGCCGCGAGCGCACCGCTTTCGGGTATCATCGACAGCGTAAGCTTTATTGGTGATCGGCAGCGTCTCGTCGTTAGCGGAGCGTCCGGCAAGCCGCTCGCCGTCGATGCGCCGAACACTGTCAAAGCCAAAGCGGGCGAACGGGTCGGATTGTCGATTTCGCCGGATGCCGTCCGTCTGTTGCCGTCTGAGTACTGAGAAGGCCGATGTCACCGAAACCTGTTCGTATCGCCCAAATTTCCGATCTGCATATCAAACCGCCGGGCTCGCTGGCTTACGGCCGGGTCGATACCGCCAAGGCGCTTGAGCGCTGCGTGGTTGCGTTGAACGAATTCAATCCCGCACCCGATTTCGTGGTCATATCGGGAGATCTCGCGGATACGCCGACAGCAGAGGAGTATCAGTATCTCAAACGGATGCTGGGACAGCTCAAACTGCCGTTTGCTGGCATTCCCGGCAACCACGACTCGCGCGAGTTGATGCGCGCCGCGTTTCCGTCCGCCGCCTATGCCTTCGCGTCGGGAGCGCTCAATCAGAAAATTGAGGCCGGCGAGCTCGATCTTCTGCTGATGGACTCAAGCGTCCACCGAAAGCCGCATGGAGAGCTCGACGGACCCACGCTGCAGTGGCTTGATGCGACGCTGGCGTCGTCGCATCACCGGCCCGCGCTGCTGTTCCTGCACCATCCGCCGTTTAAGGCCGGCATCTGGCACATGGACCGCCAGAATCTCCTCAACGCCAGCGAGCTTGCGCCCATCGTGCGCCGTCATCCGCGGGTACAGCTGATTGGTACCGGACATATTCATCGTGCAGCACTCACGATGTTTGCAGGCGTACCGACCACGATCTGTCCAGCGCCGAACCACGCAGTCGATCTGGACCTGGCGGAACTGCGTGAACCCTCCTTCAAGGTCGAGCCGCCTGCTTTCCACTTGCACGCGTGGTTTCCGGGGGAAGGCTTCGGCTCCGTCGTCACCCATCAGGTCCCGATCGGAACCTTCGACGGCCCACACCCATTTTTCGGGGCGGACGGGAAGTTGCTCTAACGCTTAAGCCTCCTTCATCCCGAACAGCCTTGCGGCATTGCCGCCGAGGATGGCGATCTTCTGCTTGTCGGTCAGCGTCGTGGTCGCGAAGACATGGTCGACGGGATGTTCTTCCCAGGGAATCGGGTGGTCGGTACCGAGCACCACCTGGCTCGCGCCGACCTGTGCTACCAGATGCCGTAGGCCTTCCGGCGTGAACACCATTGCGTCGAAATAGAGCTGGTTGAGATATTCCGATGGCTTCTTCTTCAGCGTGATGTTCGGATTGCAGTTCTGCGGTGACACGAAGCAGGCATGATCGCCGCGCGCGGCATAGGAGCCGAGATAGCCGCCACCATGCGCCGCGATGATCTTGAGTCCGGGGAAGCGATCCAGAGTGCCCTCGAAGATCAGATGCTGCAGGGCGATCGTGGTGTCGAGCGGATTGCCGATCGTGTTCGACAACCAACCATTGCCCTTGAAACGCTTGGCAAGCTCCGGCGTGCTTTGCGGATGGATGAACAACACCGCGCCGAGCTCTTCGGCCTTGGCCCAGACGGGATGAAATTTTGGGTCGGAAAAATCCTCTCCCAACACGCTGCCGCCGATCGCAGCCCCGCGCAGACCCTGCTTCTTGATCGCGGTCTCAAGTTGCTGCACCGCAAGGTCAGGATACTGCAGCGCCAATGACGCGAAGGCCGCTAGCCGATCCGGCCTGGCTGCACAGAGCTCCGTCAGCTTCTCGTTCTGCACCTTGACGATTTGAGCCGCCGTATCGCGGTCCTTGCCATACCAGTAGGGGTTGATCGACAGCACTTCCATGTCGATCGCCATCGCGTCCATTTCCTTCAGGCGCTGCTCGATGGCGATAAAGTGCTCGGGGATGCCCTTGACCGGCGGCAGGACCTTGTCAGCCCCGTCACCCATCAGGCTGATCGCCTCACGGAAATAGCAGTGTGCATGGACGTCTACCGTCAGGACACGCTTGCCGTTGATCTTGACCGGCAGGCGAGGCGGCTTCGGCTGAGCGTGGGCCGCATCAAGCATGCCGCAACCGCAAAAGACGACTCCGCTCGCAGCTGCACCTTTCAGGAAATTCCTGCGGGTAGTCATTGGTTGCCTCCCTGTGGCCGGTCGGCTGACGCGCCGGCTCATTCTTCATTTTACCGTCAACCACATTGCCAAGTTGAGCGGGGAAGGGCAATCATTCTTGGAAAGCGACGACCAACATCCGGGCGACCGATCACCTACAGGGAGAAGCCACGCATGCGCCTGCTCTATTCACTGATACCGGCGCTTGCGCTGATTTTGGCCCCCCAGGCAGGCGCGCAGACGGCCTATCCGGACCGGCCCATCAAGATGATTGTTCCTCTCGCTGCGGCCAGCGCGGTGGATGTTGCGGCGCGGATCGTGACGCAGAAGATGGCCGACAATATGGGCCAGCAATTCGTCATTTTGAACCAGCCGGGCGCCTCAGGGTTGATTGGCGCTGAGGCGGTCGCGCGCGCTGAGCCGGATGGCTACACCATCGGGGGCTTCAACGACAGCATCATGACGATGGTGCCCAATCTGCAATCCAAGCTGCGCTGGGACATTTTGAAGGATTTTGAGCCGGTCTCGCTGGTAGCGACGGTGGAGTGGGGACTGGTTGCCAACAATAACACCAGCTTCAAGAGTGCGGCCGACTTGATCGCAGCCGCGAAGGCGGCACCCGGCAAGATCGACTATGGTTCCGGTGGCCCGGGTAGTCCGCAACATCTGGCGATGGCGATGTTTGCTTCCGCCGCCGGCATATCGCTGACCCACGTTCCCTATAAGGGGGCGACCCAGGCCGCAACCGATGTCGCCGCAGGCCAGATTCCGGTCGGATTCCAGGGGCTCGGCACCGTCGCGGCGCTGGTGCGGGGTGGTCAGCTCAAGCTGATCGGGGTGACCACTGAGAAGAGGTTGCCGCAATTTCCTGGCGTGCCGACCGTCTCGGAATCCGGTCTACCCGGATTCCTCTTCAATTCATGGTTTGCGATGCTTGCCCCTGCCGGCACGCCGAAGGAAATCATCGCCCGGCTAAATGCCGAGGTGTTGAAGGCGGTCGGTGATCCGGAAGTCCGCCGCAAGCTCGAGGAGCTGGGCTTTGCGGTCCGTGGTAGTTCGGCGGAGGAGCTGCGCGTCATGACGCGCGATCAACTCGCCAAATATGCGCGGGTGATCAAGGAAATGGGTATCGCCAACGAGTAAGCCGCTGGCGACGGGCACCAGCGGCCAGATCTGTCTATTTCGCAATCAACGGCAGGCGTAACGGCGGCCGCCACGGCCGATATAGGACTCCGCGCCCATGGCGCAGGGACCGGCGTCCAACGCATAAGCACCGCGAATCTCATTACGGCGCTGGTAGTCACCGGTATAGGGATTGTTAGGTCCCTTGTTCTGGCAGTTGGCGTTCGGATAGAACTGCGCACAATAGCCGGGGTTGGAGATGACCTCCTGAGCTGCGGCTGGCGCTGCAACCGCTGCCGACAGGAGCGCTGCCGCGCCCAGTAGAGCTAATCTCATCACGGATATTCTCCTCGATCTCTGATCAAAGCGCGCGCAAGGTCAGATGATCCCGGCTGAGACGCGGTTTGGTTTCAATGGCTGGCTCGTACAGTTAGTGCCATCCCTGCCGGAAAGGTTCACCTGCGGTGGCGCCGGCAAATGCGCGACATAGCCGCCATTTGGCACCCTTTAGATGTGCGTTGAGTTGTTTGCTACCGTGGACTCCGCTGTATTTGTGTCGAATTGCTTCTCGCAGGTTAAGCTAACGCTCCATGGACTGTTTGTGTGAACTCTCGTCCTCAGCCATTGACGGCCCAAATGCTTGTTCCGCCATGATCTTTCGCTAGTCTGAGCCAAGTGGGTTGGAGGTAGCAGAGGGTGTCTTGTCAGGTTTGTTCGTCGACCTTGAAGGCTGGCGACCTGTTTTGCTCCGCCTGCGGAGCGGTCGTGCCGGACCATCCGCCAAGGCCGGCCGCCGAAGTTCGCGACCGCATTGTGGGCGAACGGAAATACCTCACGGTTCTCTGTGCCGATCTGCAGCGTTCGACCGATCTGATTTCAGGGCTCGATCCAGAAGAGGCGATCTCCCGGCTGGAGCCGGCGCTGATTGCCATGCGCACGGCGGTTCGCCGCAACCGTGGCATCGTCAGCAAGGAAGGTGGCGACGGCCTGATCGCGCTGTTTGGCGCGCCGCACGCAGACGATAATCACGCCGTCATGGCCTGTCACGCGGCGGTTGAACTGGTTCGCCGTATCGAGCTGCTGAACGATCCGGGGCTGCGCGTCCGCGTTGGCATTCACTCGGGCTATGTCGTTGCCCATGTCATCGAGGCGGACTTCTCCTCCATCTACGAGGCGGGCGGCCCGGCGGTCCATCTGGTCAAACGATTTGAGAGCGCCGCCCAGGCCGGGCAGATCCTGGTGTCGGAATCCTGCCAGAACCTGGCTACGGGTCTCGTGACATTCAACGTACTGCCGCCGAAGCGGATGGAGGGATTTCCGGCGCCTGTCCCCTGTTACGAGCTCGTCGAGATCAGCGGATTGACGCGCTGGCGTGCGCGTTCGAGCAAGGGGCTATCGTCTTTTGTGGGCCGTGCCGAGGAGATTTCGCTGCTGGAACGGGCGGCGCGGGAGATCGGCTCATCCGGACAGATTGCGGCACTGGTGGGAACGGCGGGGATCGGAAAATCCCGCGTCGCGCACGAATTTGTCGGTACGTTGCGCCAGAAGGACTGGCAGATCGTTGAAGCCGAAGCCAATCCGCTGGAACACGCAGTCCCTTACGCCCTGTTGAAGAAGCTGCTTCAAAGCGCGTCACAGGTAGCAGACGCCAAGCCAGCTGAGCTGCTTGCTCCGACTGAAGCCAGTGCGCCCGCCCATGCCGATCTTTGGCCCGCGGCCCTTTGCTCGGTCCTGGACCAGCCCATCGGCAATCCCCGCTGGCACGATCTCGAACCCTTGCTGCGTCGGCGTGTGATCATCGATGCCGTGCAAGCTGCGGTGGGCAAAGTGGTAACGGGGCGGCCGACGGTGTTGCTGCTAGAAGATCTGCATTGGATCGATGGCCAGAGCGAAACTGTCATTGAGGCCTTGATGTCGCTTGCGGCAAGCAAGCCTTTATTGGTGCTACTGACATGGCGAACCGAATATACGCCGGGATGGCTGGCGAAGCTCGACGTTCGCAGGATCTGGCTTCGCTCGCTCGATGCTGCTTCGGCGAACGTGCTGTTGGACAGCCTGCTTGGCACTTCCAGCAGCCTTGATGCACTCAAGATGCACATTATTCGTCACACCGGCCAGATTCCGCTCTTCATCGAGGAAGTCGCGCGACAACTCATCAGCCGCGGTGTCCTCACAACCGATGCTGGCCGGTTTGCCGCCAAAGGCCCCTGGGACGCGCTGGAAATTCCTCCCACTGTGCAGGGCGTCATCGCCTCCCGCATCGATCGCTTGCCGGCGGAAGACAAGGCACTGCTGCAACTCGCTTCGGTCGTTGGACCACGTGTATCGCCGCATTTGCTTGCCGCCGTGACCGGCATGCCGGCAGCGGAATTGCAAAGCCGCCTTTGGTCGCTGGAAATTCTTGATTTCCTGGAGGAGTCGCGCTGGCTCGCTTCCGCCGAATATGTGTTTGCACACGATCTCATTCGCGAGGTCGCCTATGAATCAATCCTGCGCTCGCAGCGGGAGGTATTGCATCGCCGGATTCTGACGGCGATGGAAGCAAGTGCGGACGGTCACGAGGAGGACGTTGCGGAGGCGCTTTGTCACCATGCGCTGGCGGCGCAGGATTGGGACAAAGTCGGCTATTATGGCCAGCTCGCCGCGCGAAAGGCATTGGCCAGATCTGCGTTTCGGGATGCGACCGGTTATTTCCAAGCAGCGATCGATGCGGTTGACAAGTTGTCCTACTCGGTCGGGCGCGAACAGCGCGCGATCGACCTGCGCATCGAAGCGCGGCTCGCCTTTATCTCGCTGGGAAGCATCGAGCAGTGGTTCGGCCTCGGTCGTGACGGTGAGTTACGGGCCAAGAAAATCGGCGATGAATCAAGGCGGCTGGCATCCATCGCCATCAGGGCGGCGGCGCTTAATTTTTACAGTACGCCCTATGAGGCTATCGAGGCGGGCGAGGAAGCTGTTGCCTTGGCCGAGCGGCTTGGCGCCGCAGCCTGGATGGGCTACGCCGAGTATGGTCTCGGTCAGGCTTATTTCGTCGGCGGCCGATATCGTGAGGCAAAGACCTTTCTCGACCGGGCGAGCGCGCGCCTGACCACCGCGCCGGAAAACGTTCCGCCAGGTACGACAGGATCGAGCGTTCTCGTGCTTTGCCACATGATGAAAACCATGGTCCACGCGGTGATGGGCGAATACGACGATTCCCTGCAATGCTCTCGCCTGGCAAGTGCTCTCGCTGAAAAGAATGACCTGCCGTACGATCTCATCGCGGCCGATTACGGTCGCGGCTTCTTGCAAATGAGCCACGGCAATCTCGATGAGGCGGAAACGGCGCTTGACGAGGCTCTGTCCCGTTCACGCGAGAACGAAGTCCACTTGTTTTTGCCCGTCGTGTTGTCCGCGCTTGGAAATGTCTATCTGCAGCGGGGGCAGGCCGCGAAAGCGAGGGATATCCTCCTGGAAGCAAGAGAGGAGGCGGACGCGCTTGGAAATTCGTCCAGCACGCTGCTCGCGTCGACATATCTGGCTTCGGCGCATGCCTTGCTTGGAGATACCTCAAAGGGATTGGAAGCCGCGCGTGCTTGCCAGGCCGGGGCTAAGCAGAAGGGCTATCTGGGAGTCGAAGCCCTTGCTATCTTTGCGGAGGCGCTGATCTTGTCCCTTCAGGGGGATGCGGCAGATGCAATTGCCCGGTATGAGCGAATGATAGAAATTGCTGAGGATCTCGAAGCGTGGCCCCTGCAAGGGTTGGCGAAGGGAGCGCTGGCTCGTTTGTTCGCGGCTGCGGGCAGGAAATCCGAGGCGAAAGACGAGCTTGAACAGGCAGTCGAACTTTTTGCTCGGTCGAAAATGACCATTCAACTGGAACGTGCTAAGGCAGTACTCTCGAAGTTTTCGGACTTGTGACATTTCTAGTAATTGCGGCGTATCTCGCCGCTCATTGAGGGAGTGGACTATGGGCGCGTTTACCTACGGCGGCACCTTTGAGCAAATTATGAATGAGTTTTGCAGCCCTCAGAACATTGCTGCAACGGCCAAAAAATTCAAAGAACTGGAGGCGCAATACGCACCTTATACTTTCGGAAAATTCGTCAAATACTTCCTGAAAAATCCAGCCGAATTTGCAAACTGGGACGGTGATGCCGCCAGCATACCAGAACCGATCCGCAAGCGTCTGGCTGAGGTCATTTCCACCAATCTTAACTCTGCCAATCCATTCCCAATGTTGCTGAAGGTCGGCGACAACGTCGATTCCACTCACGATCTGATCGTGAAAGTATTCGCTCACAACAACTATATCTACATCGGATTGCACATGCTTTGTCCGAATCCGAAGTTGGGGTGATTATTTCGTCTGGCCGCATTGCGGCATGCAAATGCGATTGGCCGAACGGATTTTCTCGGCCGATCGCGCTGCTGCAGAGGTCATCGTCGAAATGTTTGGTTAGGCTCAGATCGTCTCGCCTGGGTCGCCTGACGCCAGGCCCGAGGGCCTGGATTAGCAAGGGCAACGGCGGGCCCTTACATCCGAGACCGTTGACCAGCGAAAAGTCCTGATCTGCGCAACTAGTTCGTAAGCAACCTCACGGAGGCTGAAAGGCGCTCTCCGCGGGGCTGGCTATTTCCATGCTACGGGATAAGCCGTGCGCCTATGGCCTTATTTATGTTGGTGATTTCTCCCTATGAAGGGCGGGGCGGGCGATCGCTCCA
>Ga0105245_10002532_pt1 | contig 16470 bp, 13 predicted proteins | sample KBSM54metaG_FD_81523 | JGI IMG/M metagenome (GOLD analysis project Ga0105245, IMG submission 81523) | Miscanthus rhizosphere microbial communities from Kellogg Biological Station, Michigan, USA - KBS M5-4 metaG | ecosystem: Host-associated > Plants > Roots > Rhizosphere > Soil | place...
CGGAGATCACCCAGACCGGCTCGGTGATGGGCACCCCGCAGTACCTCTCGCCCGAGCAGGCGCAGGGCTTCGAGGTGACGCCGGTCTCCGACCTCTACTCGATCGGGGTGATCCTCTACGAGGCCCTGTGCGGCCGCGTCCCCTTCGAAGGCGAAAGCGCCGTCGCGGTGGCGATGAAACAGGTCTCCGAGACGCCGCAGCGGCCGAGCTCGATCAACCCGCAGGTCTCGCCGGCGCTCGACGCGGTGGTGATGCGGGCGCTGGAGAAGGACCCGGGGCAAAGGTTCCAGAGCGCCGACGCCTTCATCGCCGCCCTCGACCAGGCGATGCGGGAACCGGGGGCGGGGAGAGGGACCGCGGCCTTCGCGACCGTGCCGCCGGTGGTCGAGGAGGTGCCGCCGGAGGAAGACCGTAGCCGCAACAACTGGCTCTGGGGGCTGCTCGTCGCCGCGATCGCGATCGGCCTCCTGGTCGGGCTGCTGCTGACCCGCGACACCAGCACCGACGTGCCGAACGTGACCGGCAAGCAGCTCGAATTCGCGATCTCCCAGCTCGAACGCAAGGGCTTCGACGTCGGCGAAGAAAAGTTCGTCGAACGGCAGGCGCCGAAGAACACCGTGCTCGAGCAGGACCCGCTGCCCGGCTCGGCCGAAGAAGACTGCTCCTTCATCGTCTTCTTCTGCTCGAAGCCGACCGTGGACCTGACCGTCAGCGCCGGCCCCGGCAGCGGCGAAATCCCGCATGTCAACGGCCTCACCCAGGCGGCGGCGGAAAAGAAGCTCGAAAAGGCCGGCTTCGAAGTGGCGGTCGAACAGGTCAACTCGAGCTCGGTCGAAGAAGGGCTGGTCGTCTTCTCCGAACCGCGCAGCGGCGACAGCGCCACCCACGGCTCGACCGTAACCGTCTTCGTCTCGCAGGGGCCGAAGCTGGCCAAGGTGCCGGTCCTGGTCGGCACGCAGCGGCGGGTGGCGGTGCAGCAGATCCGCGGCCGCGGCCTCACCCCGAGCGTCTCCGAAGAAGAAAGCGACTCGCCGGCCGGAGAGGTGATCAGTCAGTCGCCGAGCGCCGGCACCGCGGTCGAACCCGGCTCGACCGTCTCCATCGTCGTCTCCAGCGGCAAGGAAGAAAAGGTGGCGAAGGTGCCGAACGTGATCGGCCAGGAACGCCGCGAAGCGGTGGAAGCGATCCGCGCCGCCGGCCTGACGCCGGAAGTCGAAGAAGAAGAAACGGAAGTGCAGGGCCAGGTCGGCCGCGTGATCGACCAGTTCCCGCCGCCGGGCAAAGAACTAGAACCGGGGACGACGGTGACGGTCACGGTCGGCAGGCCGGCGGCGGAAGCGCCCGAAGAAGAAGCGGAAGAAGGGCCGTGAGGGTCGCGGTCCTCTCCGGCGGCCGCTCCTCCGAGCACGACGTCTCGCTGCGCTCCGGAGCAGCGGTCGCGCGCGGGCTGCGCGAGGCGGGACACGAGGCGATCGAGGTGACGATCGGCCGCGACGGCGCCTGGCGCGCGCCCGGGGGCGCGGTCGAGTTGACTCCCGGCGGCGGCCTCCTCGGCGTCGATGCCGTCTTCCCCGCCCTGCACGGCGCCTTCGGCGAGGACGGCAGCGTCCAGGGCCTGCTCGAGTGGCTGGAGGTCCCCTACGTCGGCTCCGACGTCCTCGCTTCGGCGATCTGCATGGACAAGCTGACGCTGAAGCGCCTCTTCGCCGCCCACGGCGTGCCGCAGGTCGATTTCACCGCGGTCGAAGGCAACGACTGGTGGGGCCGCTGCGAGCAGATGGGGCTGCCGCTCTGGGTCAAGCCCTCGCGGATGGGGTCGAGCGTCGGCATCACCCGCGTCGCCAAGCTGGACGAGCTCGACGCAGCGGTCGAGCTGGCCCTGCGCCACGACCCCCGCGTGATCGTCGAGGCCTCCTCTCCCGGGCGCGAGGTCGAGTGCTCGGTCCTCGGCAACGAGGAGCCCGAGGCCTCGCTGCCGGGCGAGATCGTCGCCCACGGCACCTGGTACGACTTCGAGGCCAAGTACACCGAGGGCGGGATGGAGCTCCGCGTCCCCGCCCCGATCGGCGACCACGCCATCGCCAACGTCCGCGAGATGGCCGTCTCCGTCTTCACCCTCGCCGGCTGCTCCGGCCTCGCCCGCTGCGACTTCTTCGTCGAACCCGACGGCTCCGTCCTCGTCAACGAGATCAACACCATGCCCGGCTTCACCGACACCTCCGTCTACGCCAAGCTCTGGGAGGCGACGGGTACGGGCTACCCGGAGCTATGCGACCGCCTGGTTCAGCTAGCGGTCCAACGCCACCGCGAGTCGCGCAGCTACGAGTTCTGAGCGAGTGCTGAGTTAACCCGGTTATAGCCGGGCTAAATCAGCTAGGGGAATTCCCTCCTCCCGTTCAGTCTGTTCCGTTCCTGCTTGAACCTTCTCCCAGGCGCCAGGAATCGAATCGAGGATCTCTGTGATTCGAGTTGCGCCGGGATCGACTTCGTTAAGCATCACATTGACGCGGCGTGCCGGAGTTGCCATGCGGGGCAAATTAGGCGCTGCTGCGCATACGGTGCGTCCATCCCCGTCGAGCCCTGTGTCACCCTCAGGCTCCCGGTCTGGACCCCACCTGAAGCTTCCTTGGCGATCTTCTTGACTTCCTTTTTCTGCGACAAATAAAAAAGGTCCCGGCCAGAGTCAGCATCAGCGCAATTATCGCGATGACCAAACCAGCCGTACCCAGCTTGTTGTGAATTCGAGAGAACATCTTTCCTCCCTTAATGCCTAAAAGGAGGATCTTTCCGTTCAGTAGGCGGTGTTACGGCTGCGAGGGCGCGGAACAGACTTGTAGTAGCTGTCGCGCCCGCGGTTCCAGAGAATCCCGTCTATTTCTGCTGGAGGAACTCCTGAGGCGGCAGAGAGGAGCTCGACTGCGTGAACAGCGCAGGCACGGAGCTCCACCTCCTCGGGAGCACCGTGCAGGACCAGAGCGGTCTTGTCAAGAGACGAGGCGAATTCTGGATCCAGAAAAAGGACATTGTCGAGCCGGAGGACGTGTGGCACGAGGTTGTCGGCGAATGCGGTCAGTCGGTCGAAACCGGGCAGATCGACAATTTCGGCGCGATAGGTGTCGGCGGCGGCGAGTTGTGCGCGCTTGAAAAAGGGAACCGTTCGGCCATCGTATTTCGACACATCGGCGAAGGCATCCCAGCCGGCGAAAATTTCAACAAGGGCGGGAATCGACGCCGCTTTTTGTGCCGGTCCCAAAAACTGACCGTCAAATTCTTTGTCGATCTGGTTCCCGACATCTTTCAGCGCCGCGGCGAATTGCTCCATCAGTGGGTGCTCAGGGTCTTGGCCGACGACTGCGGCGATCGCCTCCGTGTCCATCGCCTGCAGCTCTGCGACGCTCCAGGGACCCTTGCCGGCGAAACGCTCCGCCACTCCCGCCGCCATCGTCGCGTAGCCGCTGTGACCGGGGCGCTTGCGGATCGTCGGCCACCAGCCGGAGCCGAAGTTGATCGCGTTCATGCAGATCGCGAAGGCGGCGGCGGTTTCGGGGTCGTCCGCGGCGAAAGGCGGCGGATCTTCGCCGCCGGGCGCAGGCAAGCCGGCTGCGTACTCCTCGATCGCCCGTTCGTCTATCCGCACCGATCGCGCCCGCTCGGCCACCCAGGCGCAGGCGGCGCGGACTTCGTCGGGTAGGGAAACTGGGGACATGGAGAAGCGAGAGATACAGATCCGACTGGCGGAGGGGCGGGACGCCGCCGAGATCGCCCGGCTCCTGCACGACTTCAACGTCGAGTACTCCGAACCGACTCCGGGGGTCGAGGAGCTGACGGAGACCGTCGGCCGTCTGCTCGAAGAAGGCGAGATCACGGTCCTCTTGGCGGGGGAGGGGCCGGACGGGCTCGCCCTGCTCCGCTTCCGCCCCGGCCTCTGGAGCAGCGGCCTGGAAGCGTATTTGCAGGAGCTCTACGTCGCCCCGACTCTTCGCGGCCAGGGGATCGGGCGATCCCTGCTGACGGAGGCGATCGAGCTCTCGCGGGAGCGCGGCGCCGACGGGATCGACCTCAACACCGGCGAGACCGACACCGCGGCGCGCGGGCTCTACGAGAGCATGGGCTTCACCAACCGGGAAGGCGCCCCCGACGGCCCCGCGATGCTGTTCTACGAGCGCGAGATCTGAGCCGTCAGCTCGGCGAAGCCGATGCCCTGCGGCGGCTCCACCCGGTCGGGGTGGAGCAGGTGGGCGAGCAGCTCGACGCCGTCCACGAGGCGCGGGCCCGGACGGGAGAAAGTCGAGGCGGCGTCGACCGCGTAGACGCGAGCGGCGCCGAGGGCTTCGAGCCGGTCGGCGTGCTGGAGCGCCTGCGCGCGCGACTCCTCCAGGTACCAGCCGCAGGGCATCGAGACGACCACGTCGGGGTCGAGCCCGTCCAGCTCCGCCCACTCGACCTGGGGCGACTTCTCCCCCGACCGCCCGGCGACGTCCTCGCCGCCGGCGATCGCGATCATCTCCGGGATCCAGTGGCCGCCGAGGAAGGGCGGGTCGAGCCACTCGAGGGCGAGGACGCGCGCTCGCGGCTCTCCCTCCACGGCGGCGCGAACCGCCTCCAGGCGCCCCTCCAAGGCGCGCCGCAGCTCCCGGCCTCGCTCCTCGATCCCAGCCGCTTCGCCCAGCCGCGTCACATCGCCGAGCACCCCGCCCAGCGTGCTCGGGTCCTGCTGCAGTACCCGCGGGCGGCTCGACAGCCGCGCCGCCACCGCGACGACGTCGTCGTAGGAGACGGCGCAGACCTCGCAGACCGCCTGGGTGACGATCAGGTCCGGCGCCAGCTCGGCCAACCTCTCCTCGTCGAGCGTGTAGAGGGCGCGGCCTTCGCCGACCACCTCCTTCACCGCCGCGTCGATCTCGCCGGCGGAGAGGCCCGGCGGCAGCACCGTCGCCGTCAGCTGCGGCAGCTCGCTCGCCGCAGCCGGCCAGTCGCACTCGTGGGTGACGCCGACCACGTCCCCCCCGAGGCCGAGCGCGAAGAGCATCTCGGTCGCGGAGGGGACGAGGCTGGCTATACGCATGTGCTGACTATTTCACCGCCGCCAGGAGGGCGTTGGCGCCACCCTGCATCCCGGCCTGGTTGGGATGAATCGGAGCGGCGAGTTCGCCCGGCACCAGCGGTTCGACCCAGCGGGTCGAGCTGCTCTTGCAGGCGTCGTGGCCGATGCTCGCGTTGTACCAGTTGACCAGCGTTGCGCCGGCCGCTGCAGCCTGCGTCGCCAGCATCGAGTCGAGCCGCTGCTCGGTCGAGCGCAGGTACGGCACGTCCTGGAACCCGATCGGCATCTGCGGCCAGCAGCCGAACCCGGTCTCCGGGAAGATCGCCGGGTAGTTGACGACGTAGATTTTCGCCGAGGGCGAGCGGGCTTTGATCCCCGCCAGGACCGCGGCGACCTTCGGCGCCGTCGCTTCGATCCGCGCTTTCAGCTGATCGACCCCGCCGGCGTCGTATTTGTCGAGGCAGGGATGGCTGAACGGGTTGAGCGTGATGCAGCTCTGGGCGACTTCGGAGAAGCCGATGTCGTTGCCGCCGATCGTCAGCGAGACCACCGTCGTGCTCGCGTCCAGCGAGTTGAACTGCGGCGGGTTGGGCCCGTCCGGTTCGACGTTCTGCGGGTTGGTCATGTCGACCGTGGTCGCGCCGCTGCAGCTCGCGTCCCGCAGGGTCAGCCCGATCCCCGGCGCAGCCAGGTGCGGATAGTTGTGGTCGGACTTGAGGCAACCGAGCGGCAGGACCGGGTTCGGAATCAGCGGTCCGGCCGCGTAGGAGTCGCCGAGGGCGACGTAGTTGGCGGCGCGTGCCCCTGCGGCCGCGACGGCGAAGAGCGCCAGCGCGACCAGCGCCGAGATGAGGAGCCACAGCATTTGCCGGCTGCGGCTCGAGAGCGACTGGGTCATGTACCTCTCCTTCCCAAGGAATTAACTCAACGATCTTTATAGTAACTTTTAGGTAGGCAAATTAGAAGCGGAGGAGAGCTGATGCGACGCAAGCTGTTGGTGTTAGTGGCCGTATGTACGGGAATGTTCGGGACGCAGGCGGGGATAGCCCACGCCGAACTGCCGGTCATCTACAGCGGGGCCTACGGCTACGCCCACGTCAGCCCGACCGCGAGCCCGCCCGGGGCGAACGACTGGTCCTGCAAACCGAGCGCCGCGCACCCGCGGCCCGTCGTCCTCGTCCACGGCACCTTCGCCGACATGTCCGACAGCTGGCAGGCGCTCTCGCCACTGCTGAAGAACAACGGCTGGTGCGTCTTCGCCCTCAACTACGGGTCTTACGCCGGCAGCGGCTCGATCGGCATCTACGGGACCGGCGAGATCCGCAACTCGGCGAAAGAACTCTCTGCCTTCGTCGACAAAGTCCTCACCGCCACCGGCACCAGCCAGGTCGACCTGGTCGGCCACTCGCAGGGCGGGATGATGCCGCGCTACTACCTCAAGTTCCTCGGCGGTGCGAGCAAGGTTCACACCCTCGTCGGCCTCTCGCCGTCGAACCACGGCACCACCCTCGACGGGATCGCCATCCTCGCCGCCTTCTTCCCGGGCGCGACCGGGCTCCTCTGCCCGGCCTGCGAAGAGCAGATCGTCGGCTCCGCCTTCCTCACCGAACTGAACAGCGGCGGCGACACCGTGCCGGGGGTCGAATACACGGTGATCCAGACCCGCTACGACCAGGTCGTCACCCCCTACACCTCGGCCTTCCTCTCCGGCTCGAACGTGAAAAACGTCCTGCTGCAGAACCAGTGCATCCTCGACCTCGGCGACCACCTCTCGATGCCCTACGACCACATCGCCGACGCCGACGTCCTGACCGCGCTCGATCCGCTGCACCCGCGCCACCCGCTCTGCACGCCGATCCTGCCGGGCGAGGGCGGGTAGTTCTGGCTCAGGCGCTTCCGTTCTCCCCGCGGTAAGGGCCCGGCTTCGGCCGCGGCCTGCCGCCGGGGAAGGCGAGGCGGAGGATCGTCCGCTGGACCATCCCCAGCTGCTGGCTGAACGGACCGCTGTTGTAGGGGAGGCCGTTGCGCTCGCAGACGTCTTTCACCTGCGGGGCGATCTCGGCGTAGCGGGTGCTCGGCATGTCGGGGAAGAGGTGGTGCTCGACCTGGTAGCCGAGGTTGCCGCTGGCGACGTGGAAGAGCGGGCTGCCCTCGATGTTGGCGGAGCCGGTGAGCTGGCGGATGTACCAGCCGCCGCGGCTCTCGTTCTCGACCTCGCGCTGGGAGAAGGTGTAGGTCTGGTCGGGGAAATGGCCGCAGAAGATGATCGCGTAGGCCCAGACGTTGCGGACGATGTTGGAGGTGGCATTGGCCTTGGCGGTCGCGCGGAAGGTCTTGCCGGCGCTCTGCAGCGCCGTCTCGGCCACCGGCGCCCAGCGGCTGCCGCGCCTGCGCCCCATCCGCCCGAGGATCCCGCCGCGGGGCTTCTTCGCCTGCCGCCGCGTCTCCAGCGCCGCATCGACGGCCGCTGCCGCGAGGGCGCTGACCAGCGGCCAGGCGATGTAGTCCTTGACGACCTGAGCCTTGGCCTTGCCGGCGATCCCCTTCAGCTCGCGCTTCACCTGCGATTTCGACTTGCGCCCGGTGCGGATCGCCTCGAAGTCGAGGTCGTGGAAGGCCACGCCCCACTCGAACAGCGCCGCCAGGATCAGGTTGTAGACCGGCTGGGCGAGGTAGACCGGGTGCCACTTCTGGGCGGGGTCGATCCGCATGATCTCGTAGCCGAGGTCCTTGTCCTTGCCGCGGATGTTGGTGTAGGTGTGGTGGACGTAGTTGTGGGAGTGCTTCCAGGCCTCGGCGGTGGAGGCGGTGTCCCAGTCCCAGGTGGAGGAGTGGATGCGCGGGTCGTTCATCCAGTCCCACTGGCCGTGCATGACGTTGTGGCCGATCTCCATGTTCTCGAGGATCTTCGCGGCGGAGAGGGCGCTGGTCCCAGCGACCCAGGCGGCCCGGTTGCGCGAGCCGAGCAGGAGGGCCCGGCCGAGCACGGCAAGGCGCCGCTGCATCTCGATCATGCTCTCGATGTAGCGACGGTCGCGGGTGCCGAGGTCGGCCGTGACCCGGTCGCGGATCGCGTCGAACTCGCGCGCGAGCTCGTCCAGCTGCTGCGCGGAGAGATGCGCGAGCGGGTTCTCGACGGGGGTGTCGATCGGGGCGGTGGGCGGTCCGGCGGTCGTCGTCATCTGGTTCTCAATTCCCTCTTTCTCATAGGGCAATCTCCACGTCGCCTTCCGGTGCATTGACGCAGGTCCTGACCATTTCGTCTTCCTGACCGTAGACCTCCCCGGTCCGCAGGTCCCTCACTTCGCCCGAGCAGAGGCGGCCGATGCAGGTGTGGCAGATCCCCATCCGGCAGCCGAAGGGCAGCTCGGCCCCCGCTTCTTCGCCGGCGACGAGGATCGGGGTGCCGCCGCCGCACTCGGCCTCGATGCCGCTGGAGAGGAAGCGGATCGTGCCGCCCTCGCCGGCGACGGCATCGCCGCCGATCACCGGCTGGAAGCGCTCCATCTCCAGCAGTTCGAGGTCGCCCTCCTCGCGCCAGTGCTGGACCAGGGTGTCGAGCATTTCGCCAGGACCCGAGACGAAGGCGCGGCGCTCGCGCCAGTCGGGGCAGAGCTCGTCGAGCTCGTGCGGGGCGAAGCGGTCGGCTTCGCCGGTGAGCCGCACGTGCGGGCGGTAGCCGTCGCAGCGCGAGTCGAGCTCGCGCAGCTGTTCGCCGAAGATGACGCCCTCGCCGGTCCGCGAGGAGTGGATGTGGACGACGTCGCCCACTTCTTCGTCGCGGTCGAGGCTGCGCAGCATGCTCATGATCGGGGTGATGCCGCTGCCGGCGCTGATGAAGAGCAGCCGCCGCGGCGCCGGGTCGGGGAGGACGAAGGTCCCTTCGACCCCGCCGAGGCGGACGATGTCCCCGGGCCGCGCCTGGTGGACGAGATAGGGGGTGACCTTTCCGGTCTCGACCAGCTTCGGCGTGATCCCGATCAGCCCCTCGGGATGGCCGGGGTCGGTCGTCAACGAGTAGGCGCGCCAGTGGTGGACGCCGTCGACGACGACGCCGATCCGCAGGTACTGCCCGGCCCGGTGCCCCGGCCATTCGTAGCCGAGCCGGATCAGGATCGTCACCGCGTCGGGCGTCTCGCGGACGATCCGCTCGATCCGGCCGCGCAGCTCCTGCGTCGACCAGAGCGGGTTGATCAGTTCGAGGTAGTCGTCCGGCAGCAGCGGCGTGAAGAGGGAACGGACGGCGTGCAAGGCGCGCTGACGCACCTTCGGAACCTGGGGAACGGCGCCTCGCTCTGCCATTTGCGCGACGTTACACGGATCGATGTAAGGGTTTTGTGAAGACGGTCACTCCTATACCCGCGACAGCCGGCGCTCAGTCAACGAGCTTCACGTCGCTGATCTCGACCTGGTAGCGGCCTTCCTGGTCGCGCGCGGTGGCCGCCTTGTTGAACCAGATCAGGAAGTACTTGGCCGGCGCGGCGAGGTGCAGTTCGACTTCCTCGAGGCCCTGGGCGTCGCCGACCTCGCCGATCGGTTCGCCCCATTCCGAGAGTTCTTCGGGCGGCCCTGAGGTGGCGGCGAAGATCTCCGCGTCCCAGCCCGGGGTGGGGGTGCGGATGATCATCTCGCTCGGGTTCGCCAGCGACTTGGTCGTCACGTAGAGGCCGACGCCGGGGTCGGGACCGGTCTTGGTCCCGGCGAAGGTGTCGGTGTCGTAGTGCTCGCTGCTCCAAGCGGTCCCGGTCGGGTTGCCGTCGACGGCGAGGCTGACGGTTTCGGGGTCCTCTTCGCCGTCGCCCTGGGGGTCGTAGTCGGAGGCGCTGGAGATCGCCACCGGCGAGCCCTTGTCCTTCAGCGCGCCGCCCCCGCCGCCCGGACCGTTGCCGCTGCTGATCAGCACCACCGCGGCGATCACCGCGGCGAAGCCCAGCAGCAGCAGAACGACCGCCAGGCGCGACCAGCTGCGCCCGCCGGAGAGCTTGCGCTCGGCCGGGGGCACGGCTTCCAGCACGCTGGTCGCCTCTCCGGTTGCCGCCCCCGCCCGCGCCGCCTCGACCTCGAGCGCGGTCGAGAGGTCGTCGATCATCTCGCCGACCTGCTGGTAGCGCTCGGCCGGGTCTTTGGCGGTCGCCCGCTCGACCACCATCGCCGCCGCGGCGGAGAGTTCCGGCCGCCGCTGCTGGACGTCGGGCAGTTCCTCGTTGACGTGTTTCATCGCCACCCCGACCTGGCTGTCGGCGGTGAACGGGACCTGCCCGACCAGCATCTCGTAGAGGACGACGCCGAGCGAGTAGATGTCGGAGCGCTGGTCGACCCCGTGGCCCATCGCCTGCTCGGGGGCAACGTAGTCGGTGGTGCCGAGGACGCGGCCGGTCGCGGTCATCCCGTCCTGTTCGAGCTGGCGCGAGATCCCGAAGTCGGTCAGCTTCGCCCGTCCCTCGGAGTCGATCAGGACGTTCTGCGGCTTGATGTCGCGGTGGACCATTTTGCGGGCATGGGCGACGGTGAGGCCGCGGGCGACCTCGATCGCGTAGGCGAGCGCCTCCTGCGCGTCGAGCGCGCCGACCCGGTTGATCCGCTGCTTCAGCGTCTCCCCCTCGACGTACTCGAAGACGATGTAGGGGTGGCCGCCGTCCTCGCCGGCGTCGATCACGGCGACGACGTTGGGATGGGAGAGCTTCGCCACCGCCCGCGCCTCCTGGCGGAAGCGCTCCAGCTGGTCCTCCTGCTCGGACATCTCCCGGTGCAGCACCTTCACCGCCACCTGCCGGTCGAGCGTCGTGTCCCGCGCCAGGTAGACCGTCGACATCCCGCCGCTGCCGAGCTTCGCCTCCAGCTTGTAGCGGCCGGAGAGCACGGTGCCGATCATCTGGGAACTAGTCGGGGCCCGGTCGCTCACTTTGCGGGCTTACGTTACGACCCTTCGGGGCGAAGCGCCGCCCGCGGCTGCCGCCGAGCACGGGTCCGTGCAGGTTCACTACCGAGTGTCCCCTTCTTTTGTGTCGCTATGCGGAACAAAAGAAGGGGACACCCTTCAGCTGACGATTCGTGGGGGGCCTGCGACGGCGCGGCCGATCCGCTGCGCGCCTGGGTAGTGCGCGCGCAGCATTCCCAGCGCAGTTGTTTCGTCCGCCGCCGGCACGACGACGCAGAAGCCGCAGCCCATGTTGAAGACCTCGCTCATCTCCTCGGCGGAGACCTCGCCGCGCTCCTGGATCATCTCGAAGATCGGCAGGACGGGGAGCGGGTCGTCGATCTCGTAACCAACGTTGGCGGCGAGGCGGAGCAGGTTCTTGGTGCCGCCGGAAGTGATGTGGGCGAGGCCGCGGACTTCGACCTCGGAGCGCAGTAGGGCGACGATCGGCTTGACGTAGATCTGGGTCGGCCGCAGCAGCTCCTCGCCGAGGGTGCGGCCGAGGCGGCCTTCGGGGTCTTCATCGAGGCTGATTCCCGCCAGCGCAGAACGGGCAAGCGTGTAGCCGTTGGAGTGGATGCCGGCGGAGGGGAGGCCGATCACGACGTCGCCGGGCTCGACTGCCGAGCCGTCGACGATCTCGTCCAGCGCGACCCGGCCGATGCAGGCGCCGGAGACGTCGACGCCGCGGACCAGCTCGCCGAGCTGGGCGAGCTCGCCGCCGGTGATCTCGATCCCGGCCAGCTCCGCGCCCCGCGCCAGGCCGACGCCGATTTCCTCGCAGACCCGGGGGTCGGCCTTGTCGACGGCGACGTAGTCGACCATCGCCAGCGGTTCGGCGCCGACGCAGATCACGTCGTTGACGTTCATCGCCACGCAGTCGATCCCGACCGTGTCGAACTTCCCCAGCTCCTCGGCGACCACCAGCTTGGTGCCGACGCCGTCGGTCGAAAAGGCGATCCCATTGCGATCGTCGAACTTGACCACGCTCGCGTAGTGCCCCGGCAGCGGCACCTGCAGCGACGGCCGCTCAAGGTTGATCCCCCCCAGCGCCCGCACCAGTCCGGCCACCGCCGAATCGGCCGCTCCCTGGTCAACCCCGGCTTTGGCGTAAGCGTCGGTCATTGGCTCGATTCTTTCAACCTACTTGCGATGTCGGGCGTCGGCTCGAACACATGCCGCCTTCCTTGACGCCGCTGTATCAGCAAACCTGCGCCCGCCAGAGATCGGAGGTCCGAACGCGCCGTCTCATGACTCACTCGATGGCTTTGCGCGTGACTGTCGAACGAATAGACAGCATCGGGATTTCGAACTGCATCCGTCAGCAAGGCCAGCTGGCGGCCGTTGAGGTACTCGGTCCCATGTATGAGCTTCTCGATGTCTCTGACCTCGGCGGTCTTCCGCTGTAGATAAAAATGAAGATCATTTATGGCCTTCTCGATCACATCGAGTTGATGGATGAGGAAATAAGTGGTGTCCCCCTCGTCCGTCTCGGTTTCCACGAATGCTCGGGCGTATTTGGCGGGCGCCTTGCGAATGAAGCGCGAGATCGGTAGGTACTCGGTTAGCCAATAGCCACGAATCCGCATCAGCCAGAAGAAAAGGATTCGGGCAGTCCTGCCGTTGCCATCCTCGAAGGGGTGGTCGTAGGCCAGCCAAAAGTGCAAGAGGATCGCTCGGATGACAGGGTGGACGAACCGCTCGCCGTCGTCACTTTCGTTCGCGAAGTCGCACAGCAGCTGCACCCTTTCCGGAAGCTGCTCGGCAGGGGGCGGCTTGTGGATGGGTTTGCCGTCATCTCGGTCAAAGACAGCCACCCTCTCCTCGCCGGGTCGTTGCAGTCGTCCCGCCGCCGATGGATCTTTGAGCGTTCCCTCCGTGACTATCCGGTGCAACTCGAGCACCAAGGCGGGCGTCAGCGTCTCCCCCATTTCATCTCGCATGAACTGAAGCGCTCGGTAGTTATTGGCGATCATCCGCTCGCTCCTGTCCCTCGGTTTGCGGCCGGTGCGGAGCAACTCCTTCGCTTTGTGGCGGGAGGTCGTTGCACCCTCCAACTGGCTTGATCGAATCGCCTCCTCCATCAGCGAGTTGACCAGAAACCGCCGTCCCGCTTGTCTCTCTGAGGTGACGACCTCGTCCATCGCCACCTCACCGCTGCAGCGCTGGTCGATGTAGTGAAGGCGGCGCAACATCGGGTCGAGTAGGCCGTAGCTGAACGGCTTGCCATCCGGATCTCCAAGAGGAAGGGCGCGTAACTCACCAGCCCGCGCCCCCTTGATCTTCAGCCACCATTGCTCCGCCGTCAGCCCAGGCGGCGGATCGAGTCGACGTAGCTTGTCCCAATGCAGATACCGGTCAGTGGGCAGTACATCTTTGGGGGCCCGCACCACCGCGATCACTTCGTCGGCATCCAGCTTTTCAATCAGCTCTTCGGCCGTAGGCGCTTTTTCTAGATACACAAGAACTCCAAGTCAACTCCAAATTTCTCCAAGATTTGGAGTTGTAGCAGAAACTCCAAGTCAACTCCAAGTTTCACCAAGATTTGGAGTTCAGCGATTCAGCTTTGCAAGAACGACGGCGGCCAGGCCGATTCGGTACGCCGCATAAGGCCACAACGCCCGGTCGCGCTCGACCAGCTGGATCAGGCGCTGGGAGGCGAGGGTGGAGGCGAAGGAGGCGGCGACGCCGACGGCGAGGGAGCGCCGCAGCTCGGGGGTGGTGCCGCGCTTGGCCAGGCGGCCGCCCTTCAGGGCCGTGGCGCCGACGATGATCGGCAGGGCGATCGTGCGCGAGAGCAGGTTCGCCTGGTCGCGGGAGAAGCGGCGCCAGCGGGCCGCCGCCAGGGTGACGCCGTTGCGGGAGACGCCCGGGGCCAGCGCCGCCGCCTGGGCGACGCCCAGCGCCAGCCCGTCCATCGGCGTCGCGTCGCCGCGCCCGCGGCGTTGCGGGCGCCGGTCGGCGACGAGCATCGCCACCGCTCCGGCGATCAGGCCGTAGGCGGTCGCCCGCGGGCCGCCGAGCCGTTGCTCGATCGGCCGCTCAAGCGTGTAGCCGACCACGGCCGCCGGCAGGAAGGAGAGCCCCAGCAGCAGCGCCCGGCGCCCGTCGAACTGGCGCAGCTCCTCGGCGATCACCCGCCGCTGGCCGATCAGCAGCGCCACCGCCGCGCCGGTGTGCAGCGCCACCTCGAAGCTCTTGCGCAGCTCCGGGTCGACCGCGTCCCAGTCCCAATCCGCCAGCCAGGGTACGAGGACGATGTGGGCCGAGCTGGAGACCGGCAGCAGCTCGGCCGGCCCTTGGACCAGCCCCAGCGCGACCGCGCGCGGGGCCGGCATCCCGGCCCCGCTCAAGCGCCCCTGGTGCCGGCGGGCTCGGCCTCTGGCGTGCTCTCCGGCTCACCTTCGCCGGGCCCGCCCCCGCGCCGGCGCTTGATCAGCCAGTAGCCGATGCCGACGACGATCGCCGCCAGGACCACGTAGTCGAGGTAGCCGAGTTTGTGCCGCCAGTCTTCCCAGTTGTCGCCGACCTTTTCGCCGACGATCGCCAGCATCAGCACCCAGGGGATCGAGCCGAGCAGCGTGTAGGCGCTGAAGCGCCAGAACGGCATCTTCGCCACTCCCGCCGGCAGCGAGATGAAGGTGCGGATGATCGGCAGCATCCGCGAGAAGAAGACGGTGACGGCGCCGTAGCGGGCGAACCAGTCGTCGGCCCATTTCAGGTGCTTGGGACTGATGTGGATCAGCTTGTTCTTTTCCAGCAGGTCGAGGCGGCCGTAGTAGCCGACCGCGTAGGCGATCCAGGAGCCGACCAGGTTCCCCGTAACGCCGGCGGCGACGATCCCGACCAGGGTCATTTCCCCTTCCGAGACGCTGAAGCCGGCGAAGAGCATGATCGCCTCGCTCGGGATCGGGATGCAGGCCGACTCGAGCACCATCAGCAGGAAGACGCCGAGCTCACCGGCCGAGCCGATGAAATCGGTGGCGACTTCGATAATTGGTTCGACCACCTTGTCGGTGACCGAGGCGAGCAGGAGGAGGCCCATTCAGCGCCACATCGTAGGGATTCATCTCAAGGCGCCGTAAACTGAGCAGTTCGATGAACCGGTTGAACCACCCCGTCTACCGCAACCGGGTTCTGCAGGTCGCGGCCGACGCCGCGCTCGTCGCGCTGGCCTATTTCCTTGCCTTCCAGCTGCGCTTCCTCGACCAGCCGCACGGCTGGCCCCACCGCTACGAGGTCCTTTTCGCCCAGTCGGTCGGCTTCGTCGTCGCCGGCAAGCTCGTCGTCTTCGCCGCCTTCGGGCTCTACCAGAAGTGGTGGCGCTACGTCAGCGGCCGCGACTTCATGCTGATCCTCCGCGCCGTCGCCGTCGCCAGCGCCCTGCTGGTCATCGTCTTCGCCGTCGCCAAGCCCTTCGCCCACACGCTGCCGCGCTCGGTCGAGGTCACCGACTTCGTCCTCACCCTGATCCTGATCGCCGGCGCCCGCCTCGGCGTGCGGCTGATCGTCGAACGCCCGGTCCGCGGCGCCCGCGTGCCCAAGCACGAGGTGCTGGTGATCGGCGCCGGCTCCGGCGGCCAGATGGTCGTCCGCGAGCTGCAGCTCAACCCCAACCTCGGCGCCAGCGCGATCGGCTTCGTCGACGACGACCCGCGCAAGCGGGGGATGCGGATGCTGGGCCTGAAGGTGCTCGGCACGACCAAGCAGATCGACAAGATCCTCGACGAGACCAACCCCGACGAGGTCGTGATCGCGATCCCCTCGGCGCCGGGGACCCTGCGCGCCCGCATCGTCGCCGCCTGCCGCGACCGCGAGATCCGCGTCCGCACCCTGCCGACCGTGTTCGAGCTGCTGCGCGGCGGCGTCCAGCTGAACAAGCAGCTGCGCGAGGTCCGGGTCGAGGACGTGCTCGGCCGCGAGCCGATCGTCCGCGAGCTCGACCGCGTCGGCGCCTACCTCAACGATCGGATCGTCCTGGTCACCGGCGCCGGCGGCTCGATCGGCTCCGAGCTCTGCCGCCAGATCGCCCAGGTGAAGCCGCGCCTGCTGGTGATGCTCGACCACGCCGAGGACAACCTCTTCCAGATCGACCGCGAGATGGTCGAGGAGCGCCACTTCGCCAGCTGCGAGTCGGTCCTGGCCGACTGCAAGGAGCCGCACCGGATGCTCGAGGTGATGCAGCGCTTCAAGCCCGACGTCGTCTTCCACGCCGCCGCCTACAAGCACGTGCCGCTGATGGAGCAGAACCCGCTCGAGGCGATTCGCAACAACGCGATCGCCACCAGGGTCACGGCCGAGACCGCGGCGGCCTCCGGCGCCGAGCGCTTCGTCCTCGTCTCGACGGACAAGGCGGTCAACCCGCGCACCGTGATGGGCGCCTCCAAGGCGATGGCCGAGTGGCTCGTCGAGGCGGCCGGCCGCAAGCACCCGCAGACCCGCTTCGTCACGGTCCGGTTCGGCAACGTCCTGGCCTCCTCCGGCAGCGTCGTGCCGATTTTCCGCGCGC
>Ga0105245_10002533_pt1 | contig 16469 bp, 15 predicted proteins | sample KBSM54metaG_FD_81523 | JGI IMG/M metagenome (GOLD analysis project Ga0105245, IMG submission 81523) | Miscanthus rhizosphere microbial communities from Kellogg Biological Station, Michigan, USA - KBS M5-4 metaG | ecosystem: Host-associated > Plants > Roots > Rhizosphere > Soil | place...
GACGGTCGCGGACACCGCGCCGCGGCTAACGGTCACGACGGTGACAGCGACGGGCTTCGCACGCGTAAGCCACCACGCGGCGCCCGCCACGACGAGCAACGCAACCACGATCACTGCGATCCGCTTCATCGGCGACCCCTGCGATAGCTGCTAGACGTGGTTGGTTCTCAGGGATCGACAGTTGCGAACGTGAATGCGAAGTAGTCGGGCTCCATCTTGACCGCGACGAGACGGAAGATGGCGACATACGCCGAATCGGCGAACGGAAATCTGATCCGAACCTGTCCCGAGACCTTCGGGAAGTGCTTCGCAGACTTCACATCCATCCGAAAGCTCAGGTGCAGAACCGAGCCTGAGCGAGCGACATTCGCAACGAGGTGAGTCGCCAGCAGTGGGGCGCCGGCAACTTCGATCGACGCCGAGTCACGTTGGATCTCGACAACTCGGTCGTTCGCGCCGGACAGATCGAGATCGCGTCGCGCCACGAAAATCGACCTTCGCAAGCTGGCAAGCCGCTCCATCGCGCGAAGAAGCTCGACGCTCTGCTCGAGCGACTGCAGCGTGCGATCCTGCAGCGCATAGAACGATGCGAGCGCGTCTTCGTAGGCGATCAATTCGTGACGCCAACTTTCGATCGACGTGGACACGCCGCTAAGGATATACGAACTCGGCTCACGCCGATGGGACACTTCGGCGGGATCGGCGCGCGGCCGGAGGCGAGACTCCCGGCTACCAGGTGCGGAAGTCGCCTGTGTCGATATGCACGAAGTTGGAGTCGCGGTAGTAGCCGACGCCGCCGGAGTGCATCGCGATCGCCGCGTCGCGCAGCCGATCGGTCTTCGCGCTCGTGAGCCGCACGTCGATCGCGCGGCCCGTGAGGTGTAGGCTGTTCTTCGCGACGCCGGTCGACACGTGCCTCAGCGCCTCGTTCGTCTGCGGCGATCGATAACCCGAGATCACCTCGAACCGGCCGCGGCCTTCGAATTTTTCGTACAGCCGGCAGAGCTCGTCGAGCAGCGCGACGTCGATCGAGTGGAGCTTGTCGTTGCGAAAGTCGCGGAGGAAATAATCGATCTCGTCGAGCGCGCCCGCGACGAGCTCGCCGTGCTCGCGATAGACGATGCGCAGCGTTTCGGCCGTGTGCAAATGATAGAGCGACAGGCCCTGCGCCTCGCTCGCGAACGCACGCGCGGCGCGGCCGAGGCCCGTGAGGCCGGCGGCTCCGCTCAAAACGCCGATCAGGACCGTGCGCCGTCCGATGGCCATGCGATGACTCCCCTCGGCCGCATCATGCGTGCCCCCACTGGCACGAAACGCGGCACTGGCTCGCATTATTGCATCGGCCTGCGGCGAGCGGCCAAGCGGGGAATCACCGAATTTTCCGGTCGCGACGAGCCCACGTCGCGCTGTGCGACGCCGAATCAGCCCTCGGTCAAGAATCGCTCCGCGTCGAGCGCGGCCATGCAGCCCGAGCCCGCGGAGGTGACCGCCTGACGATAAATCGGGTCGGCGACGTCGCCGGCGGCGAACACGCCCTCGACGCTCGTCGCGGTCGCGAGACCTTTGCGCCCCGCCCGCGTGACGATGTAGCCGCCGTCCATCTCGAGCTGACCTTCGAAGACCTTGGTGTTCGGCGTGTGACCGATCGCGATGAAAATGCCTTGCACCGCGATCTCGCGAGGCAGGTGATTCTTCGTGCTCTTGAGACGCGCGCCCGTGACGCCACGCTCGTCGCCGACGACCTCGTCGAGCACGTGGTTCCAGAGGATATCGACGTTGCCCGTGCGCGCGCGCTCAGTGAGCTTGTTGATCATGATCTGCTCGGCGCGGAACTCGTCGCGCCTGTGCACGACGGTGACGCGCGACGCGATGTTCGAGAGATAGAGCGCTTCCTCGACGGCCGTGTTGCCGCCGCCGACCACGGCGACCGGCTGGTTCTTGAAGAAAAAGCCGTCGCACGTCGCGCACGCGGAGACGCCGCGGCCTTTGAACGCGTCCTCGCTCGGCAGGCCGAGATATCTCGCAGAGGCTCCAGTCGCGATGATCAGCGCGTCGCACGTGTATTCGGTGCGTCCGCAATGCAAGTGAAATGGCCGGCTGCCGAGCTCGACTCGATCGACGTGGTTGTAGATGAGCTTCGTGCCGAACTTCTCCGCATGGCGCTTCATGCGCTCCATGAGCTCCGGGCCCTGGATGCCCTTGTCGTCGCCGGGCCAGTTGTCCACGTCGGTCGTCGTGGTCATTTGTCCGCCGACCTCGACGCCGGTGATCAGCACGGGCTCGAGAGCCGCGCGCGCTGCGTAGACGGCGGCCGTGTAACCCGCGGGGCCCGAGCCGACGATGATCAGGCGATGGTGTTCTGCTGCCATGGGAGCTCCTTCAGCGCGCGGTATGGTAGTCGAGGCCCGCGACCAAAGTCAGTCGATTGCGTTCGATCGAAATGCGAGATGGGACGGGCGCTACGCCGCCGCCGACGCGAGCAGAAACTCGAACGCGTGCAGCGCGCGGTCGCGCGCTGCGCGATCGGCGAGCAAGCGATGAGCAAAGTTGAAGCCGAGACCGATGCTGTTGAGCTCGAACGCGAACTGACCGACGTCGAGGTCCGCGCGCAGCTCGCGTTCTTCGATCGCTTTCTGCGCGATCTTGGCGATACAGTCGAGCCAAGCCTTCTGCTTCTCCACGAGATAGTCGCGAAGCTCCCCGGGTCGGTCGTCGAGCTCGGTCGACGCGCCGAGCAGGGGGCAGCCGCCGGCGCGCTGCTCTTCAGCGGCCCATTGGAGCCACGCTTCGAAGAGCCTGCGAAGGCGCGCGACGCCGGTCGCCTCGCGTAGCGCGGGCACGATCACGCGTGAGCGGAAGTCGTCGACGACGCTCTCGAGCACCGCGTGTTGGAGCGCCTCCTTGGAGCCGAAGTGGGCGAACAAGCCGCTCTTCGAGAGGCCGGAGCGCTCGGCGAGCCGGCCGATCGTGAGCCCGTCGAGACCAAGGACGCTTGCGACCGAGACGGCGTGCTTCAGGATCGTCGCGCGCGTGATCTCGCCTTTGATCATTTCGTGATCGTACGAACGATCGTTCTTTTCTGTCAAGACTATGCGGACGTAGGAGCCGAGTCGATTCGTCTGGCATCATGGCGCCCTTCCTGCGTCCTCCTCGGAGCTCGCGTCCACGATGTCACTTTGCCGGACCTTGGCTCGGCTCAGCGCGCTTTTCGCGGCCGTGCTCGCAGCGGCCGGCGCGAACGCCCAGGGTGGCGACTCGGCGCGCGCCCCCGCGCCGCAGCCGCGCCAGCGGATCGCGCTCGTGCTGTCGGGCGGCGGCGCTCGCGGCGGCGCGCATATCGGCGTGATCAAGGCGCTCCAAGAGCTCCGCGTGCCGATAGACGCGATCGCGGGCACGAGCATCGGCGCGATCGTCGGCGGCTTCTACGTGTCCGGCATGACCGTGGATGACATGCAGAAGCTCGTCGAGAGCCTCGAGTGGGAAGACGCGTTCCTGAACGTCACTCCACGCAAGCTCAAATCGTTTCGCCGCAAGCGCGACGACTACACCTACCTAGTCAATCAGAAGCCGGGCTTGAACGGAGGTCAGTTCCAATTGCCGGCAGGCCTCGTGCAAGGGCAGGTCTTCGACATGGTGATCTCGCGCGAGACGCTGCGAGCGTCGCAAGTGAAAACCTTCGACGATCTCGCAGTGCCGTTCCGCGCGGTCGCAACCGACCTTGCGACCGGCAGACCCGTCGTTCTCGAGTCCGGAGACCTCGCGCGCTCGCTGCGAGCGAGCATGTCGATCCCTGCCGCTCTGACGCCCGTCGAGATCGACGGCCGCTTGCTGGTCGACGGCGGAGTGTCGATGAACCTGCCGATCGGGGTCGCGCAGAAGATGGGAGCGGACGTGATCATCGCGGTCGACGTCTCGTCGCCGCTCATGACGCGCGAGACGTTGAAGTCGGTGGTCGACGTGACGACGCAGCTCACGAACCTGCTCGGCCGCGCGAGCGTCGACGACGAGCTCAAGAAGCTCAAACCGAACGACGTGCTGATCGTGCCGCCGTTCTCGCCGGACTTCAGCTCGATCAATTTCGCGCGCATGCACGAGGCGATCGAGACCGGCTACAACGCGGTGATGGAGCGTCGCGTGGAGCTCTCGCGCTATGCGCTCGACGAGGACCAATACGCGGCCTACGTCCAAAACATCCGCGACCCGCGGATGCGCGAGCTGCCGAAGATCGATTTCATCAAGATCCAGAACAACTCGAAGATCGCCGACAGCGTGATCGAGACGCGGCTCGAGGGCATCGAGCTCGGAAAAGTGCTCGACATGGACAAGGTCGAGCGCTCGGTCAACAAGGTCTATGGGCTCGAGTACTACCAGAACGTACGCTACGGGCTCACGACGCAGGACGGCGACACGGGCCTACTCGTGCAGCTCGACAAGCGCTCGTGGGGTCCACATTATCTTCAGCTCGGCATGCAATACAGCTCCGGCGGCGACGTGGACGCGCTGTTCGGGCTCGCCGCGAGCTACCTGAGCACCGCGATCAATCCGGCCGGCGGCGAGTGGCGCGCGACGTTCGCTGTCGGTGACGAGCCGCAGTTCTCCATGGATCTCTATCAGCCGTTCGGCGCGAAGGGGCTTTATTTCTACGCGCCGTCGGTGAACTTTCGGTCGACGATCATCAACGTATGGCAGGGCGACCAGCGGATCACCGAGGCCGATAACCGCGAAGGCGATCTCGAGTTCGGCATCGGGCGCGAGATGCCGAGCTGGGGGGAATACCGCTTCGGTCTGCGCCGCGGCGGCGGCGAGACCAAGCTGCGTGTCGGCGACCCGAGCACCCTCGGCAACCAGCACTTCGAGCTCGGCGAGCTGTTCGCGCGGTTCGAGGCGGATACGCTAGACAACGTTTCGTTCCCACGTTCGGGCACGGTCGCCCGATCGGAGTGGCGCGGCTCGCGCACGGGGCTCGGGTCCGACAGCGAATTCGATCAGCTGCTGTTCTCCGTCGTGCACGCGAACACGTGGGGCCGACATACCGTCGTGACGACATTCCGCTACGACACGACGATGAGCGGCGATCCGCCGCTGAATCGACAGTTCCAGATGGGCGGGTTCCTCGATCTATCCGGGCTCAGTCACGATCAACTCACGGGCCCTCACGCGGCCCGGATCGGCGCGAGCTATTACCGGCGGATCGGCGACCTTGCGCTGTTCCCGGCGTTTGCCGGCATGAGCATCGAGTTCGGCAACGTTTGGCAGTCGCGCTCCGAAATCTCGGCGAAATCCGCGATTCTCGGCGGGTCGCTCTGGGCCGGTGTGCAGACGCCGGTAGGCCCGGTGTACGTCGGCTACGGCCATGCCGAAGCCGGCGCGGGCGCGTTCTACGTGTACCTCGGACGAGTGTTTTGACAGTCACAGGGAGTTGAAGATGGCGACCTCCAGGAAGACGACCACGAAAGCACCGAGCGTCGATCTCGAAGCGCTCGACCTCGCGCACATGTTCCACCCGAACACGAATCTCGCGGCGCTGCACGCCGGCCGCCCGCTCGTGCTCGTGCGCGGGGAAGGCGTCCACGTCTGGGACAACCACGGCAAGCGCTACATCGAAGGCATGGCCGGTCTCTGGTGCACGACGCTCGGCTACGGCGACGAAGAGCTCGCGACGGCCGCGTACGAGCAGATCAAGAAGCTGTCATTCACGCATCTCTTCGCGGGCAAGACTCACGAGCCCGGCGTGCTGCTCGCCGACAAGCTCGTGAAGCTCGCGCCGTTCGAAGCGTCGCGCGTGTTCTTCGGCAACTCGGGCTCGGACGCGAACGACACGCAGCTCAAGCTCGCGCTCTACTATCACAACGTCACAGGCAAGCCGCAGAAGAAGAAGATCATCGCGCGGCAGAAGGGCTATCACGGCACGACGTTCGCGACGGCCGGCCTCACGGGCTTGCCCGCGTTCCACAAGAACTTCGACGTGCCGATGCCCGGGATCCTGCACACGGACGCGCCGTACTACTACCGCGGCGCCGAGCCCGGCGAATCGGAGGAGGACTACGCGTCGCGGCTCGCGCGCAATCTCGAGACGCTGATCCTGCGCGAGGATCCGGACACGATCGCGGCTGTCATCGCGGAGCCGCTGATGGGCGTCGGCGGCGTTTTGCTGCCGCCGCGCACGTATTTCGAGAAGATCCAGGCCGTGCTCACGCGTCACTCGATCCTTTTGATCGACGACGAGGTGATCACGGGCTTCGGCCGCACCGGCGAGGTCTGGGGCGCGCAAGCGTTCGGCATGAAGCCGACCACGCTCACGGCCGCGAAGGCGTTGTCATCGGCATACCTGCCGATCAGCGCGGTGATCGTGCCCGAGTTCCTCTACGAGCCGATGATTGCCGCGAGCGGGGAGGCCGGGCTCTTCGGACACGGCTTCACGTACTCTGGGCATCCGGTCAGCGCGGCGGTCGCGCTGCGCGCGTTGCAAATCTACGAGGAGCGCAAGCTCTACGAGCACGTGCGCAAGATCGGTCCGGAGTTCCAACGCCGCCTCGCGGCGCTCGCGAGCCATCCGCTCGTCGGCGAGACGCGCGGCATCGGTCTGGTCGGCGCGTGCGAGCTCGTGCGCGACAAAAAGACAAAGGCCCAGTTCGACGCGAAGCGTGCCGTCGGCGCGAAGTGCATGCAGCTCTGCCAAGAGCGCGGGCTGATCGTGCGAGCGATCGGCGATGTGATCGCAATGTGCCCGCCGTTCGTCGTGACCGAAGAGCACGTCGACGAGATCTTCACCGGGCTCGCGCGCGGCCTCGACGACACGCTCGAGTGGGCGCGCAGCGAGAAGCTGCTCTAGCCGGCGGTTCGCCGGCCAGCCGGGAGTGCACGCGAAATGGCGGAAAGCAGGGCGGTTGAAGCGAGCGATTCGCGTCCGTTGAGTCGCGCGCGCGTGGTGCTGCTCGTTTCGATCCTCGCTCACGCGCTCGGCTGGGCGTTGCCGGTGATGGACGACTATCGCGGTTTTCATGCGTTTCGCGTCGCGCTGAGCCCGCTGTGGCCGTATGCGCGCTCCGGCACTCAGTTCCACATACCGGCAGGTCGGCTGGTCTATTTGAGCGTCGCAAGCGGGCTCACCAACGTCGTGTTCGCCGCGGTCGCGATCGCGGCGCTCGCGGGCGCGGTGCAGACGCGCTCGTGGCGACTCGTCGCGGTGTGGGTCTTGGGCGCCGCGACCCTTCTGAACCTGCATTGGCCGATCTCGATGGGCGACAGCGCGGGCGATCTACGCTCCGGATACTACTTTTGGATCGCGTCGTTCGTGCTGCTGCTGCTCGCCGTGCATCCCACGCTCGCTCCGCGCTCGAGATAGGCGCCTCGGGATTGGCTCGCTGCCGTCTCGGCAGGGCGCTCGATCCGTGCCGTCTAAGCCGGGGTTCCCACTCGCTTCCGCCGTTCGTCGCCGTCGCCGGCGCCGCAATCGGTTTTACATAACCGGGCCGAATTGACTATCGATATGAGATCGATACGATATCACGAGAATATCAACCGCCCCGGGAGAACGCTATGTCTACCGCCACGAACAAGAACGGTAACTTCGAGCGAGAGGTCCACGCGTTGAGCGGCTGGATCATGCTGGTGGTCAATATCGCGCTCGTGATTGGCGCGATCGTGTTTCTGGTCGACACGATTGGCGCCGGCGCTCGCCACGAAATTCCGCCGCCGTCGGTCGCGCTGCGGGTGGTCGGCGCGATCGTTTGGCTCATCGCGGCGATCGTGAGCTTCAGCGGTCATTTCACGCTGCAGCCGAATGAGGCACGCCTGCTGATCCTGTTCGGCTCCTACAAGGGGACGGTCCGGCGCAGCGGCTTCTACTGGGCGAATCCGTTCTATTCGCGCTTCCGCGGCAGGACTTCGCGGACGGTGAGCGCCTCAGTCGATTCGAAGGCGCAAACGAGCATTGGCATTGGCCGACAGGGCGGGCTCGGCTACAAGTCCGCGAAGATCTCGCTGCGCGCGCACAACTTCAACAGCGAGAAGCTCAAAGTCAACGACAAGCGCGGCAACCCCGTGGAGATCGCAGCCGTCATCGTCTGGCGCGTGGACGACACGGCGCAGGCCGCGTTCGACGTCGAGGACTACCGGAGTTACGTGCAGGTGCAGAGCGAAGCCGCGATTCGCAGCATCGCGAGCGCGTACGCGTACGACCACGGTGAGGAGCAGGAGGTCACCCTGCGGGGCGGCGGCGATGACGTCGCGCTCGAGCTCAAGAAGGAGCTCGGGCACCGGCTCGCCAAGACCGGGGTGGTCGTGGACGAAGCCCGCCTTACGCACCTCGCGTACGCGCCTGAGATCGCGTCGGCGATGCTACGCCGCCAACAAGCCGAGGCCGTGATCGCCGCGCGCACAAAGATCGTCGTCGGCGCGGTGAGCATGGTGGAGATGGCCTTGCGCGAGCTCGAGCGAAACAACGTGGTGAAGCTCGACGAGGAGCGCAAGGCCGCGATGGTCAGCAATCTGCTCGTCGTGCTCTGCGGTACGGAGGAAGCTTCGCCGGTCATCAACACGGGCACGCTCTATAACTGAGGCCCCGTGGCGGACGAACGGAAGGCGTTTCTACTTAGGCTCCCCCACGAGCTCTGGAAGGAGCTCGAGCGGTGGGCCGGCGAGGAGCTGCGCAGCGTGAACGGCCAGATCGAGTACGTGCTGCGCCAAGCCGTCATCAAGCACCGCGGGCCCGGCGAAGGAGAAGACAAGGGCCAAGACGGCAAAGAGACCAAGAATTAAGAGGGTAAGACCTGCCATCGTCCTCCCCCCGAAGCCCGTGGCAGGGGCCGGGGCTGCGCATGCGGCCCCGGCTTTTTTGTGTGTCGAGCCGGCGCCTCGTATCATGCACGGCTCGAATTCAGCCAGTCCCGGAGCGAGCCCATGGGCTTCTCGACCAAGCAAGTGCACGCGGGAGTCGTGCCGGACCCGGTTTCCGGGTCGATCCTCACGCCTATCTACCAGTCGACGACGTTCGTTCAGGAGTCGGTCGACCAGTACCTTTCCAAAGGCTTCTCGTACTCGCGCAGCGGCAATCCCACCGTGCGCGCGCTCGAGCAGAAGCTCGCGGTGCTCGAGAACGGCGCCGCCTGCACGTGCTATTCGACAGGGATGGCGGCCGAGCAGGCCGTGTTCCAGGCGACGCTCTCGGCCGGTGACCACGCAGTGATCTCCGACGTGGCGTACGGCGGCACGTACCGGCTCGCGACCAAGATCTACTCGCGCTTCGGCGTCGAGTTTACGTTCGCGGACAGCTCGAATCCGGACTCCGTTCGCAAGGCGTTGCGCGACAACACGAAGCTGATCTTCACCGAGACGCCGGCAAACCCGACGCTGAAGCTCGGCGACATCGCGGCGATCTCGAAGATCGCGAAAGAGCGCAAGATCCCGCACGCCGTCGACAACACGTTCCTCACGCCGTACTACCAGCGGCCGCTCGAGCTCGGCGCGAACATCTCGGTGCACAGCACCACGAAGTATTTCGACGGTCACAACGCGACGGTCGGCGGCGCGGTGATCGTCGATAGCGAGGAGCTCGACAAGAAGATGCGCTTCGTGCAGAACGCGACCGGCGTGATCATGTCGCCGTTCGTGGCGTGGCTCACGCTCCAGGGCACGAAGACGCTGTCGGTCCGGATCGAGCGCCAATCGTCGAACGCGCAGGCCATCGCGGAGTTCCTCGAGTCGCACCCGAAGGTGACGCAAGTTCGCTACCCGGGCCTCGAGAGCTTCCCGCAGCACGCTCTTGCGAAGAAGCAAGCGAGCGGGTTCGGCGCGATGCTGTGGTTCGAGGTGCAGGGCGGCGTCAAGGCTGGCAAGAAGCTCATGGACTCCGTGAAGCTCTGCACGCTCGCGGAGAACTTGGGCTCGGTAGAGACGTTGATCACGCACCCGGTCACGATGACCCACGCGGACGTCGAGCCCGCCGAGCGCAAGCGCGTCGGAATCACCGACGGGCTCGTGCGCCTCTCGGTCGGTCTCGAGGACGTCGACGACCTGATCGCGGACTTGCGCCAAGCGCTCGATAAGATCTGAAGCGCGGGGCCGGTCGGCCCTTTAACGCCGATGAAGAAAGAAACGCGAGTCACGCACCCGCCCGAAGCTAAGCTGCCGGACGGCAACGTTCCGGTCGTGACGCCCGTCTACCGGAGCGTGAAGTTCACGTACCCGACGATCGACGCCTCGCTCTCGCGGGAAGCGAAGGAAGGCGGCTTCGATTACACGCGCGACTCGAATCCGACGACTCGCGAGCTCGAGCTCACCGCGGCCGAGCTGCAAGACCGCGACGACGCGGTCGCCGTCGGCTCTGGCATGGCCGCGATCTGGCTCGCGTTGCTTGGCAACCTCGAGGCCGGCCATCGCGTAGTGATCTTCGCAGAGTCGTACCGGCCGAACCGCGTCGCGGTGCGCCGCTTCCTGCCGAAGCTCGGCGTCGAGTTCGTGATGCTCAGCGTGCACGATCACGAAGCGATCGCGAAGGAATTCGCCGACGAGCGCACGAAGCTCGTGTTGTTCGAGGCGCCCACGAATCCGATGCTCCAGGTGCCGGACCTCGAAGCCATCGTCTCGCTCGCGAAGCAGTCGAGCGTCGTCACCGTGCTCGACAACACGTTCGCGGGCCTGCACAACCACGGTCGCTACGAGATCGACTACTTCGTGCACAGCCTCACGAAGTACGCAAACGGCCACGGCGACGTGATGGGGGGCATCGTGATCGCGGACAAGAAGCGGATTCGCGCGATCAAGCCCCTCGCGATCAACATGGGTGCCACGCTCGATCCCGGCGCGGCGTTCCTGATCGCGCGCGGCCTCAAGACCTACTTCGTCCGCTATCGCCAGCATTCGGCGAGCGCGCTCGCGATCGCCGAGCTCCTCGCGAAGCGCAAGGAAGTCGCGCGTGTGTTCTATCCGGGGCTCGCGAGCGATCCCGGCCACTCGCTCGCGCGCAAGCAGATGAGCGAGTTCGGCGGCGTGCTGAGCTTCGATTTGAAGGCGACCAAGGAGCAGACCTGGGCGTTCATCGACGCGCTCGAGCTCTTTACGACGACGTCGAGCTTGGGGTCGACCGAGTCGCTCGTCGCCCCGGTGCAGCTCTATCTAGGCTCGGATCTCACGGCCGAGGAGCAGAAGCGGGCGCAGATCAAGGATTGCACGGTACGGCTCGCGGTCGGCCTCGAGCACGTCGACGACCTGATCGCCGATCTCGATCAAGCTCTGCGCAAGACGGTCCGCTAGCGGAACGAAAATTCAGTCCGCTCGCGCCGTCGCGACCACGCAGACCTCCTGCCGATTGAATGCGAGCTGTCGCGCGCGCACGTGCTCGTATCCCCAGCCGCGGATGCGTTTGTGAAACGCCGGCAATTCAGTTGCCGACTTCGGGTCGGTGAGCTTCAGAGTCAGCACGAGCCCCTCGAGGCGCACGTCGCGTTCCGTCACGATGGCTTCGACCGTGTCGAGCGTGTGCTTCGGCGCGACATTCGTATCGGACATCAGCCAGCGGGCATCGCGGAATACGGCGCGCGGCACATCCCTCGCGCGGGCGCGCACGTGCGTGAAGCGCGAATTCGCTAGCACCGTCGCGTCCATCTCGGCCGGATCGATGCCGGTCACGATGCAACCCCGCTTGAGCAGCGCCGCGCACGAACCGCCTGGGGCGCTGCCGATCTCGACACAATGGTCGCCGGGCCGAATCGGGAGCTCGGACCAGCGCAGTGCCTCTTCGATCTTCAGGTAGGCGCGCGAGATCATGCCGGCGGGAACGCGGAGCAGTGGCACGCCTCCGGGCCAGCGCGTCTCCGGTGATACCGTGTGGTGCCACCCGATCCACCATTCGCGCGGCTCGACGAGCACGCAGTCGAGCACCGACTCGCCGGCACCGACTTCGGCATTCAACGACAGCGACGTTGTCGAGTCCGGGCGCGTCGCAAGCAGCTGAGCACCGACGGCTTGCGGCGGCGTTTCGAACGCGGCGTCGAAGCCTTCGTCGCCGGGCAACGCGGCGTCCCGCTGCCACACGTGCAGATGGTGGAATCGAGGGTTGCCGGAGGGGCCGTGCGTCGTCGCGACCGACATCCAGACCTTGCGCACGACTTCGGCCACGTCGGCACCCGTGACCTTGCCCAGCGACTGCCCCCACGTGCGTGCGAAAGGGCTGCGCAGCGTCGGCGACGAATCACCGGCCACGTCGTCGGCGACGCGAAAAGTCACGAACCCCGGCCGCGAAAACGCGAATCGGAGATCCGGATGCCGACGAGCTACGTCGCCCTTCAATGCGGCTTCGGAGCCGGGTTGGCACGCGGCGAACAAGAAACGAGTCACGCGCGCATCCTACCCGGAGACTCCGCGGAGATCTGGCGCATTTGCACCGAACGAGCTGCGGTCGGTGTTCGCCGGACTAGACGCCACGCAGCGGCCGTAGGCTAAGCTGCGGAGCATGAGCACTCCGAACATCTCCGAGCCCGCGGCGGCATCGAGCCGCGGCAATCGTCTCACGCGCGTGATCCTCGTTGCATTGATCCTCGGTATCGGGGCCGGCTACGTCGCGCACGATTTCTTCCCGCAGTCGAGCGCGCGCTTCGCGGACGGCATCGCGCTGCTGCCGACCGCGTTCCTACGGCTCGTGCGGATGATCATCGCGCCGCTCGTGTTCGCGACGCTGACGGTCGGCATCGCGAAGATGGGCGACATTCGGACGGTCGGACGAATCGGCTCGAAGGCGCTCGGCTGGTTCCTGTTCGCATCGCTCGTCTCGTTGACGCTCGGGCTGGTGCTCGTCGACCTGCTCGAGCCCGGCAAGGCCATGCAGCTCGCGATTCCGGCCGGCGATGCGGCAACCGGGCTCAAGCCAGGCGGGCTATCGCTCGAAGAATTCATAGCGCACACCATCCCGACGAGCGTCATCGACGCGATGGCCCGCAACGAGATCCTCCAGATCGTCGTCTTCTCGGTGTTTTTCGGCATTGCGATGACCGCACTCGGCGAACGCACCAAGGTCGTGCTCGACGGTCTCGAAGGCGTTTCGCTGATCATGTTGCGTGTGACGGGCTACGTGATGCTCTTCGCGCCGCTCGCCGTATTCGGCGCGCTCGCGAGCACGGTCGCGCAGGAAGGGCTCGGCGTCATCAAGGTGTACGGGCTGTTCGTGGGCGAGTTCTATCTCGGCATCTTCCTCTTGTGGGTCGTGCTGACGTTTCTCGGCTCGTTGTTCGTCGGGCCCCGCGCGGTCGAGCTCGTGAGGCGCGTGCGCGAGCCCGTGGTGCTCGCATTCTCGACCGCGAGCTCCGAAGCGGCCTATCCGAAGACGCTCGAGGAGCTCGAGAGATTCGGTGTCAGCAATCGCATCGCGAGCTTCGTGCTGCCGGTCGGCTACTCGTTCAACCTCGACGGCTCGATGATGTATTGCACGTTCGCGGTGATGTTCATCGCGCAGGTTTACGGCATCGACATCTCGATCGGTCAGCAGATCGTGATGGTCGCGATCCTGATGCTCACGTCGAAGGGCATGGCGGGCGTGCCGCGCGCATCGCTCGTCGTGATCGCCGCAACGCTCGCGCAGTTCGACATACCAGCGGCCGGCCTCGTGCTGCTGCTCGGCGTCGATCACTTCCTCGACATGGGCCGCTCCGCCACCAACGTCGTCGGCAACAGCATCGCGACCGCCGTGGTCGCGCGCTGGGAAGGCGAGCTCGGACGCGCCGACAAGCCCGTGCCGGCTCCGATAAGCGCTCCGGACGCCGCGGGAAACTAGAAACGCGCGGCCGCGTGCGCGACGTCGGCTACGGGTGCAGAAACTTGCGCGCGCGGCCGAGCGCCATCAAAGGGAAGTAGTGCCGATAGAGGTTGTAGTTCAGCATGAAGCCGCGCTGCAGCTCCGTGCCTTGCGCGATTCGCTCGCGCGTGCGTTCGTCGCGAAAGTCCATTCGCGCGCCGAAGCCGTAGCCCGGGAAGCCCGTGCCGGTGTAGTACGGCTCGTCCCAGGTGCCGTCGTCGCGCTGGCTCCCGACTAGAAACGCGACGCCCTGCCGGATCTCGCGCTCGTGTGCGCGGTCGCCGGTCGCGATGAGCGCGAGCAGCGCCCACGCGGTCTGCGACGCCGTGCTCGGGCCGCGCCCGCGCAGCGCGTCGTCCATGTACGACGCGCAGGTCTCGCCCCAGCCGCCGTCCTCATTCTGGCGAGCGCGAAGCCAGTCCGCCGCGCGGCGCACGAAGTCCTGCGACATGTCCTCGCCGAGCGCCGCGAGCGCCGGCAGCACGGCGGCGGTGCCGTAGATGTGATTGACACCCCAGCGGCCGAACCAGCTGCCGTCGGTTTCCTGCTCGGAGCGCAGGAATTCATAACCGCGCTTGACCGCGCGATGGTGGCGGTCGAAGCCGAGCGCGCCGAGCGCTTCGAGCACGTGAGCGGTGACGTCCGCCGACGGCGGATCGAGTGCCTCGCCGAAGTCGCAGAACGGGATCTTGGTGATGATCTTCCAGTCGTTGTCTTTGTCGAAGGCCGCCCAGCCCCCGTTGCTCGATTGCATCGCGAGCGTCCAGCCGAGCGCGCGGTCGATCGTTGCACGGATCCGCGGTTGGTCGAGCAGCGCGCGCGGCAATCGCGCGAGCATCAGCAACGCGACGGCAGTGTCGTCGATGTCGGGGTAATGAAGGTTGGCGCGCTCGAACGCCCAGCCGCTCGGCTCGACGCCTTTGACCTTCTTCGCCCAGTCCCCGTGGTAGCGGACCTCGTTGGATAGCACCCAATCGAGTGCCTGTTGCATGGCGGGTGTGAACTCGCGATCGCAGTCCTGCATCGCGAGCAGCGTCAGCAGCGTGTCCCAGACCGGCGACTCGCTCGCTTGGATGTGCAGCGTGCCGCCGCGCTCGTATGCGAAGTGCGAGTCGAGCGCCGCGAGCCCCTTCGCCATCACAGGGTGATTGAGCTCGTAGCCCTCGACGTTGAGCGCCATGAGGCTGTAAATCCACGGCGGTTGAATGCCGCCCCAGACGCCGTCCGCGTCTTGGTGGCGCACGATCCAGCCGAGGCACGCGTTGATCGCGGTCTCTCGGAACGGCGTGAGGCCGATCTTTTGATACAGATGCAGCACGCGATCGGAAAGCAGGAACAATCTCCGCCAAGAGAGCCGCGATCCGCGCCGCGGCAATCGGTAGTCCATCTTGTCGCGGCCGTCGGGGAACAGCTCGTCGAGGCGCCGGTCGGGCGGCAGCGGCCGCACGGCCCGACGCGCAGACAGCACGGCGAGCGGCATCAGCGTCGTGCGCGCCCAGCTCGCGAAGTTGTAAATGTTGAATGGATACCAGCGCGGAGTCGCGATGACCTCGGGCGGCAAGTTCGGCGTCGCGCTCCACGGCCACTCGCCGAGCAGCGCGAGCCAGTACTTCGTGAACACGCGCGCCTGCGATAGGCCGCCATGCTCTAGGATCCAGCGCCGCGCGCTCACGAGCGGCGGCGAGTCGGGGCTCATCCCGACGCAGCGCAGCGCCGCATAGCACTCGACCGTGCTGTTGATGTCGCCGTTCGGCGCGCGGTAGTAGCTCTCCCAAGAGCCGTCCGGACGCTGAGCGTTGAGCAGCGTGCCTACGAGGTCCACCTCGCGCGGATGCCGGATGCCGAGGAAGTGCATCGCGAGCAGCCACTCCGCCTCCATGCAGTAGCTCGACTCGAGCATCCCGACCCAATAGCCCTCGGGCCGCTGATCGCGGTCGAGCCAATCCGTGGCCTTGTGAATGGCCGCGGCGAGCTGATCAAAGGAGTCTTGGAGGAGTCTCGGAGCGGACGCGGCCAAAGGTTTACCGGCTGGCGTGCGTTATTGCAGCCGCGGATTATCGCACAGCCGCCGCCGGCGTCGCTGACGGGCCGGTAGACTGGCCGGGCTCCTGCGCCGGACGGCCCGTTGCGCGCCTCCCCGGGATCGAAGAGCATCGAGCCCGAGCTTGGGTTACGAGCCCCGTCGATGCGAGCTTTCCGCACGCTTGTCCTGGTCGCCGCCGCGGCCCTGTCCGTTGCGTGCGCGGTCACGACGGCGGACGGCACGCGACTCGGTCTCACGTCGAGCGAGTTTCGCGCCTATGTCGAGCGAGTGTTTCGCGATCAGAACAAGGTCTCGAGCGATCTCGCATTCGCGCTCGACGACGCGACGGCTTCGGGTGGCTCCGCGCCGCCCGCGCTCACGGCTGCGGAGGACGCGCTACTGAAAGCCTGCGCCGGGCTGAACGAGCTCGCGACGTCGCGTCGCGACCAAGCAGACCTCGGTGTCCGCAAGAGCGCTACCGCGGCACGCAGCGCGCCGGATTGCGAGCGCGCGACGCAGGCGGCGCAAACGGCGATGCGGGAGCACCCGCGCTAGAAAGTGCGGACGCGAGATAGACGAGCTTGGTCTAGAGGCCCGGCGGCAGGAGCCGGCCGACGGCGATCAGCTGCTCTTGATAATACGGAGCGTCGATCCGCGCGA
>Ga0105245_10002535_pt1 | contig 16461 bp, 14 predicted proteins | sample KBSM54metaG_FD_81523 | JGI IMG/M metagenome (GOLD analysis project Ga0105245, IMG submission 81523) | Miscanthus rhizosphere microbial communities from Kellogg Biological Station, Michigan, USA - KBS M5-4 metaG | ecosystem: Host-associated > Plants > Roots > Rhizosphere > Soil | place...
CCGCTCGGAAGAGCCCAGGCCGAACTGTGTCACGCAGGTGAAGCACCTTATCGCTGCTTCCTTCCGGACCTGACGAGGTTCAGTGCGCCTGCTGCACAGGACCCGAGCTCATCCCAACGGGCTTCCTGATCGCGAGAGGTTAACGCAAAGGGCGCGCGGTTACTTCCTGCTCATGACGCGGCCTGCATCTCCGCCATCGCCATCTCGAGCGCAGCGCTCTTGAGCTGCTCCTGCTCGGAGAGATGTTCGACCTCGGCTTGCTTCATCGCGCTCTTCACAACCTCGCGTTGACCGAGCACGCAGGACCAGACGAGGAAGATGTCCTCGAACACGACCCAACCGGCATGCTCGAGAAAACGCCACCACTCCGGATTGGCGACGCCATAAACGGACTCCGGCCAGAAGATGCCGCGCAGAAAATGATCGGCGGCGACGATGACGGTCGCGGTGATGAGCACGGGCCAGTCGAGGTAGAACGCAAGAAACGCGAGCGAGCCGAAAACGTGGAAGTGCGTTTCGATGCGGCCGCCGGTGAGATGGATGAGCAGCGCGGAAGAAAGCATCTGCGACGCCGCGATCACGTGTCGTGTGAGCGTCGTGCCCGGACGAAGCATGGCCAGCAAGATCGGCAGGATGATGATCCCGCCTCCGCCGAGAATCGCGACCCAGACATGCGTGTGGAGAACCTTGACTTTTCCCTCCCACGCATACGGCGAAACGGTGAGCGCGCCGATGATGCCGGCGAGGTACTGCACGACGAGAAGGACGGCGAACATGCGATCGATCCGCTTGCGGCGTTCGAAGAGTTGCTCGTCACGCAACTGAGCGGCGCGTGCGGTGATGCTCGAATCGTTCTCGTTCATCGGTGCCTCCGTCTACTTGTTGATGGCGCAGCCGAACACCGGATGCGCGCCGTTGCCTTCGCGCGTTCTCGCGATCTGCATCACTTCCGCGCTGCCGCTGTTGAAGCCCGCGTGACCGCGCAGCAGCGTGATGCCGCCTGAAAAACGAAGCCTGCCGTCGCCGTCGTAGAGGAAGGTCTGGCCGGAAGTGAATCCGTGAAAAATGCTCGCCTCATGTCCGTCGTTGTCCAGCACGATATGCGTTCTCGGCAGATGCGACGCGGCGGTGAAGACGTCCGTCTTCTCCCATCCGTTCGGAAACTCCTTCGGCCGATAGACGACGACGTACGTTTCGAGCGACGCCGGCGATTTCTCGATGATGCGGCGCAACTCATCGATGCTGGCGCGGCTGCAGGAGCAATGCGGATGGACGAGCATCACGAGCCGCCATTGGCCGGGCGCGCGCGGGATGCGACTCGACGCGGGCCATGACCCGAGCGCGTCGGCGGCGCGTCCGGGCGTGCTCTCGAATTGGCGAATGGCGCGATACATCGCGCCGATGGTGACCGTCCAGAGGAGCGTCGCGCCGACGAGCGCCGAGGTGATGAGAACGCGGCGGATGTTCATTTTTTCTTCAGGGCTTCCATGGCGGTGATCGGCTGGTTGTCTCGCTCGAACTTGATGTGGCCGCCGGTCAACAGCTCGATCCTGCTCGATAGCGGAACGGCGTAAAACTCACTCGGCGTGAGCTGGACGACTTTTCCGTCCGGATAGCTCACGGTGGCGCGGTCGAAATTCATCGCTGCGACCTCTACTCTGCTAAGGGATGCACGAGTGTAGGGGCGGCACAGCGACTGCGCAATAAGTATTTTGTAATGAGTAAGTTACATAGAGAAGTGAAGATTTAAGGCGGGATTGGATGAGGGATGGCGGAGAGAGTGGGATTCGAACCCACGGTACGCGTTAACGTACACACGCTTTCCAAGCGTGCGCCTTAAGCCACTCGGCCATCTCTCCGTATTGCTGACGCCTGCGGCGCAGCAATACGTGCCGCCATAGCGGCTGACGACCTTTGGTCGCAGCCGAATGCCGGCGGCACTTCACTCGGGTTCAATTTTCAATTCGCGCTTCGAAACATGGCGGAGAGGGGGGGATTCGAACCCCCGATACCCGTGAAGGTATAACGGTTTTCGAGACCGCCGCGTTCAACCACTCTGCCACCTCTCCGTGTCTCGCCTGCGCAAATTCTGGAAGAACGACTGCAGCAGATCGCGGGAGCGATCGGCCATGAAGCCGCCTTCCACTTCCAGCCGATGATTGAGTCGTGCGTCCTGCACGAGATTGCCGAGCGTTCCGCAGAAGCCGGCCTTCGGATCGTATGCGCCAAAGACCAGCCGCTCGACTCTCGCGTTCACGAGCGCGCCGGCGCACATGGCGCACGGCTCGAGCGTCACGATCAACTGCGTTCCTTCGAGCCGCCAGTCGCCGATCGCTTTCGCCGCTTCGGCGATGGCGATCAACTCCGCGTGCCCGAGCGGGTCACCCGACTCGCGCCGGTTGCGTCCGCGGCCGATGATGTTGCCGTCGCGATCGACGACCACCGCACCGACAGGAATCTCGCCTTCGGCCGCCGCTTGCGCGGCCAGCACGAGCGCCTCTTCCATCCACTGGGTTTGATTCACTTCTCAAAGATACCAACGGCGGGCGCGTTCAGCCCGCCGTCAAATTGGAATCGATTTGGTGCACCCAGCAAGACTCGAACTTGCAACCTTCTGATCCGTAGTCAGATGCTCTATCCAATTAAGCTATGGGTGCGAGCGCGTTTTCTAACCATCACTCCCGGGATTCAATTCCGCGCGCGGTCGCGCATTCTAGCCGACTTCTGTCCTCCGGCACATCAGTTGCGGTAGACTTGTCGCTCTCGACTTCGAGAGCAAGATTCACGGCCTCTACGGTTGGCTACTGCCTACCCACCCTTCCCCAGCCAACCGTGGAGGCGTGATTTTTTCACCACCAACCCGGCATGGACAAGAAGGACTTCTACGCGCGCACGATGCACACGCCGGATGATCCTGAGCGCGCCCGCCGCCGCGCCGCGCTCCGCGAGACATCGAAAGCGCTTCTCCCGCTCCACCAGGCTCTGATCAACGTCGCGAAGCAAGACTACGCGGACGCAACCGGAATGCCGGCGTCGCCGACGCAGCTCGTGCGCCTTCTGATGGAAGATCCTTTCTTCGCGTGGTTGAAGCCCGTGACCGCGCTCATCGTCGACATCGACGAGATGGCGCGCGTCGACTTTGAGGCGAGCGACGTCGCGCAGATCGCGGAGCGCGTCGACAAACTCTTCGGCGTGAATGCGGAGATCGCGTTCGCCGAAAAGTACGTTCCCACGCTGCAGCGCGACGTCGACGTTGCCATCGCGCACGCCGCGTTGCGACAGGCCGTCCGCAAGCTCCGCGACGCTTGATTACATCGCCGCGATCCAGCGCAGCGCGCGAATGCCCGGCAGGAAAAAGTACGCGCCGCCGCGAATCGTGACGAAGCGACAGAGGTTGTGCACGCGAAAGCGCAGCGGGTCCGACGGAATCGTCATGATTCCCGAGCAGCTGAGCTGATCGCCGAGGAGCGGATCGACTTCGTCGCCGAGTCCGGCGAAATTCGAGTTGTTGATCCAGGTCTGCTGCACGAACTCGAACTGGCGCTCGATGTCGCCGTTGAAGCAGATGAAGTGAAGCCCGCGCTTCTGGCCGTCGTCTTTCAAACGATCGCCTTCGAGCCGATGACCGTACGAACGGCCGCGGCGCATGATGCGGTGGCGATTCGCGGAGTTCGTGGCGATGTCGGGAGTCGGTCCGAGCGTGTCGCGCGGATTCGCGCGGCGCACGTGTGAGCCGACCGGACAGCCGTAGCCTTCCGGATCTTTCTCGTAGTTGAAGTCGTTGAAGCGATCGAGCGTGTCGGTGCCGGCGTTCGGATCTTTGTGCGGATGAAGCGCGAGCGACGCGCCGCTCTCCCAGCGTCCGACCATCTTCGCGCCGATGAGCTTCGCGACGTCTTCGTCGCCTCCGGCGATCTGGTTTGCGAAGTTCCAGAACGTCGCGACGTCCTGCTCCATCTGCCGGAAGACGAGATAGCTCCCGTTGAATCCGAGGTCGCGTTTGCCGCCGCTGCACGGCGGAAGGACGTTCTTCGGATCGAGCGACGGATCGATGCCTACGCTCGGTGTCATCGTGCCGTACACGTTTTCGTGTCCCAGCAGCACTTCGCCGGGAGGAAGCGGCGTGGCGTGATGCGTTCGCTCCTGCTGGCGCTGCACCTGATCGGTTTCGGCGATCGTCGGCTGTCCGATGCCGTCGTTGAATCCGAAGTGCTCGCGTGAGTCGGGCTGTCGTCCGGCGATCGGAATCTCCGCGGCGATGGCGAGTCCGTTCGCCGCGAGCTGCGACTTGCGGCGTTCGAGCTCGTCCTTGAGAACGAATTCGTCTTGCGCGAAGACCATCAGCACGACGTCGACCGGCTTCTGATCGTTGCCCCACTCCCAGTTCTTCGGATGGTTCGCATCGGAGTCGCCGAGGATGTTCGCGCGGCGCTCGGTGGCCATGCCGCTGCGGAACGGATAGCTGAATGTGTCGACGACCGCTTCGGGAACGCCGAGGTTCGTGAGGCCGGTGGCGGTGAAGGCGATGTTGATGTTGACCGGCGGGCGATGATCCTTCGGCGGCTTCACCGCGTTCGTCACTTCATTTGCGATCTGTCCGACCCACTTGCGCGCGAGCGCGGCATCGGTGACGCGGAGGAGCAGATACGCCGCGCATTCGAGATGCACGTACGCACTGAAGATCATGCCCTGGATGTCGTCGCGGTTTTTCTCCAGCATCGCTCCTCCTACAAATTGCGCAACCACGCGCGCGCGCCGTCGGCATCGAGATTCGTGTAGAGGTCTTTGCGGATCGCCGCGTTCGCGAAGACCTGCTTGACGGTCACGCCTTTGTACGCGCTGAAGAACACGCGCGCCGGCACCTGCTTTTGCCGCGCGATCGCTTTGAATCGCTCCGCGTTCGTGGCGCCGCCCCACAGCAATCCGTAGGCGCGCGGGAAGCCCCACGTGTTGCTCCAGATGCCGGTCAGTCCTTTGTTCGCTTTGTCGATGAAGTCGTCGAGGTAGTTCTCCCAGCTTCCGTCGAAGTTGCTGAGGAAGAGGAGACGCTTGCCGCCGTCGAGCAGCGACCAGTGCGCGAAGTGGATGCTCGGAATGCCGCTGAGCGTTCCCGACGTCGAGAAGCGCGCGACGAGATTGGCGAGGCACAGGATGCCGCGCATCGTCATCTGCCGGATCCATCCCGACTTCACGTCGTTCATGTTGCACATGTGGTTCTGCGCGATCTTGTCTTCGCGCTCGCCGAGAGCGTCGAGGAGTTTCTCGTCGACGGCGCCTTTCCACTCGCAGTCGGTGCGCTCCGTCGTGAGCGTGACGATCGCCCACGCCAGCGCGAACGGAACGAGTGCGACGATTCCGTTCACGATCGGTCCGATGCGCGGTCCCCATTTGTCCCAGAGCGACGGCGGACGCTCGGGCTTTTTCGCGAAGTCGAGATCAGGTTGCGCCTTGACGACTTCCTGAATCCTTGCGCGCGCCTCGCGAGCGTCGGTGACGCTCTTCCATCCGCCGCGTTGCTTGTCCGCTTCGGCTTCGACGGTGACTCGCAGCCGCGCTTCGTCCTGAATGCTCTTCACCGGACGCCATGGAGTGCCGATGTGATACGCGCCTGCTTTCACGACGTGATCGAGCAGGTACTTGCGCAGCACTGCGCGTTCGAGCGTGGCCGGCGTGTCGCTGCAGCACATGACGATCGCCTTCATCCCGTCGAATGCTTTGTCGAGCAGGAGGTCGACGTACTTTGGGATGGGACCGTCGATGTTGTTCTCGAACACGAGGACCGGCTCGTGTCGCCGGTCTTCACGCGGCGGTCCGCTGCACGGCTCGAACTCGCCCGTATCGTCGGGCGGAAAGATTGTGAAGCTCGCGAAGTGAACGCATCCGAGCTCCTTGAAGCGCAGGTACGGGTTACCGTCGCGGTCCTTCTGGATCGCATTGAGCACGCTCTCGAGTTGCGCGCAGCGGCCCGGGTCGACCTTCATGACGAATGTGAATACGGAGTGATGCATCATCAACCCCTTCGATCGAACTCGACGATCAGGTGCTCGGGAAACGGTCCGTCGTACTCGATGGCGCCGCCGCGACGGAGATTCGGAAGGCGCAGGAGACCGGCGACGAGCTCCGGAATCTGCACCGCGTTGATCTGCACGCCGAAACAGGTGTGCATGCCGTAGCCGAAATGGAGATAGCCGTCTCGATCGACGCGGAACTCGCGCGGCTTCGGAAAGCCCGCGGGATCGAACATCGCGGAGAGCACGGAGACGAGCACGTAGCTGTCCGCGGCGATCGGCGTCGTTCCGATTTTCGTATCGCGCGGCGCGTACCGCAGCAGAAACGCGTTGTGCGGATCGAAGCGCACCGCTTCCCAGGTGTAGTGGCGAACGAGCTCGATGTCGTTCGCCTGCGCGGCCGCAGCGGCAGCTTGGAGCATCGTGGGACGCTCGAGCAGTTGATTGATGGCGAGCGTGACGAACTTCGACGTCGTGTCGACGGCGCCGACGATCAACCCGCCGACATTGCGGCGCACGCCGTTGTGATCGAACGCCTTCTGCCGGACGAGGCGGCTCACGATGTCGTCGCCGTTGCTACCGTTCTGCTCGCGCGCGGTGATGAGGGCGTCCATGAACGCGTGCAGCTCGCGGCCGTTTTCCGCGGCCGCGGCGATCACGCGCTGATCGTTGCCGACGTTGAGGAAGACGTCCTGAAACGTGTAGCGCATCCATCGCATCAGCGCCGGCTCGCTCGTCCCGGGAATGCCGAAGTACGACGCGACGAGCCGCGCGGCGACGGGACGCGCGTAGCTGCCGACGACGTCGATGCGTCCCGTGTCGCGCGCGGCGTCGAGCATGCGTGCAGCATTGCGAATCGTGGTCTCGCGAATGGTCGCCATGTCTTCGCGCTTCACGGCCGCGCGCAGCGCCGCTTCTTCGCGGTCGTATTCGGGCGAGCGGTCCATGCCGAGGATGAAGGGACCGTCGAGGCGATCGATGCGAGGCGCGTTGATCTGCGAGATCGTGAAGTCGGTGTCGCGCGTCAGCACATCGACGACGCCGGCGTGACTGGTGACGATCGCTTTCTTTCCGAGCGTGAGCACCGGCTTCATCGCGCGCAGAAGTCCGAGGATCGGGCGCAGGACGTCGGTGGCGGTGAGTGACGCGATGATGTCGCCGGACATCGTGCGGCGATTCGGCGACGTGAAGAGCGCCGCTTTCGCCGGACGATGTTCGCGATACATCCGCGACACGAACTGCCCGGCCGGCCGGCTTCGATACGACTCGATCGCTTCGCGCATCGGCGGCGGCAAATCGGCGAGCGGAGGAAATGGCGACGGACAGTTCTCCGGCATCACGACCGGCGTTGCGAACGCGGCGAACGAAACGTCGGCGAGCGTGAGCTGATCGCCGGCGAGAAAGCGTCTGCCGTCGGCGAGCAGAGCGTCGACGCGATCGAACGTCGCATCGATCTCCGCCTGTCGCTCCGTAATCGTGCGTGGCGTGATCTCGAGGCTCTTGCGCATCAGCCACGCGACGAGCGGATAGAGCGGACGAACCGCGATGCGCTCCCACATCGATTCGCCGCCCGCCGACCACGATCGAATCGCGGCCGCGCGACGCGCAAGCATGTACGCGTATGCCCATGCGCGCGTGGCGGTGCCGAACGCGCCGCTGAAGTGATCGTAGAGCGCGTTCTCCGCAAGCTGCTCGCCGTCGCGGCAGCGCGACTCGACGTAGTGCACGACCGCGCGCGCGTCGGTCAGCGGACCTTCGGCGACGACGACGACCGGCACGACGTTCGTGCCGCCCGCCGCGCGCGTGGAGAACGCGTGGAAGACGGGGATGTGCGTCTCTTCGACGTACGGAATGCCGTGATGATCGAGAACCCAGCGCGCCAATTCGCACAGTGGCGCGACAGGAATCGACACCATGCGCAGCGCGGGGATGTAGTCGCTCACCTACATAAGGAGTGACGCCGAGGGAGAGTTCCCTACCAAGGATGGTCTCCCCGGCCGGATTCGAACCGGCGACCCACAGCTTAGAAGGCTGTTGCTCTGTCCAACTGAGCTACGGGGAGAGAGGGGGACGGAATTGAAAATTGAAAATTGAAAATGAAAAAACGATGGGGCTCGCGAGGCGCTCTTTTTCAATTTTCAATTTCTAATTTTCAATTTCGCTCGCAGCAGCGAGCGGCGAATTGGTCGGGGCGAGAGGATTCGAACCTCCGACCCCCTGCTCCCAAAGCAGGTGCGCTACCAGACTGCGCTACACCCCGACGAGTGTTCGGCAACACGGAACCGCCCGCAGACATTCTTGTCTGCTCGAGGTCAGACCGCTTTCTGCGCCGCGTCGTCGAATCTTCTCGGCGGAAGAGCGACCATCCACTTCTGGCAGTCGCCCGGCGTCAGGATGAAGTCGAACGTCGTCCCATGCGAGCGGAGGCGGAGCACGCGGCAGCCTTGTTCGACCGGGCGGCCGGTCGACAGCTCGTCGTCGTACTCGATCTCGTCGATCATCGGCAGATCGAACGACGCCTGCAGATCGGGATTCTCGTAATAGAACGAGTCGCCCGCGAGCGAGATCGCGACCGGAATCCGCTCCAGTCCTTCGACGTATTCCGCGCGATTGACGATCTTCGAGGACGCTCGCTTCTTCTCGATGATCTCCGCGAGTAGATCCTTCGATCTAGTTTTGAAGAAGAAGACGATCAGTGCGGCTAGAACGACGAGTCCAACGACGGTGATGGTCCCAACCGAAGGCATGAGTGGTCCTCCTCGAGCGCCTTTTTTGCCGTTACGAAAACTCTACGCCACTTCGTCGTCTCTGTCACCGTTAGAATGAAGGCTGATGGCCCCTTCGCAGGAGAGGCGAAAAATGCGCGACGAGCATTCTTCCGGCGGAGCCGTCATCTCATTCCGCGACGGATCTCCCTTTGTCGCGCTCATCGCGACGCGCGGACGCACTCGCTGGGGACTCCCCAAAGGCGCCGTCTCCGAAGGCGAAACCTCGGAACAAGCCGCGCTTCGCGAAGTGAACGAAGAGACGGGACTGACCGCGAACATCGTCAAGCCGCTTGACACCATCGAGTACTTTTTCCGGGCAAGCGGAACGCTGATCCGCAAGCGCGTCGACTTCTATCTGATGAATTACGCGAGCGGCGAGCTCGTGCCGCAGCTCAGCGAGGTCGACGACGTTGAGTGGGTCGCGCTTCCGGAGGCGATCCAGCGCGCGAGCTTCGACTCCGAGAAGAAGCTGCTCGAGATGGCGCAGCAGGAGATCGAGACGGCGCGCGCTTCTTTGACGAAGTCTTCTTAGCAGTCGTCTTCGCCTTCGTCAGCTTCGACGCGATCGTCGGCGCCTTCTTGCCCGACGCCGGCCTGTTGCTCTGCCACGTTCGCTCGCTGCTCACGTCTTCGACGAGCTTGTTCGAGATGACCGATCGCGGCGCGAACTCGGTGACGTCGACTTTGTCGTTCGCCCATTCATCGCGATGCTTGAGGAGCAGCCACTCGTTTCCTTTCGGCGAGCGGCCGTGCATCTTCACGAGCGCCCACTCGCCGAACATCTTCTTCCCGTACATCTTGAATGCGAGCTTTCCTTTGCGGACGCCTTCGACCGCGTCTTCCGGCTCGGTGAGCTCCCACGTTCCGTTGTCCCAGATGATGACGTTGCCTCCGCCGTACTGGCCCTCCGGAATCACACCCTCGAACCCCGCATAGTCGTACGGATGATCCTCGGTCATCATCGCCAGTCGCTTCACCGTCGGATCGTAGGAAGGCCCCTTCGGCACGGCCCACGACTTCAACACGCCTTCGATCTCGAGGCGAAAGTCGTAGTGAAGCCGCGAAGCCTGATGCTTCTGAATGACGAAGATCGGCAGCTTCGTCTTCTTCGGCGTTCCGCCGGACGGCTCCGGCGTCGCGCCGAAGTCGCGCATCTGCCGGTACTTTTTCAGAAGATCAGGCATTGATTACGACGCTTTGCGCTTGCGCGCCGCCGGTCGTTTTCGCGCCGTTGCTTTCGCCGCCGTCTTCCGACGCGCGGGCGCCTGACGCGCCGGTGCGCGTCCGCCGCCGCCCTGCAGACTGCGACGCAGCGCTTCCATGATGTCGATGACTTCGCCGCCCTTCTCCTCTTCCTTCTCTTCCGCCACGATCGCTTTGCCGTGCGACTTCGCACGGATGCGATCGAGCAACCGGTCGCGATACTCGTCCTTGTAGCGAAGCGGATCGAATTTCTTTTCCGTCAACTCGTTGATGAGCATTTCCGCGAGCTTGATCTCCTTCTCGGTTACGTGCGAGCTCTCGAGATCGATGGCGTCGAAGTCGCGGACTTCATCGGCGTAATACATCGTGTGCAGGATCAATCCCTTTTCGTAAGGACGGACGATGACGAGGTGCTCGCGATTCGCCGACACCCATCGCGCCAGCGCTACCTTGTGCTCCTTCTTCATCGCCTCGGTCAGCAGCTTGTACGTCTTGCCGCCGCCCGGGCCGGGGCCGAGGTAGTAGGCCTTCTCGAAGAAGACGGCGTCGATCTGGCCCCAGTCGAGAAATTCGGTGATCTCGAGCGCGCGATTGTCGTCGGTCTCGAGCGCGTCGATCTCTTCGTCAGTGAACGTGACGTATTTGTTTTTCGAGATCGCGTAGCCGCGGATCAGTTCGTCCGCTTCGACGATCTTCTCGTGATGCGGGCACCACCATTTGCGATTGACGCGTGTGCCGCAGCTCTCGTGCAGCAGATTGAAGTGCACGTCTTCCGACTTCGTGGCGGTGTAGAAACGAACAGGGATGGAGACGAGTCCGAAGGAAATCGTCGCATTCCGAAGAGGCCGTAGTGCCATAACACCTCCGCGGTTCAACGTTGCATCGCGCATTCCAGTACTGTCAAGCGGAAGTCGAGCGGCTCCAGCGGGTTGCGGTCGCCTGCTCAGGAGCTCGCCTGAATTTTGCATAGGACGCAAGGCTCAGCATTTTTATGGTCGTCTCCATTCGTCGATTGTTGTGGGGTGCGTTCGCGGCGCTCGTCGTGCTGGTCATCGTTGGCCTCACGGTGAACGTGCTCGTGTTGAATGCCGAGCGTCGTCAGGAGTACGTCTTGTTGACCGACGACGTGCTCGACAGGGTCGGCGCGATGGACGACGACATCGACACGATGGTCGCAGCGTCGCGCGGATACCAGCTCACGCGCGACTCGCGATTCGAAGAGCAATACGACAACGCGTGGCATGACTTCGAGCACGCTGCGGGCGCGGCGGAATTCACGGCCTCCGATCCGCGCGACCTCAACGCGCTGAAGCTCTTCACGAACTCGTACCGCGAGCTCAAGAACCTCACCGATCAGCAGATCAAAGAAAAGAAAGCGGACGTCGTCTCGCCGAAGAACGTGGTCGACACCGGCACCGCACGGCGCAAGGCGCACGATCGTGCCGATGCGATCATCGACATCCACCGTCGTGATCGGGCGCGCGCGCTAGACGCGCTCGGATCGACGCGGCAAGCGATTCTCGTCATGCTGCTCGTCGCCAGCATCCTGGTCCTCGGCGCGGCCGCCTACGCGATCACGCGCATCGAGTCGTCGATGACGGAGTCGATCACCCGCCAGGTGCGGCGCACCGAGGCGATGATCGCGGGGATGACGGACGGCGTGATGCTCGTCGACGCCGACGGCCGCACCGTCTTCATCAATCCCGCCGGACAGAAGCTCATCGGCAGCGAGCTCGGAGTCTCGATCTTCAAGCACGCCGAGACGTACGGGTTCCGCAACGCGTTCGGCGGCGAGCTCGATGCGAAAGAGCTTCCGGCCGCGCGTGCGCTCGGAACCGGACGTCTCGTGCGCGACGTGAACGTCGTCATTCGCCGCGGCGACCGGTCGGTGACGGTTTCGATGAGTGCGACGCCGCTGCACGAAGATCGCCGCGTCGCCGGCGTCGTCGTCACGTTCCGCGACATCACCGAGCGTCGCAAGCTCGAAGAAGAAATGCAGATGCAGGCGGAACGCGCGCAAACGCTCGCCGACGCAGGCGCGTTCTTCGCCACCAACATCGATCCCGAATGGGTCACGCAGGCCATCGCCGAACGCGTCGCCGAAGTCCTCGGCGACTGGGCCGCGGTCATCCTCAAAGACAAAGAGACGAACGATCTTCGCGTCGCCTCGATCTATCACCGCGACATGGCCTCGCTCGGCCTGGCGTGGTCGTACATCTATCGCCAGCCGCTCGTCGTCGGCGAGGGCCTGATCGGACAAGTCGTCGCCACCGGTTACCCGTCGCTCACCGCGAACGTCGGCAAGATGGGACGCGGCGAGGCGTACACGGTCGCGGTCGCGGCGAGCGCGACGCCGATGCAGCTCGCGTCATTGCTCATCCTTCCGCTGCGCACGCGCCGCGAGCTCCTCGGCGCGCTCGTCATCGCCGCAAACGATCCCGATCGCGTCATGACCGACGAGAAGCTGCCGCTCGCGGAGATCCTCGCCGAGCGCGCCGCTCTCGCGATCGAGAATTCGACGCTCTACACCGAACAAGTCGAAGCGCGCCGCAAAGTCGAAGATCTGTCGCGACTGAAAGACGAATTCCTGTCGATCGCATCGCACGAATTGCGCACGCCGGTCACGTCGATCAAAGGCTACACGCAGCTCGCGAAGACGCTCATTCACGAAAACGACCTGGCGACGTCCGAGGAGTATCTGGATATCGCGCTGGACCAGATCGACCGGATGTCGCGACTGATTCTCGAGCTGCTCGACGTGTCGCGCATCGAGACCGGACGACTGGAGATTCGCCACGAGCCGATTCCGTGGGTGCACTTCGTCCGCGACGTCGTGCATCGCCACCACACCGCCGTCAGCGATCGTCGTATTCACGTGCAGATTGCCGACACGAACAAGACCGTGAACGGCGATCGCGATCGTCTCGAACAGGTTCTCGGCAATCTGCTCGAGAATGCGGTGAAGTATTCGCCGGACGGCAGCGAGATCTTCGTCGGCGTCGAAGATCGCGGCGATCATCTCGTCACGTCGGTCTGCGATCGCGGCATCGGCATTCCGACCGACGAGATCGCGCAAGTGTTCGAGCGCTTCCATCGCGGCCGCCAGGTCTCGTCGACCAACTACGGCGGCCTCGGCCTCGGCCTCTACATCACCAAGCAGATCATCGAGCGCCACGGCGGCGCGATCTGGGTGGAGAGCAAAGAGGGAGCGGGAACGACGTTTTACTTTACGCTTCCCGCCGAAGCGGTGCCCGCGTCGTTGCCACAAGCGGTGCCCGCCGCGCGTTCGTAATACACGTACATGATCCCGATTCTTCTCGCCGCAACGATGCGGCTCGCCTACACGCGCGAATCGCTCGTGGCGACGTACCGCCATTACGAGCAGACGATCGACGGGCGGGTGGTGGTCGGGGCGGATGTGATCGAGGAGACGCGCAACGGAAAGACGCGCGTGATTCACGAAGCGCTCGTGAAAGAGCCGCTTCGCGCTCAATCTCGGTGGAGCGCCGGCGCCCTCGCCGGCGACGTCGTCTACGTGAATGTGAACGGCGAAGCGCGCCTCGCGCATCGCGAGATCGTGAAGCTGCGACCGCTCGAGCCACACGCGATTTACACTGACATCGAAACCGGCGCGATCCTTCGCGACGATCCGCTCTTCTTCTCCGCGCGCGTCTTCGACGTCAATCCCGTCACGAAGTTGAACGATCCGTCGCTGCGCGATCGCAACAACGCGGCCTCCGCGGTTCCCGATGCGACGTACAGCAACGTACCGATCCCGACGCTCAGCGGCCCGTTCGCGCAGATCGTCGACACGCAGGAACCGTTCACGTCGCGCGCGGATCCCGCGATCGACTACAACCGCGGCCAGCCGCAGTTCGAAGAGGTGAACGCGTATTTTCAGATCGATCGCACGCAGCGCTATCTGCAGACGCTCGGCTACATCGGCGCGCGGCGGCTCGTCGACTATTCGATTCCGATCGACGCGCACGCGGCGAACGGCACCGACAACTCGTTCTATCTGCAGCAGACGCCGCCGGGTCACGGCGCGCTCTTCTTCGGCGACGGCGGAACGGACGATGCCGAAGATCCCGACATCATGCTGCACGAGTTTTTTCACGCGGTGCAGGACTGGATCGCGCCGGGCGCGCTCGCGGGACCGTCGAACAGCGAGGCGCGCGCGTTGAGCGAAGCGACGGCGGACTACTGGTCGTTCTCGTCGAACTACGCCGGCTCGGTCGCGTCGGGACGCGATCCGTATTGCATCGCCGAGTGGGACGCGCGCTGCGCGGGCGATGATCCGTCGCAGTTGTGCGGATACAGCGAAGGCGCCGACTGCCTGCGCCGCGTCGACTCGGCGCGCACGATGCGCGACTACAACAACACGAATCAATCGGGCAGCGAATACGACAACGCGGCGATCTGGTCGTCGGCGCTGCGCGAGATTTTTCTCAAGATCGGCAAGCCGGCGACCGACACGTTGGTCATCGAGTCGCTGTTCGCCGTGCCGCCGTTGCCGTCGTTCAAGTTCGTCGCGCAGAAAATGATCGAAGCCGATGTCGCGCTCAACGCCGGCGCGAACGCGAGCGCGATCTGCACGGCGATGACGTCGCGCGGGATTCTCGCCACGAGCGACTGCTTCTCCGCACCGCGCGGCGAGTGGACGGTCTTCACGTCGCTCGACACGAACGTCGCGATTCCCGACGCCGGCTCGCCGATCGAGTCGTCGATCTTCATCAACGACTCGCGCGCGATCGATCGCGTGGCGGTGCGCGTCGACATCGATCATCCCGTTCGCGGCGATCTCGTGATCACGCTCGTCGCACCGAACGGAACGGAAGTGCCGCTCAAGACATCGCTCGACGTCGATCGCACGCCCGGCGTGCACGTCACGTTCGGACTCGACGCGCCGAGCGCTTCGTCACTCGACGTGCTGCATGGTCTCTCCGCTCTCGGCCAATGGAAGCTGCGCGTGCAGGACATGTTTGCGACGGATGTCGGAACGCTCCGCTCGTGGGGTCTCGTGATTCAGTTCGCGGGCGACGCTGCAGCGACGATTCGGCCGACGTCGTCGACACGTCGCATCATCCCGGTCGTCTCGCACATCACCGGCGCCGGCGGCATCACGTGGACGAGCGACGTGTTCCTCGCGAATTCGCGCACGAGCGCCGTCGACGCGACGCTGATCTTCACGCCATCACAACACGACGGCACGATCGACTTCGCTACGCTAAAGTTTCACGTCGACGCCGGACAATCCGTGACGATCGCCGACGTTGTCGCGCAGATGCGCATGCTCGGCAGCGGACAGCTGGAGATCGACGGCGATGTCCTTTCGGGCTCGCGCATTCATGGCGGCGGTTACGAATACGTTCCGTCGTTTCCTCCGCTCGTCTCGCATACGCCGGTGGTTCTCGCCGGCATTCGCGAAACCGCCTCCATCCGCACGAACCTCGGCTTCGCCGAAACGAGCGGACATCCGGCGACCGTGCTCGTCGTGAACTTCCTCGGCCCCGGCTCGACCATCTTCACGGGCGTCAAGGTTCCTGCCTTCGGACACGTTCAGGTTCCGGCGCACCTCGGCGACCTGACTGCTCCTCTCATCGCGATCAGCGAGGGAGACGTGATCGCGTACGCGGCGATCGTCGACAACGACAGGAACGACGTGTCATTCGAGGTCGCGCGGATCGCTGACTCGGGACCCGAGTACGCGCCGGTCATCAGCGGCGGCGGTTGGCGCACCGAGATCAATCTGTCATCGGCGCCGGCGACGCTCTACTTCGGATCACGTCAAGTGACGACGTCCCAGACGCATTTCGACGACGTCGTTGCGGAGGCTTTCGGAACGAGCGGCATCGGGCTGTTGAGCATCGTCGGCGCTCGAGGATTCGGCCGCATCTTCCATGGCGCGTACGCGGAGTCGCTGCCGGTCGCGTTGCCGCCGCCGAGCGGCGACCTCATTGGTCTGGAAAATTCGCCGGCGTTTCGCACGAATATTGCCGTCGCGAACATCTTCACGGTGAGACTCGACGCCACGTTGCGAGAGTTCGATGTCGCCGGGCGGATTTTGCGCGAGCGAGTGATCCGTGTAGCGCCCAGCGAAGTCGCCGTCCTCGCACTCACGACGAATGTCGCAAGAGTTCGAGCGGAAGGCGGACTGCTCGTCTACGCATCCGTCATCGACACGACGAACGGCGACCCCATGCTGATCCTGCCGCAGTGAGTTATCCTTCGCCGGCCATGGCCACAGCCGTCCTTCCGGAGCCGCACGATCTCAAGTCCCTTCCTCTCAAACAGCTGGAGGAAGTGCTGCGGCAGCTCCGCGCCACGCGGAACGACATCATGCGTTACGGCGTGTGGAACATCCGTAACGTCACCGACGAGGATTTCAACCGCCTCGATGACCGCCGACTCTTCGGCTACTTTCGACAGGACCTTCTCGAGACGCGCTTCCTTTCGAAAGGCCGCCGCGTCGATCTGATCCA
>Ga0105245_10002539_pt1 | contig 16452 bp, 17 predicted proteins | sample KBSM54metaG_FD_81523 | JGI IMG/M metagenome (GOLD analysis project Ga0105245, IMG submission 81523) | Miscanthus rhizosphere microbial communities from Kellogg Biological Station, Michigan, USA - KBS M5-4 metaG | ecosystem: Host-associated > Plants > Roots > Rhizosphere > Soil | place...
ACTGTAGTTATCTTTGTACCACTTTGGCTAGCTTTGTCATTTCAAGTTGGTAGCAAAAACTTTCTCCTTTCCTGGTGCGTCTACTCTGATAGACACCGCAGCAAGACGCGATACCGCGACACTCTGACGAGCAAGAGAAAACGATCTGCGAGTTGGGCGATCTAGCTGCGGTGTTCATAAGCAGCGATCACTAACTCTATGGTAGGGGAAGACCGGCCAGAACGAGCAACAGGACAACTCCCACTGCTGGGTTAGTAGCTGACAAGATGCTTAAAGAGAACGATTAGGTTCACTATTTTTGCTAACAAAAGGTTGTGGCGAAGCGACATTTCATCCCACCGCGGCCTTGCTAAGAACTGTTAAGGAGGGTTACCCATGTATCTCGTACATTCACTTTCGCAACACACCATCCATTCGCTGTGCTTTGTCCTTGTGCAAGCGACCATTCCCGGCGAGGGTCTGCTCAATTCCATCTCAGCATTCATCACTGGCCCTTTCGGGAAGGGCATTACCCTGATCGCCATCGTGCTTTGCGGCGTCAGCTACATGTATGGAAAGCAGAGCGACAACGCGAGCATTGGCCGGCTCGCCCTCGGCGCGGCGCTAATCGTCGGCGCTGCCAATATCTTCGCTTACATTCAGCAAGCCGGATGAACCAAGCCATGACAGAGATCACGCGGCGCACTAATCCGGTTTACAAGACGCTGAACAGACCACTGACGATTATGGGAGTGGAGCGCACATTGTTTGCGACTGCCCTGTTTACCGGCGCAGGCTTTCAGGTGTTGTTGAGTAGTTTCCTGGGCGCCATCGTGATCTTTGCCGTTCTTCTCTTTTTCGCCCGCATGGCCACCCGCCGTGATCCCAAGATGCTTGTCTTTGTGATCCAGGCCATGGCGTCCACGTTTCGGACTGAATACGACCCCTGCAAGTATGCGCCACGACCGGTGAGGAGAATCCGCAAACATGCTTAACCTAAGAAAACTCGTCAAAAATTATAAGGAAACCGGATCGCTGGCTGAGCAATGCAGCGTCTTCAGCTTTATTAATGAGTGGTGCTTCATCACCAAAACCGGCGCTGTCGGCGTGGTCATTGAGAGTGAAGGCATCGACTACGAATGCCTCGATCAGCACGATCTCGACAACGCTACAAAACGTTTGGAAGCAGCATTCAAACTTTTCGGCCCGGAGTTTCGGGTTTACCAGTACCTCTTTAAATCGCATTTTGAACCTGAGCCGTCCCGTGACTATGGAAATCCGATCGTCCAACGAGCGGAGCAGGAGCGTGCGCGTTACTTCGCCGAGAAATCTGAAGAGATGTTTTCCATCCGCCTGTATTACGTCCTGCTTCATCAGGGTACGTCCAGCGCCACCAAAATGACCTTACGCAAGGCCGTGGGAAGTTTTCTGAGCCAGGGCTTTAGTGCCGGAAGCAAAAATCTCAGAACGCTATTCAGCGCCAAAAAAGAGATTGTGCTGGTTGAAGATGAGATCGACCAAGCGGCCACCATCATTTTACGCCAAGCCAACAGCTTCGTTTCTCACCTGTCGGATCTTACGGAAATCAAGCTTTTGAAGAAACAGGACGCTTTCCGGATGTTGCGGCGAATCTTTAACGTCGATCCCAGCAAGCAAAGCGAGCGGCTCAAGTTCGACGTGATGACGGACAAGTACCTGGTCAGCTCGCCGCTTGAATCTCACGCCGACCATCTCACGCTCGATGGCTATCACGCTCGCGTGCTCACGCTTCGCGAGGAGCCTTCCGAAAGCCAGCCGTTGGTGCTGCAGCAACTGCTGCGCATCCCAGCCACTTTTTACATTGCCACCGAATGGCGCGCAGTGGAGACCGCAGATGCCGTCAAGTACATCGAGACCATGCGGACGCACTTCCATAAAACCAAATCTTCTCTGAGCACGTCCAGCGGCGGAGATCGCTTGAAGGATGAAACGAAGGTCGAGTTTGTTGGCGATCTTAATGAGTGCCTGAAAGAAGTCCAAAAGCGCGGGAACTATTTTGGACGATTCAGCCTGACGATCGTGGTTTACGACAGGGACCCGGCCAAGGTTGAAAAGGCGGTTTCCGATTTCGGCAAGGCACTCTCCCATGCTGGCGCCTCGCTGTACTCAGAAACTTATAACCAGCTTTCAGCGTTCTTTGCGACCTGTCCGGGAAACTCGCACTTCAATTTCCGCCAGCTTTACATCACCAACAACAATTATGCGGATTGGTCATTCCTGTTCACCCTGCACGAGGGCCAACGCTGGAACACGTTTTTGAACAGGGAAGCGCTCGCCATCGTTGAGACCGTGGACGGAACGCCATTTTTTCTCAATCTTCATCAGCGGATTCAGGACGGTTCAGGTGGTACCAGCGACGATGTGGCCCACACTTTTCTGACCGGGCGCACCGGAAGCGGCAAGTCCTTTTTTAATAACTTTCTGACCCTCGCGCTTCAGAAGTACGACCCGCGCACCTTCATTTTTGATTTGGGCGGGAGCTACGAAAAGCTGACACAGTTGCTCGGTGGCTCTTACCTCAAAATCGGCGCGGAAGCTGGGGACTACCGCATCAATCCTTTTTGTCTTGAACCAACAGCCCAGAATCTCGAATTTCTGTTTTCCTTCATTCAGGTACTAATTGCGGGCAGCGATGGGTATCAGACCACCAACGAAGATGACCGCAACATATTCCACGCCATCGAAATGCTCTACGTCCTTGAGCCTGATATCCGCCGCCTTAAGACTGTGGCGGGGACGCTGCCCCGGCACCTTGCCGACCGCCTTTATAAATGGATCGAGGGCGGCCAATACGGGCGTCTTTTTGACAACACGGAAGACACGCTTACCCTGTCGAAGTTCCAGTGCTTTGACTTTCAAGGCATGGACGAATATCCGCAGCTTATCCAAGCACTGCTTTTCTACGTCCTCCATCGCGCCAGTTCGGTCATTTACGACCCAGCCATTCGGTCTACGCTGAAAATATTCATCCTGGATGAAGCGTGGAAATTTTTTACCGTGCCGGTCATCAGGAACTATCTGGTCAAGGCCGCGAAAACGTGGCGCAAGCACAATGGCGTGCTCATCATGGCCACGCAGTCGCCGGAAGACCTCAAAGAATCGAGCTTGCTCCCACTGCTGGATTCATTTCCGACCAAGATCTTCCTGGCCAATAACGACGCCGACTATGGTCTTTACACCGAAAAATTCCACCTCAACCCGCGCGAGATAGAGCTGATACAGACCCTCATTCCGAAAAGAGAGGGGCTCATCAAGACCTCCGGCATGGGCAAAAAATTTGTGCTGAACGTGGACAGCAAAAGTTACTGGCTTTACACCAACTCCCCGAAGGACAACGAACGTTTCGCCACCTTTGTTCGGGAACACGGTTTCGATCACGGCCTGGAACTATTGGCCGAAACTCACAGGAGCTAAATCAATATGCAACGTCTATTTCGCTGTGTCATTTTCGTCACGCTATCATTCGGCACGTTTACATTGCGGGCGCAGACCGATGCCCATTCTGTCCTCGAAGCCCGCACCGTCAAATACGCCGCCAAGGACATTGTCCGCATCAGCACCCGGCCACGCTTTACCACACTGATACTCCTGCCATCGCAGGAACGGATTCTTGATTTCGTCATTGGTGACAAGGACTCATGGGTGCTTGAGGGAACGCAGAACTTCGCGTACTTGAAACCCACGAAACCGGGCCTTGAAACCAGCGTGAACCTGATCACCGCTTCGGGAAACATTTACACCTTTTACTGTGTCAGCGCAGAAGCCCAGCAAGCCGACCTCAAAGTCATTGTCGAACCGACAGATGACAAGCTGCTGAGCGCGGCCAATGGAGCGCCGCGAATGATTCCCGCATTCGAGGTTGACCAGCTTCGGGAGGCAGCAGCGCTAGAAGTCAAAGCGGCGCAGGAGCAGAGCAGCCGGTTCCGTTCCGACTACGCTGTGCACGCCCTCAAATTCGATTACAAGTTCAAGGAGAACAAAAAGCCTTTCAACATTTCGGCCATCTACCATGATGACCGCTTTACTTACATTCATTCCTACGCCACGGAGAAACCGACTCTCTATGAAATAAAAGACGGGCAGCCGACCCTCATCAATTTCACGTTGCAGGATGGCGTCTATGTTGTCGATCACGTTCTTGACAAGGGATATCTGGCTATCGGCAAACACAAAACCACATTTGAAAGGCAGGGTGAATGACCATGTCCACCACGCCTAATATACCGCCTGTTGTTCCCGAAACGCCCGAGCCTTCCGCAGCAGCTACGCCGGTCGCAAACAAGCGCACTGCTGCCACAGGTGCGATTCCCAAGCAGATGCAATCGTGGATTTTCCTGGGGATTATTGCCGTCGTCGCCATTGGACTTTGGTTTTCCGGCATGGGGAAGAAAGCCAAGAGCACGACCGGGACTGGATCTGCTACGGCGGGCCAGGTGAAACCCGTGGTCGCCGGCCTCACGCCAGACGAAGTCCAGAAGCGTTTGCAAGAGAACGAGGATACGCGCCGAAGTGAGGCGGTAAATCCGCGGCCAGCAGCGCCCGCGCAACTCTCTGATGCCCGTCTTGAACCCGCCATGGGAGGAATTACCACCACCAATCTGCCCACGCCTCCATCCGCCCCCGTTGTTGACCCTATCGCCGAGGACGAACGCAAACGCGAATACGCGGCACGCTTTGCCTCGAATATCGCACTGTCTTACCGTGCCGATGCTCACGCGGGTAATTCCACGCTACGGACCACGGACAATGCATTGGCCGGCACGGTCAATGCTAATACTGTGCCAGAAGCAACCGGACTGCCCGCCAATTTCCAACAGCAACTTGAAATGCTCCAGGCGCAGCAACAACAACAGACTGCCGGCTTCGCCCAGCCTGGCCCAGCACAATCACAGCAGCCGCAAACAACTCAAGGCTCGACCCGCAAGAATGCCGATCTAAATGCTGCTGCGGGGAAAAACCACGTCGTCTTCGAAGGAACAGTGCTTGAATCGGTGCTTGTTAACCGGCTCAACGGGGACTTTGCCGGACCCGTCATCTGCCAGACCACCAACGACATCTACTCTCACAACCACGACGATCTGCTTATCCCAGCAGGGAGCCGCCTCCTTGGGGAAACAAAAAAGGTCAGCGACGTTGGGCAGGAACGTCTTGCTGTGGTCTTCCACCGGCTCATCATGCCAGATGGTTACGCCGTGGACCTCGACCAGGCACCAGGCCTGAATCAAATTGGCGAAACGGCCTTCCATGACAAAGTCAACAATCATTACTTCAAAATTTTCGGCGCTTCGATTGCTGTGGGAGCCATCGCCGGTCTCGCGTCTATCGGCGCAAATAACAGCTCCGTAACTGGCCTGCCTACCTCAAACTCAAGCGCTTACCGGGAAGGCGTAACCGGGAGCTTGTCGCAATCGTCGCTCCACATTCTCGACCGTTTCCTAAACATTCCGCCAACCATCACCATCCGCGAAGGCCACCGGGTAAGAGTCTTTCTCACCCAAGACTTGCTTATTCCGGCCTACGCGCAACACAAAATGCCATCGGACTTATGACTTACAGCCACAAAAGAGGAGTTTTTTCCATGAAGAAAATATTTTTGCTCTTATCCCTCGTGCTTTTCACCGCCGCGCCCAGCTTTGGGCAGATCACCGTCTTTGACCCGTCAAATCTTAAGCAGCAAATCCAGCAGCTAGTCAGTATGAGCCAGCAACTGACACAGCTGCAAAAAACATTTGCGCTTTATCAGCAACAGTTCAATCTGCTAAATTCCGAAGCCCAATCCCTCAAGTCTCTGCCAACTCGCTACCGTTATACATTCATGAACTGGCAGCAATTCGCCGCCGGGAACCAGTACGGCAACACCAGCACTTGGTTTACTGGCATCACCACCGGAAACGCCAACGCCGTTCAGACCGGATTTCGTAATCTGTTACCCCCGATCCAGCCGGTTGACGTAACCGCCACGCCCCAGGCACAGCAAGACTGGAGGCAACAGTACGGACTCATTCAATTGCAGGATGCCAGTCTGATGAGCGGCATCAAGGCCATCGGCGACATTCGTACCAACATCCAGCAAAACGCGAACGTCCTCGCCCAGTTGGAGGCCGATGCCACTTCAACCGACCCAACAATACAATCGGAGAAAGCACTTCAGCAAAAGACATTGATCGCCCTGCTTCTAATAATCCATACGCTCGAAGACACCAATCGGGCGCTCACATCCTCAATGGACCTCCAAATCCAGACCGTGGCCCAGCAACGTTGGGAGCGAGGCCGCGAATTAAACGCCGCAGCCAAGGACCGACAGGGACATTAGAAAAATCACGACCGAACAGGATTGACCGGCCCGAGGAGACGGCAGCTACACATGGACCCAACCTTACTCAACAACCTGCTTGCTTCGCTGCGGAACACCATCTTTGATGTTCTGACGCAGAATGGCACTCCCTTTCAGCAGCTTGGACAGAATATCTTCCGCACACTGGCTATTGTCATGATCGTGATGGCCGGAAGCCGCATTGCCTTTTCCGATCATCACGCTCTGCACAAACTCCGCACTCTGGCCGGTCTGGTCCTGCTGGTTTGGATCATGATCACTTTATACTCCACTTCCAGCCCGCTTCTGGGTGGGTATTCGTTCTCCGAAGCCATCCCTAAGACGGCTTTCGGGATGGCTGATTTAGTCGGAACCACTACGCAGCAACAGATGCTCTCCAAACTCAATGACATTTCCAATGGCATTCAGGACATGAGCGAATTTTCCATGCTCCATGCCCGCGACTTCATCATTTATCTGCTCATCACCCTGCTCATTGCTGTGCTGGAGCTGGCCATGTTCATCGTGGTCGGCTTCGGCTACCTTGCACTTGGTGCCGTCCTTGTTATTGGGCCAGTCCTGATACCTTTCGTGCTCGTGCCCAAGCTCGACTTTCTGTTTTGGTCGTGGCTCAAAGCGCTCATTAAATACAGCTTTTATCCTGTAGTCGGCAACATCATTCTGCTGGGAATCTCGCAGATCATGCTTTCCGTCCTGAATACCACATTGCTGTCGCAGGGGCTCACAGCAGGCCGGATCGCCGTCAGCATGACGCAGGTGCCAATCCTAGCTGTCGTGTTTTTGGCCGGGATCTATTCAATCTTCAAAATTCCCTCGCTCGTTGGCGACATCTTCAGCGGCGCAGCCAACGCCGGCAGCGGAGTCCAGCAGGCGGTGAGCGGTGCCGTAGCCGCAGCTATTTTCTAACCGCATGCATAAGGAGGAGGAAGACAACCATGACTCATTTTCCCGAAAAGCGCGTTTCCACCCAGCTACCGAGTATTCCCACGCCCTTGGACAAGGAATTTCAGGCGGGCAAGCGTCTTTACGCCGAACAGTGGGGCGATGCCGTAGTCACCAACACGTATCTCAAACTGACGATCTTGGCGCTCTGCCTACTCTGTGCCGGGTCGCTCTACATTGCCCGCGCGACGGTCAAAAAGATCGATTCATTTCACACGCGGTACATCCGCATTGACGCAATCGGCCGCGCTGAAGCAGTTAACTACGACGACCTCAATTACAAACCCCAGGAAAAGGAGATCAAGTATTTCCTCACCGAATTCTGCCGGCTTTATTACAGCCGCAATAAGCTGACCATCCGCGACGACTTCCGCCGCTCCCTGTTATTTATGGACACGCCTCTTGCCGACAGTACGCTCGCGGCATGGAGTAAAAGCAAGATCATCGATAACTTTCTCTCGACTTCCGGCCCCGAGCAAGAGATTGAAGTAAACCGCATTGACATTGAAGACCTCCGCTCGCCGCCCTACAAGGCCACGGTTGAATTCGCAATCATTTACAAATCACCGCTCGACCGCAGCGAAATCAAACGTTCCCAGTACACGGCGCATTTTGTGTTTGCCTTCCGCGACAACGTCGGCAACGACCTTATTCAAATTAACCCGCTGGGACTTGCCATTTCCTATTTCCGCGAGGACGAAGCCTTGCACTAAGCCGCAAAGCTCCAAGCCAAGGAGTACCCCCATGCCCACCACCCGCCTCAATCTACCTCAACAATTTGGACGATTCCTGCTCACTGGCGCTTTCGCCTTCACTGTGTTCTTCTGGAGCCTCTCATCGATTCTCCTCTCAAGCCAGGACGTACACCGCGATATTCTCGCCGTCCGCACCATCGTGAAGGCTTCGACGCTGCTGCCTTTTGCTCGTTGGCTTCCGGACTTTGAGCGTGGCTATGTCCCATTCCTTCTCCGGCAGACTTCACTCGTGGCCAGTTATTTGATCTCAGTCACATTGGCCTGGCTTGCCGCATTTCTCTACGACGCCAAAGTCCTTCGCAAGGAGAACATCCTGTGAAACTCGCCCATGTCAAAGACCGTCATTTCGTCAACCAGATCATTACCACAGCCGTGCTCCTCCATTTGGTGACCGTTATGCTGGCCGCCCGTTTCGAGTTGCTTTGGCTGACCCAGCTCATGCTTGCCTACGGATTGATTCTGTACTTCGTTCTTGGCCCGATTTTTTGGCTGTGGCATCGCGCCACCGGACGCGCAACCAAAGTCGAACAGTTGGACGATATCCGGCAGGTATTTGCCACCGGAGAACAGGTCTACAGATATGATCCACGTAAATACTTCAATCAAGCCAAGGGTTTGTTCGCCGGCCTGACCGAAGGCACACTCAAACCTTTCTATATTCCGTGGAGCGACTACCGTTCAACTCACATGCAGGTGCTGGGCAGCACCGGCTTTGGCAAAGGTGTCGCCGCAGCAATGTTTCTCAGCCAGTCCCTCCACGCTGGTGAAACCGTAGTTGTCATAGACCCAAAGAATGACAAATTTGCTCCCAACGTCCTCTCTCAAATCGCTCGCGAGTGCGGAGCACCGTTTCACCTGATCGATCTCACTCCAGGCAAGCCCGCCCAGATCAATATCTTTCGTGACTGCTCGGCTGCCGACATTGAAGAGATTCTTAATACCGCATTCGATATGGCTGAGAAAGGCGACGTTGCGGACTTTTATCGTCTGTTTGACCGAAAGGCAGCCGCCGATGTTTGCGAGATTGCCACGGCAGCCAAACGCAGTCCAACCATGCGTGACTTGGTTGCCGCGACCTACCAAAGCAAACACGTCGATGTGGAGGACAAGAAGGCTGTCAAGTTCCAGGCAGACCTTGAGGAGCTGGCGAAGCTACAGGCTATCAATGCGGCTGAAGGGCACGATCTGGCCCAGATCCTTTCCCAACGGGCGGTGATCTATGTCATCGGCAGCACGCGCAAAGTGCAGACCGTCCGCGCACAAAAGATGCTGCTGTTGCGGTTGCTGCAAATCATGGAGAACCGCGAGCTCGTTCATCCGCGTCCAGTCGCCATGATGCTCGATGAACTGAAATATCTTTTGAGCACGGCTGTGCTTCAGGCCCTTGGTACTGTCCGCGACAAAGGGTGTCACATCATTTTGGCTCATCAAGCCAATGACGACCTCAAGGATTGCGGCGGGTTAGACCCCAACGCCGTCCGCGGCGCGGTCATTGTCAATACTGGACTCAAGCTCATCTACCGTTCAAGCGATCCCCAGACTCTCCAATGGGCGTCCGATCTTTCCGGCACCATTGTCGCCAAACAGCAATCGTCCCACATGTCCCAAGCCATGTTTGAGTCTGCCGAAGGCCAGTACCGCGATGTCGAGCGCAACTACATCACCAAGAATGAAATTCTGGCCATGCCCAAACAAACCGGTATGTTGTATGGCGCAGGTTTGGCAACCATCATCAAAGTCAGCCCGCTGCCTGCGGGACCACGGCCAACCCTGATCCCAATGATCGCCGCTTCAGTCCCCAAAGTGCTCCATCCGAATACCGCGAAACTAGTGCCTTCAGGCAAATCAAAGGAGTATCTCTGATGCCGCTCCTTCCCACAGCCGTTACGCGCCAGCGTCACCGCGAAAAATTCCACGCAGTGCTCTGCCACTTACGAGACACCATTTACTCAACCACAGACATACTTGGCGAAGTCATGGAAGTTGTCCACCGTCAAACAGTTCAGGAAACGCTCAAACAAATGGAATGCTGCCACCTCATCACACATCAGGACTTCCACGAACAAGGAGGAATCATTCGGCTGTGGGGCATTACCGCCACCGGACAAGACCGCATCTTGGAAAACGGCCAGGACCCGAATCCAATAGTTTTCAATCCTTCCAAGATCAGCTTCACGACACTACTTCATTATCTCGACATGCAACGTATCCAGATTCGCGCCCTCAAAGCCTCATGGAATCATTTCATTTATGTAGACCACTACCGCCGCAAACACATCGAGGAAAACCAGCAACGCGCGAACTCAATCCGGCCGGATCTCATTGCAACGAATCCGCAAGGGCACACCGCGGCCATTGAGTATGAACGCACACGCAAATCATTTGCCCGTTACAAAGACGACATCCTGCCCGGTCATGTGCGGAACCTGAATGCCGGCGATTATCAGTTCGTGCTTTGGATTACTCCTACCCTGGAGGAACAGGAGGGTTTGTATGCAGTCATTACCAAAGCAGTTGACCAACTCATTACCGAACAAGAATGGCGGCTTATTCTTGCTCCAGCATTTTTCAAACGCTTTCAGTTTGCCAATCTCGAAACATGGCCCCGCTACTAATGCCGATTCAAAATCCAATGCGCCGCTTGGCCTCTCGCCGTTCTGCTGGTTTTGACTTCGGCGTGAGTTTCGGCGTGGTCACCCATTGCCGAAGCTCATGCCGCATGTCACGCCGTGGCCTACGCCGTTGGGCGCGGCAAAATCGGCGCGCAGGCCGTCCGGTTGCGAGTGCTCACCGTTCTATGCCGGGCGCCAGGGCTGCTGCCCTCTTGCTATCGAATGATGCGGGTTGTCTGCGGGCGCTCGCCAATGCATCCGCTTCATTTGATTGCAATTCACCTGTGCTCTGGCCAACGACCCATTGCGGGCGCTCATGGGTGCCCCGCTGGTCAGCGCAAGAACCAAGAGGCGGGCAAAGACGAAAACTGTCCTGCGAGCGCTCGTCCAGTGCGTTTCCGAAGATGCCCGCCGCGCGTCCCGCGCCTGACCGCCGACCTATTCCCTCGCTTCGCTCGGTCATACCTCAGGTCGGCGGTCAGGCGCGCTTCGCGCTCAAGAGAAGCACCGCCTCAGTCGCGCTTGGGAGCGCTCCTTCCTCTTTCGCTCGTTGGGACTCGCTCCTGCTTCTCTCGCGACCGGTTCAGTCAGCGCTGGGGCGCTTCCTTCTCCTTGCGCCGCCTGGGGGCGGCTCATCGCTTTCTCCGGCCCTCGGGGACCTGCGCAAACTTGTCGCTCTTGGGAGCGAAAGTTCTTGCCAGTTTCGTCGCTTGCTCGAACCAGCACCGAGTCTCGTTTTCATTCGGAGCGTACAACGATCTTGCCAGCAGGCGGAGGGGCTGCGGGCTCTCGCCCAATCAAAATCTCAGCTATTCAGCAAATGTTGGTTGATCGAAATTCAAACCACGTTCAATCAACAACGAAACCAGAATAAGGAGCTAATCAAACGTATGCCGCTTATTGAAATACCGCCGCAAGGCAAAGACGTTTCCATCACCGTACATCTTCCCGAGGAAACCGCAAATGATGTCAAACTGTACGCCCGTTTCCTCAAGGCCACGCATCAATCAGCGCCATCAGCCATCATCAATGAATGTATCCGCAGGACCCTAAAACAGGATGCCGAATTTCAAACCTGGAAATCTGATCCAGCAAACACCAAGAGCAATCGCGGCGGAGTTCGCCCGCGGAAAAACGTTCCATTGTCGCCTCACTCCAATAAGCCGGAACCAGGAGCAAAGGCGGTATGATGGTGGCCAGCATACATCCCGGATTCCGGCTGATCCTGCCTTATCTCAGACCAATCGAGCACCTGATTCTTGATCCCGAGATCAGTGAAATCATGCTCAATTCGCCCACGGACGTATTCATTGAAAAACAGGGTGTAATAGAGAGGGTCCAGGGCATCACCATTCCCAACGATCAATTGCGCGTGGCCGTGCAAAACATTGCTCGCTCCCTTGGCGACGACATCTCCGAAGAGAAACCCATCCTTGATTCGCGCCTGCCGGATGGCAGTCGCATTGCTGCCGTGTTGCCACCCTGCAGCATTCATGGAATTACCCTCACCATCCGCAAATTCAATACTCGCAGCTTTACCATCGAAGACCTGATCGACATTGGCACAATCACTGAAGCCGTGTCTGGCCTTCTTCAAAGTGCCATTATCAGCCGCAAAAATATACTCATCAGCGGCGGCACAGGAACGGGCAAGACGACCTTGCTCAACATTCTTGCCGATTTCATCCCGGACGAAGACCGCCTTGTTGTCATCGAGGACACAGCAGAAATACATATCCGTAAGCCCAACCTGGTACGCTTTGAGGCCCGCCGGCAGCAGGGGCCGAAGATCCCCGCCATCACCATTCGCGATCTCCTAAAAGCCAGCCTGCGCCACCGGCCCGAGCGCACCATCCTGGGAGAGATACGCGGCGAGGAAGCATTCGATCTCTTGCAGGCGCTCAACACTGGCCACAGCGGTAGTCTTTCTACCATTCACGCCAATTCCGCAGCCCAGGCCCTATCCCGGCTTGCCAGTTGCGTCTTGCAAAGCGGAATTGAGTTGCCGTACAAGGCAATCAAAGCCAGCATTGCCGATTCAATTCATCTGCTCATTCATATCGAGCGCCAGCACGCCCGGCGCTATATCAACGAGGTCCTTGCCATCAAGAGCTATTCTCCGACTGAAGACACCTACCAACTCGAAACCATCTTCAATCGCGATCAAAGCGGTTCATCTCGGAAGTCAAATTCATGATCGTAAGCCCGATCAACGACAAACAGCTCACAAGGTGAGCACATTCGCCAGCTCATCACGACAGACAGAACCAGCCTCGTTAAGGGTTCACAAAAAAGAAAGGGATGACGATTATGAAGCGCTGTCTTGTGCTAACGAACGAGTTCAAGATACGTCTGGAAGTTTAGCAGCCAATTTAAGGGAGCAAAGACCGCGTGGTTCAGGAGTATTCATATTAACCTTCGGATAAGGTTTAGCGAGGCATTCTTATGCATCATCATACGCAGCTACAGAACCTTCCTCTTAGCCAGGTGATCGTCCTGGTCATCGCGCTATTTTGCGTGCTGGCGTTTTATTTTCTTCCCACAATCATGGCCATAAAGAGAAAAAGCCAACACACGTTTGCTGTCATCATTCTCAACATCTTTTTTGGCGTTACCTTAATCGGTTGGATCTTTGCTCTCGTTCTCGCAACCAAGCAACCGCAGCCAGTTATAGTCGTCTATAACAACCCGCCGCCACCGCGCTAGCAGCCCGGTGACTGCGAGACATTATCGGAAATCGTGCGATGAAACCTCGGCTGCGCTGATCTCCAATGGCGCGATCTGCTCAGCCCGCAAATGCACGATCCCGTCCTGATTCTGTACCGTACCTGATACGCGCACGAACTTCGGTTCCAGAACAGCCTGCCGGTACTTCTCGTATATGTCCGGCATCACGATTACATTTGCGTTGCCCGTCTCATCCTCCAAAGTCACAAAGATCAGCCCCTTTGCAGTGCCCGGCATCGTTGCCGGTTCCAATGGAACCACGGAATCAAGCCGGCCTTGACAGATCACCATTCCGCCGCTGTGCTGACTCAGGTGCCGTGGCATGCCCTGAAGCCGCTCACAGAGGTCGAGGTACTTGGCAATCCTCCTTTGAGTCAGATCGAGGCCCGCCGTCGCTGCTGTCGCAAAAAGTTGGGATGACATGGAAAAACGCATGCAGGCTGATTGGGAACGAAACTTGCTTTTCGACTTTGCGGCATTGAGCCATCGGTCTCATGTCACGGATCAATCCCCGGAATCAACGGTAATTCCGAAACCCGTGGGCCAAAACCAAAATAAGGTCATATAAGTTCTGTCATGAGACCGATCGCTTCCTGGCTCCGTACATGGCGGGATGTCAGCTGCTAAACTGCCTAGATCGGACCGAGACTGTTTTCAAACTCTTTGGCGGCTGCCAGCCCGGAACAACTCGGGTGCTTCTGGGACTAACCTGACCTCATAGCGTCTTCTATCAAGGATTTCCAGAAATGCCATGACATGATCGTCGCTGACTGCGATTTTTCGGCCGACACGCTGAATTTCTATGCCGTTCGCGCGGCAGTAATCCGTCAGCGCACGCCGCGAAATGTTTTGAATTTGTTGATCCCGAATCGAGGCCAGATATCGCGCCGCGCGCGGATGCTTGGTCGCATAGGCCTGGATTCCAGCGAAATCCACAAACTCCAGTTGCGTTCCGATCACCCTCACGTTTGCCGGCACGGCATTCATGATCGCAGGCTGAAGCTCACTCACGAGCTCAAAGCTTTTCGGCCGCAGTACATGGACATTGTTGCCGTCGACCAAAAGGTCGAAATCGTTATCCAGCTTGAAAACATCATCTTCAACAAGCTTCAAGGCGTCTGCGGAGAATCTGATCAAGCGCTTCTTCAGAACCCCTTTAAACTGGCTCGCGCGGCGAACACCAGTCAACCTCCGCCGCTGCCCATCGGTCATCCGGGTAAAGTAACAAAAGAGATTTTCCGGCTCTTCCAAGACTCCGACATTCATATTCAGATTGTTCGCCCGATGCAGGACGCGCATGCGCTCCGCCAAGTCATCACCAATTGGAACAAAGAGGTATTCGTTTCCCCCATGCTTTTCGGATGGCGAGTATCTTTCCGGCTCCTCTGCTAAAGCTATCATCCCATCCCGGGTTGAGACGGTCATTTCGCGCAACGCGGTCTGGACGTCATTGTCGATGGGAATTAAGTAGAAGGCTTGCTGCTCTCCTTGTTCGATACCAACACCGAATTCCGTGGTCACGACATTCACGAAGTCAAATTCAATTGCCATTCTTGCCCTCGAAATAAACGGTATCGCTGATGCGATAAGCCGTCACGTGCTCGCCTGCCGCCAACGAAGAGCGCGGGCTAATGAGAACCAAAGGAATTTTTCCGCTAAGAGGATTGTCATCTTTAGGGGGAGAGATGCTGAAAACGCGGTAACCGAGCGCCGCGAAAACCACATTCATGTAGTGCAAATTAAGGTGCCAGAACACGAAGGCGACAAAGCCTAAAGCCGCCAAAGCAGCCACAAGCTCCCGCAAATTGCTCAGATCAATCGGATATAACGGCAGGAGCATAACGAAGAGGTACACCACCAAGTGGTCTCGGTGGTCATCCGCTGATCCTATTACGAGTTCCCTCAGTTCCTTCAACTTTTTGGCAGTTCTGATTCGCCACCACAAGAAGATATTGGGTAATATGGCGAATGCCACGCAGCCAGCAATAAAATAGTGATCCGGAATTAACTTTGTGCCTCGGATGGCCCACAAGACAAAGAGCGGTGAAAAACTGCACAGGACCATCAGGAATCGTGCTGCCCTCAGCCCTTCTTTATAAGTCCCGCTCATTAGTGTTTAATCGGAATCCTATCAAGGTAGTGGATTTCGTTAGCGTTTCGTTTCATTAACCTGAGATCTGTTAGCACGACAAATATATCAAGCTGACTGCCGGAAGTGATTCCGCGGCACCCGTCCATATCAAGGAATGCACGCTTGGCGCCGCCCCTCTTTTACGGACGGGTTGCCTGTGCCTGAGGACGCTTACTCCGCAACCAATCGAAAACGTACCATGTGGCAGCAAGGTCCTCTTCATTGTATTTGCAGATCTTTGTCATCAGGTTGTACCGCCTTTTTTCGTCCTGAGTTTCAGTAGCCTCAATGAATGTCGCCATGGCCCAATCGCCGCCGTATTCATCCTGGCTGCGTTTGAATCCGACATACTTCTCAACCACTTTCAAACTGAAGCTGGGCAACGGGAGGAGGATGCTATTTTTTGCAATTGTTAAAAGGTCTAAGAGATTGGCCAGCACCCTGGCAGCGATTCCGCTTGGATCTCCGTACCTCTGCACATACTTACTTAGGTTGGTCTTCTCGTACGAGGCCCAGTGCACGAATGGAATATCTCCGTAGCGGGAAAACACCTTCGCGGCTGAGGCCAAGAACTGAAGCCATCCGTCTTTGTCTCCATCTGTGCCGAAACCAGCAACGGCCGGCATGAATTCACTTGGGTCCTTGCCAAAGACCTGCATTCCCCAGAGGTATATCTTGTCTAGTTCTCTCAAGTGGGGCGGCATGCCCTCCAAGTCGAACATAACGTAATTGTCGAATTGAGGGATTGGTGGAACCGCCATGACCATTTCTTTTCCAGAGTTCAACAACTGAGCCTGCAGCAGAATGCGTCCGGCCTTCTTTCCAACCTTCGCCAGTCTTGCTCCCTGAGGTCGCTTCAACTCTTCAAGTGAAACGACATCAAACTTAGCTAACAGTTCGGCGCGGCTCCGGACTCCCTGAGCGTAGAGCTCT
>Ga0105245_10002542_pt1 | contig 16442 bp, 23 predicted proteins | sample KBSM54metaG_FD_81523 | JGI IMG/M metagenome (GOLD analysis project Ga0105245, IMG submission 81523) | Miscanthus rhizosphere microbial communities from Kellogg Biological Station, Michigan, USA - KBS M5-4 metaG | ecosystem: Host-associated > Plants > Roots > Rhizosphere > Soil | place...
AGGGGGTGGCCTTGAAGGGGGTGGCCTTGAAGGGGGTGGCCTTGAAGGGGGTGGCCTTGAAGGGGGTGGCCTTGAAGGGGGTGGCCTTGAAGGGGGTGCGGCGGGAACTGACGAGCACTTCGACGTCGTCGAAGCGCTGCGGGAGTTCGCGAAGGCGCGGGGCGTCGAGATGATCGACGTGGCGATCGCCGGGCTGGCGGCGCAGCCGGCGGTGGGCTCGGTCATCGCCGGGACGATGAACCCGGAGCAGGTGCGAGCGAATGCCGGCGCGCTGCGCTGGGAGCCGTCCGAGGAGGACCTAGCGGAGCTCGACCTGATCGCGCCGACGCTGCGCCCCTGAGACGCGCAGCGGACCGTGAACCGAGCTGCCCCGGTATGCGGGGACAGCCGGCGGCGCTGGTAGGTTGCCCGCCGTGGATCTCGCCCGCACCCATGGCAAGCGCCTCGCCGTCTCATTCCTGCTTGCGCTGGCCGCCGCCCTCGCGGCGCTGGCGCTGAGCGCGACTGCGCCCGCTTCGGCGGCGACCTGCCCCACCTTCCGGGTTCTGCACAACGACAGCATCGGCCCGGCCAACCTGCCCGCGGGCAACTACGAAGTCACCGTCGAACCCGGCCTCAGCTGCCAGGCGTCGACGAAACTGCTCGCGCGTTTCCTCGAGGACTACGACGGGGTGCTGCCGAAACCGTGGCGCGTCGTCGCCGAAGGAACCGGCAAGGCCTCCTTTACCCGCGGCGGCGGTCTGCCCGGCTTCTCCGTCGCCCGTGTCGGCGGTGGCGAAGGCGGCGGCAACAACGTCCTCGGCAAACTCTGCAGCGGCACCTTCACCGTCAACACCGGCTCCGACGTGGGTCCCCTCTTCTTCCCCAAGGGCCGGTACCTGATCTACCTGCCGCCGAAATCCGGCATCACCTGCCGCCGCGCCTCGGTCCTCTTCACCCGCTTCCTCGCGGCCCCGAACGGGACGCTGCCGTTCCCGTGGCGGGTGCTGAACCAGACGGCGACCTTCTACAAGCCGGCGAACCCGACTCGATCGGCTTTCCGGATCGAGCCGCTGAACGGGACTTAGGCCGCAGCAGCGCCCGCAGGTCGGCGGCGATCGGGGCGGGTTCCGAGTCGAGTTGCGCCCAGGTGAGGTGGACCACGGAGTAGCCCGCGACCTTGAGCGCGCGGTCGCGGGCCCGGTCGTCCTGGAAGGCCGAACGGGTGCTGTGCCCCTCCCAGCCGTCGAGCTCGACGATCAGGCGGAGGTCGGGCCAGTGGCAGTCGACCTGAAAGCGCTTACCGCCGGGGAAGATCCAGTCGTTGAAGCGGGGTAGGGGGAGGCGATGCCGGCGGAGGAAGGGTGCGAAGCGTTCCTCGAGCCTGCTGCGCTTGCGACCGGTGGGCTCTTCCTTCAGGCGCTTTAGGGCGACGCGGAGGTTCCGCGAGCCTCGCTTAGCGGGGTGGCGATCGAGGAGATCCCAAAGTGAGAGGCGATCCCAGAGGTTCAGGTATTCGGCCTCCTTGATCATCGCGACCACTTCGTCGACTGAGGCGGTGGCTGAGAGGTCGAAGATCGTTCGATGGACTGAGGTAGCCGGTATCCCATCCTTCTTGGTTCGCTCATCAGGTGGTACGTGGGAGAGATGCCGGCGGATCCGCTTCGAGGAAGTGCTCTTGCGGGCAAGCGTCACGTGGACAGCGCCGCCCGAATAGCCGCGGAGCCCCCAGAGGGCTGCCGCGGTGTGGTGACTCAGCACCGCTCCGGGTCCTGAGGCTAGGACGGCGGCCTTCCAGTGCCCTTGGCGTGAGAGCAGTTGGCGCGGCACAACCGCATAGACACCCGCGTGCACTCGATGAAGCCGGCCGCTGCGCAACCGGACCGTGATCGCATCCTTGTGGAAGCCCGCTTCGGCAACTGGCGCCGAGACACCACCCCGTGCCGTTGGCGCGCCAGCTCTGCGAGCTCCCGGTCGTCATCGCGAGTCCGTGAAAAGTCGGCCTCAAGCGGACTTTTCACGGACCCGGTGGGCATGCCCGGATCGTGCCCAGCAAGAGCGCGCGTGTGGCGCGCACTCTTGAGCAATTCTGAGACGGGGGTGAGCCGAAAGCGTGGCTCCCTGGAACCGCATCAACCTCCCTCACAAAGCCAGGGGAGGTTGATGCGGTTCTGAGGTTCCCGCCTCTAGGACTGCCCCGACACCCCAGAGCGCCCCCAACCGCTTGGAAACCAACTGCCGTTTCCCCGAATTTCGGGGATGAGTTGCGGTTTTCGCGTCGAAGCCTTGGGTAGCGAAAGCCCATGGCAGCACCGAAAATCAAATCCATTCCAAAGCCCGGTGAGGTTTGGCTCAGCTGCCCGCCCTACCTGATGATGGCCCGCATCGTCGCCGTCGACACCGAGGCCGAGCAGCCCGTGGTCAGCTACGAGCTGCACGACGACGACGGCTCGCTCCTCCAGGCCGTCGAGCACGCGACACTCGACCGCGGTTGGTGGCGCGCCTTCCAGCGACTGGAGCCGCGCTTCGGCTGACCGCCTTCGGGCGGTCCTCCTAGGCGTCGCCGAGCGCCACGAGGGCCTCCTCGGCGCTGTCGAAGACGAGGCTGTTGCCGGTGAGGCCGGTCATCGAGAGCACGCGCAGCACCTGGTCGGCCGGCGCGTAGACCGCGAGTTTGTTCCCCTCCTCCTGCATCCGGTTGTGAGCACGGAGGATCACCGCGATCCCGGAGGAGTCGATGAAGGCGCAGCGCTCGAGGCCGACGAGCACCTGGGTGCACTCCTCGACCGCGGTGGTGAGTACCTCGTCGAGCTGGCCGGCGACCGCCAGGTCCAGCTCGCCTTCGATCTGGACGTCGCGAGTGCCTGGTCGCAAATCGCGGGTGTTGACTTTGAAGCGCTGCATCTTCAGGGATGTTTGTCGATCGGACGGCTCCGGGAGCTTCGGCGCGATCCTAACGTTGCGCACAGAGTGACGCATCGCCGCCAACAGCGGGGGTTGGGACCTGCATGGCGGTGGGTAGGAGGAGACGGTGAGCGAGAGCAAACTCAGCGACGTCGTCGAAGACCTGCCGAACCCCGCCGAGGGCTACGCCCCGCCGGAGAAACGGCCGCCGCTCCTACCCTACCTCGGTTTCATGAGCCTCTTCGGCTCGTTGATCGCCGCGGCGCTGACGGTGGCGAAGCGGCAGGGACGGGAGCTCCCGGAGCGGGTCCCGGCCGGGCAGCTGCTGCTGATCGGCACCGCCTCCCACAAACTGAGCCGGGTGCTCGCCAAGGACAAAGTGACGAGCCCGCTGCGGGCGCCCTTCACGGAACTCGAAGGCAAGGGCGGCCCGGCGGAACTCGAGGAGCGCTCGCGCGGAAGCGGCCTCCGCAAGGCGATCGGCGAGCTGTTGATCTGCCCCTTCTGCCTCGGGCTCTGGGTGATCGCCGCCTTCTCGATCGGCCTTATCTTCGCCCCGCGCGTGACCCGCTTCGTCGCCTCGCTGTTCGCGGCGCTGACGATCGCCGACTTCCTCCAGGTCGCCTACAAAGCGGCCGAGGAGAGAGGCCTGGGCGAATGACGGCCCAGGAGCACGTGCAGCCGCGCCACCGTCCCCCGCTCGCCTGAGCGGATCTGGACCAGGTCGCAGAGCTGGTTGGCGAGCCAGAGCCCGCGCCCGCCCTCCTGACTGATGCCAGGTCGCCGCCGGCCGACCAGCGGGTCTTCGATCCGGCCGCGATCCTCGATCTCGACCAGCAGGGTCCCTCCCTCGCGCCACAGCCGCAGCGTGCCGGTGCCGCCGCCGTGCATGACGCTGTTGGCCGCAAGCTCGCTGGTCGCGATGACGAGGTCGGCGACTCCGCGCGGGTCCATCCCCGCCCCCCGCGCGGCGCTCGCGACCCGGTCCCGCACCTCCGCCAGCTCGTCCAAGCCGAAGTTCAGCGTCTCCGACGCCGGCGGCGGTGGGGGCAGCTCGCCGGCAAAGCAGTCGACGGCGGGGTCGAATGCCGTGTTCTCTCCAGCCCTGCCCTCACGCTCGAAATGATGGTGCGAAACGGCGACCCGCTCCACCACGCCGGCTGGGAGCGAACCGCTGTCGTAAGGGCAGAGCAGCGAAAAGACGGGGTCGCTGGCGAAGGCGAGGTTGAGCAGGGCCTCGTGGCGATGGCACTCCTCCAGCGCCGCCGAGCTGCGACCGTCCCAGATCGGTTCGCCGATACCCCGCATCGGCCCGCCGCCGTTCTCGTCGACGAAGCTGCGCCAGAGCGGGATGATCGAGGCGGGGTTGCGGCCGACCTCCTCCATCGGCACGAAATGCACCCATCCCGCGTCGCCGCCCAGCGCGGCTTCGAGCAGCTCGGTCTTCGCCTGCCCGACCGCCACCAGGGCCGGCTCTTCCGCTTCCAAGGCGGCCCAGAGAAAGGGCACGGTCCCTGCCAGGTACTCGTCGGCACCCTCGTAGATCAGGGCTCGATGTTGGAAACCAGCGTCTGCCATCGGATTGGCTCCTTTCCGCCTCTCTTCCCGAATGACACCCCTTCAAACGAGCGTTTGGTCACGTAGGCACGGGGTATCCAACGTTTGGCACAACGGCTGCAGCGCCGCTTGTGCCAAGAGGCAAAACCGCATGAACAGCCAGTCGACCCCCGCCAACAGCAAAGACGCCGCCCCACCCGTCCAGGTGGTCCGCGGCCCGGAGATCGGGCCGGCGCACAAGCGGGACAGGCTTCTGCAACACGTGCGGGCTGCCCGCAAGAGACTGACCCCGACTGGCTGACGCCCTGCCGAGGCTGCCCTGCCGAGGCTGCCCTGGCGAGGGGCTGCGGCGACGGCTAGCTGCCGTCGCCGTCTTTCCGCTCCTCCTTCGCCGCCGCCGCAGCCTTCTCCAGCCGCTCGGCCTCGCGCTCGGTTGCCATCGCCTCCTCTTTGGCCTCGATGCTCTCTTCCTTGGCCTCGAGTTTCTCCAGCTGCGCAGCCTTGTTCGCTTTGGCGTTGGTGCGCTTGGCTTTGGCGGCCGCTTTCGCGGCTTTCTCCTTTTTCTTCGCCTCGGCTTTGGCAGCGCGGGCCTCGCGTTCGCGGCGGCGCTTCTCGGCTTTGCGCCGCTCCTGCTCGGCTTGGCGCCGCGCTTCGGCCGCGGCTTCGTCGGCCGCTTCGCCGACCTCGGCCTGGCGCTCGGAGGCCTCGCGCTCCCGCACCTCGGCTTTCTCGCGCAACTCGACGGCGCGTTCGCGCTCTTTGGCCGCCAGCCGCTCGGCCCGGCCCTGCTCCCGCAGCTCCTCGTCGTGGAAGAGGGCGCCGGTGGCGCTGCGGGCGCCGGCCTCGGCGCGGTCGAGCAGGTGCTTCGCGCTCGATTCGGAGCCGCCGAGGGCACCCAGAGCGGCGTCGAAGGGCGCTCGCGCCAGCTTGATCGACGAGTCGAAGATCGTCTTGGAGATGGTCGTCAGCGCCATCAGTTCTCCTCCTTCGGGTCGATCGCCGCGGCGGCTTCTTCGGCACGGTCGGCTTCGCGCTGCAGCTCGGCTGCCTCGCCTTTCGCCGCGCCCTTCTCGGCGGCGGCCTGCTGCTTTTTGGCCTCGGCGCGCTCTTCGCCGGTGAGGCGCTCGCGCTCGGCCTGGGCTTTGTCGACCTGCGCCTGCTGCGCGGCAACACGCTCCTCCTCGGCCCGTTTGCGCTCGGCCTCCTCCTCGGCGGCGATCTCCCGCGCCTCCAGTTCGACCTCGCGGCGCTCGGCCTCGGTCTCCGCCCGCTCGGCCTCGACCTCTGCCTCCTGCTCTTTGCGCTCGGCTTTTGCGGCCAGCTCGGCCGCCTCCGCCTGGGCGTCGGCCTGGACCTCCTGCAGCTGCCCCTCGCGGTGCAGGTCTTCGTGACCCAACGCTGCTCCGGCCAGTTGCTTCGCCCGGCCGACCACTTTGCCCAAGGGGCCGCCGGCGACTCGCTCTTGCTCGCTCAAGCTCGTTCTCCTTTTACGTTTCGTCCTCTCGATCCCATCGCCCTCCATCTACCCGAACGAAGGTTCGGCCGAACCGTGCGCCGAGTCACATTTAGGCGGCGAACGCCGTCTAGTAGCGGAGGATCGCGGCCACTCCTTCGGCCTCGGCCAGCGGCTCGGCGAGCTCGTCGCGGACGATCGTCACCTGGGCGCTGCCGGAGAGGGCGGCCCGGACCATCTGCTCGGCGTGGTCGTCGATCGCGGCGTCGAAGACGAGATGGTCGACCCGGCCTTCCAGCAGCGCTTCCTTCGTCTCCTGGATGCCGACCGATCCGCGGCTGCCGCCCTTCGCCTCGCCCAGCGCCCGTTCTACTACGGCGCGGTCGCGCTCGCTGTCGAGCCGCTCGATCGCCTCGGCGACGACATCGCCCAGCTTCCCCTTGGGGACGGAGATCAGGTCCTGCTCGCCGCCGAGCGCCGGCTTCGCCTTGGCCGAGCCGAAGCCCGCCTCGAAGCTCTCGACGTCTTTGGCGGGGCCGAAGACGACCGCCTGGTCGAGGCCGTTCTCCTCGAGGGCGCGCGCCGCGAGGCCCCCGCACTCGGTGAGGAAACGCTGGCGGTTGTGTTCGAGCCGCTCGCCGTATTGGTCGTGGCCGGAGGAGCCGACGCCCTGGGCGCGGGCGGGGTTGCCGGTACTCTGCGATTTGCGCTCGCGCCAGTCGAGGCTGAAGACGCTGAGTTCCCAGTCCTCGAGCTCGTCGAGCGCGCCTTCGGCGCAGCGCAGCAGCCGCACCCGCTCGGAGGAGAGCAGGACGACGCCGCGGGGAGCGCCGTGGCAGCAGAGGTCGATCAGCGGCGCCACCACCGGCTCGGGTGCGTACTCGACGCAAACGTCGTCGGGCGGCGGCGCTCCGGTCCCCCACCAGCGATCGGCCCCCTCCTTCTCGGAGACCGCGACGAAGCCGATTTCGCCGCGCGGCGGCGGCCGCAGATCGCCGTCTTCGAAGCGCTCCAAAACCCGTTTCGCGGTCGCGCGCAGCGCCACCCGCGGCTCGTGATCGATTTCCTTGTTTGCATCCAGGATCGCGTCGAGGCCGTTGCGCAGCTCGGTCCGCCAGGCACCGCCGCGATCGGCGGGGTCGAAGCCGAGATAGACGGAGAGCACCCCCAGCTCGGGCCGCCACTTGCTGATCTCGCGGGCTTCCTCCCAGGTCGGTTGGCTCATCTGCTCATCTCTCCTTGATCGGGTGCGCCCAGGCTACCCCGCCGCGCCTGGCCCAGAAACCCGCCCTACCGGTTGCCGACGCCTCAGCCGCCGGCGCCGGAAATCACCGCCGGCTCTTCGTGCGGGAGCATCACCTCGGCCGCCTCGTCGGGCGTCAGGTCCGGGTAGAGCACCCGGATCGCGACGAGGGCGAGCGCGGCGCCGACGAGCTGCGCGGCGACGAAAGGCGGCACCGAGGCCGGGGCGATTCCGGCGAAGGTGTCGGAGAAAATCCGCCCGACGTCGATCGCCGGGTTGGCGAAGCTGGTCGAGCTGGTGAAGAAGTAGGCGGAGCCGATGTAGGCGCCGACCGCGGCGGGCGCCAGCTCGCCCCGCCGGGTGCGCGCCAGCGCGAAGATCACCAGCAGCAGGCCGAGCGTCGCCACCACCTCGGCGAGGAGGTGCGCGGGCGAGGCGCGATGGTGGGTGGAGATGCTGATCGCCGCGAGCGAGAACATCGCGTTGGCGAGGACGGCGCCGGCGATGCAGCCGCCGATCTGGGCCGGGATGTAGGCGAAGGCGTGTCGCCAGCGCAGGCCGCCGAAGGCGGCGTCGACCAGCGAGACGACCGGGTTGAAGTGCGCCCCGGAAACCGGGCCGAACATGAGGATGAAGGTGAAGAGCCCGGCCGCAGTCGCGGCGGCGTTCTCGAACAGCTGCAGCCCGGTGTCGCCGGGCGAAAGCGATGCGGCTGCGATCCCGGAGCCGATCACGGTCGCCGCGAGGAATGCGGAGCCGAGGAACTCGGCCAGCAGGCGTCGCGCCAGGGGTGCCTCCGTCATGGCGGCCACCCTATTCCATTGACAGTTGTGATTTCAATAGATATATGTGAATAGATGACCGTCGAGCTGGAGCTGGCACCGAAGACCAAGCGCGCCGCCGGCGAGTGCTGCTCGGAGCCGCTGGTCCATCCCGATGTCTCCGCCGAGCGGGCCCAGCGGATGGCGGCGATCGCCAAGGCGCTCGGCGACCCGATCCGGCTGCAGCTCGTCGACGTCCTGCGCAAGCACGCCGGCAAGGTCTGCGTCTGCGAGCTGGTCCCCCTCTTCGACCTCTCCCAGCCGACGGTTTCGCACCACCTCAAGGTCCTGCGCGAGGCCGGCATCGTCGCCTCCGAGCGGCAGGGCCTCTGGGCCTTCTACTACGTCATTCCTGGAGCGCTCGATCCGCTGGGCGCCTGGCTCCCGGGCTGCTGCGAGCCCGAGTCCTGCGACTGCAGCCGCAATGGCTAACGCGCTCTTCGTCTGCCTCCACAACGCCGGCCGCTCGCAGATCAGCCAGGCGCTGTTCGAACGCGCCGCGGCCGGCCGCCACGGCGCCCGCTCCGCCGGCACCACGCCCGGCGAGCGCGTCCACCCCGAGGTCGCCGAGGCGATGCGCGAGCTCGGGATCGAGATCGGCGAGCGCCGGCCCCGCCTCCTCACCACCGAGGACGCCGAATGGGCCGACGTCGTGGTGACGATGGGCTGCGGCGACAAGTGCCCCTACGTCCCCGGCCGCCGCTACCTCGACTGGGACCTGCCCGACCCGAAGGGCCAACCCCTCGACGCGGTGCGGGCGACCCGCGACGAGATCGCCGCCCGCGTCGAGGAGCTGGTGGCGGAGCTGGATCAGGCGCCGGCCGCGCCCGAGTAGCGCAGCGAGCCCGGGGTGTCGAGGTCCTCGCCGGTCTCCAGCAGCGTCTTCAGGCCGGAGAGGATCATCGGCCAGCCGCCGTACAGTTCGTTGTTGGCCTCCTCGCCGAGCTGGTCGTGGGTCACCCGCAGCCGGCAGGAGCTGCCGACCGGCTCGATCTCCCAGGTCACGCGCGAGGTGCCTTCGCTCTTCACCTGGTCGCTCCAGAGCGCGTTGAAGCTCTGCACCAGCCGCCGCGGCGGGTCGACCTCGACGTTCTCGCCGCTGGCGATGTCGATCACTCCCGGCACCCCGGACTTGTACTCGGAGCCCTCGGTCCAGTCGGAGGCCGTCCCCACCCCAAAGCTGTAGCGGGCGCGCATCTCCTCGCTGGTAATCGCCTCCCAGAGGCGCTCCGGCGTCGTCTTGATGTAGATCTCGAACACGGTCATGCTGCCGCGCCCGCCGACCACGGCGTAAGCCTGGTCCTCAGTCATTTCTTGTCCTCCTCGTTTTCGCTTTTCTCCAGGTCCTGCTTCAGCTCGCTGAGCGCCGAGGCCCAGGGCTGCGCGTACTTGCCCACCCAGCGGTCGTGGATGAGCCTGATCGGCACGGGGTTGAGGAAGTGCAGCTTCTCGCGGCCGCGCCGCCTCGTCGTCACCAGCCCTGCCTCCTCGAGCACCCGCAGGTGCTTCATCACGCCGAAGCGGGACATCGGCAGATCGTCTTCAAGCGCGCTCAGCGACTGCCCGTCCCGCTCGAAGAGCCGGTCGAGCAGCTCGCGGCGGGTCGGATCCGCCAGCGCCTTGAAGACCTCGTCCATGGTCTGGATTATAGGTGACTATTTAGTCACATGTCAAGTTACGGCCTCTGTCACCACATGGAGGAATGTGGGATTCCCCCGGTTGACCAAGAAGCCCTGATTGTTTTAGGGTCGCTGAACGTCCACGGGTTCCTCACGAGAGGCGCCCGATCACAAGAGAAGGGGAGAACAAGATGCAAGCCGTCAAGCGCTTGGCGCTGCTCGTCTGCGCCCTCGCGATCTTCGCCCTACCGGCGACCGCGAACGCCACCATCACCACGAAAACGATCGACTACGGCCCGTACACGATCCCGGCCGGCAATGGCGATCCTCATGACCACGAACACATGGGTCACCTCGAAAACACGATCGTGACCAATATCGCCAAGCCGTGCACCGGCTGCACGATCATCGGCATCACCCCCGACCTCGTCTACACGGACGGCACCAGGGCGACCGTCAGCCAAGGTCCGATGCTCCACCACGCGATGTTCGCCGCCCAGTCGAGCGGCAAGTCCGACGTCACCTGCGCCGGCAAAGGCCCGGGTCTGCTGGGCGAACGCTTCTTCGCCTCCGGCGACGAGCGCACCCCGGTCGACCTGACCTCGCTGCCCTACGGCTACAAGGTCAACAGCACCGAGACCTGGAACATGGTCTACGACCTGATGAACTGGGCGACGACCAGCAAGACGGTGAAAATCCGGATGACCTGGAAGTACGCGACCGGCTCCGACGCGACCAGCCGCGCGGCGCTGCGGCCGGTCTGGCTCGATCAGGCGCAGTGCACGCTCGACTCGCTGATCTCGGTACCGATCGGCTTCAGCGACACGCACTACGAATGGAACGCGACCATCGGCGGCAAACTGATCGCCGCCGCCGGGCACATCCACGACCACGGCGTCAACGACGAACTCACCAACAAAAGCGCCGGCGAAGCCCTCCTGTGCAACTCGGTGGCGGGTTACGGCGGCCCGGGCTACGAAACCCCGGACGGACGCAAACACGTCTCATCGATGAACGTTTGCACCGGCAACCCGATCGCCTCGGTTACCAAAGGCCAAACCCTGCGCCTCCACACGATCTACAACGTGCCGGAAGGGCACCCCGCGATCGACGACGCGATGGGGATCATGATCGCCTACTTCGGCTGAGGCCGGCAATCTCCAAGGGGAGCCGGGCAGAGGACCGGCTCCCCTCTACTTTTCCGTTTCGTACAGCTGCGCGAAGGTGCCCGGTCGAATCACCGCGTGCGAGCTTTCGGCACATGCTTTCAGCCCATAGGCCCGAGCGAGCCGATTTGCCTTCCGGAACGGATCCGTGGCGTTGACGAGCGGGTCGAGGGGATCGAGCTTCGCGTCCTCGATGCCCTTTTCGATTTCTTTGAAGATCGCCTCGATCTTCTTCTTGTCGCCCGGGGGCGGGCCGAGGGCCTTCAACCTTCGCAACTCCTTCTCAATCGACTTCACCAAGACCGGTTCGATGTAGGAGGTGCGGTTGGCGGGGGGTTCGCTCTCTACCGTGGCCGGCGGCGCGAGCGCGCGCTGCTCGGCGGCCGCCCGACTGCAGATCGCATTCCCGCGTTCGATGAACTCGGCTCTGGAGGGCGGTCCGTCACTGCCTCCCCCGCATCCGGAGAGCCACACCAGCGGGAGCAGCATGCCCATCGCGGCAATTAACAACGTTGGCCGAGCAGTCAGCGACATTTGCGCTAGCAGGCTAGGCGCTCGACAGAATCTGTCAAGAAGCTTGCTGCGTCCCTGTCACCACGGTCTCGCAGCGGCCCCCGACCCAGATCGTCCCGTCCTCGTCCCGGTCGACGTGGACGCGGCCGGCGCGGCCGATCGCGCTGCCCTGGGTGGCGATATAGGGAGCGGCGAGGCGACCGCTGCCGAGCAGCCACTGCGCGACCGAGGCGTTGAGGCTGCCGGTGACCGGGTCCTCGGCGGCGACGCCGTTGATCGGGAAGAAGGCGCGGAGCTCGATCGCCGCCTCGGAACCGGGCGGGTGGAAGCCGACGACGCCGAGGTCGAAGTCGATCTGACGGGGTTTCAGCTCCAGCACCCGCTCGGCGCTCTCGAGCAGTACCGCGACCCAGCCCGGGCCGTTGTCGACCCACTCCACCGCGAGCATCTCGGCCGGATCGAGATCGAGCGCAGTGGCGATCTTTGCGGCCCCCTCCTCGGAAGCGGGACCGGAACGCAGCAGCGGCGGTGCCGCGAAGGCAAGCCGGGCGTCGTCGCGACGGATCCGCACCAGCCCGGCGTCGCACTCCTGCACGATCTCCTCAGGATCGCGCGCCCCTCCCCCAGCCTCGAGCCAGGCGTGGCAGGTCCCGAGGGTCGGGTGCCCCGCGAACGGCAGCTCGAGGACAGGCGTGAAGATCCGCACCCGGTAGTCCGCCTCTGGGCTGCTCGGCGGCAGCACGAAGGTCGTCTCCGAGAGGTTCGTCCAGCGCGCGAACCGCTGCATCTCCTCCCTCGAGAGCCCCTCGGCGTCGAGCACCACCGCCACGGGGTTACCGGAGAACGGCCCGCTGCCGAAGACGTCTACCTGACTGAAACGACGGCCCATCCATGCGAGTTTCGCAGGGATGGCAGTTGTTGAGGATCTTTGTCTTTACTGGGCAGGGACCGTGAAATGCAAGCCGGACATCACCAAGGACCCGAAGAAAATCGCGGCGGCGGGGACGGGTGGACGGGTTCGAAGACCGGCGGCTCGAATGGCACTCCGATGAGGGTCTGATGAAAATCGAGAAAGTAGGTAGATCCGGCCAGGATATGCCCGCCGCAGAACTCGACGACGGGCATTCCCGACCGTTTCAGGCTTAGCTTTCGGAAACGTAGAGGGGCGTCGGAATCGTGATCTTGAAGGTGGCTGCGAATGTCACCGTTTCACCGCAACCAAACCCGGAAATCCGTGGATAGAGGGCGTCGATCAGAAGTGTCGAATACGTTTTGCCCGTTTCAGGTTTTGTGATGTCGCCTATGTCGATGTTGGAGTGTCCAAAAGTGCACAGTCCTTCTTTCCATTCGAGTTCTTTCAGTGTGACTGTGCCGATTGAATTTCCTAAATGCTTGTAGTGAATTTCTAACGGACCCGCTTTTATGATTTCTCTAGATTTCGAGCAGGTGCCCCAGCTGAAGGTACTGAGTTCGACAGTGACCGCAGAGCCTAATCCTCCTGTGTTGGTGGTTTTCCCGGCTGTCAGCGAGCCAGAGCATTCGTCGATCGTTTTCCCCTGCGACTTCCAGAGCATTGTGTTTTCGGGCATCTCTTCTGCTTTGAATTCGGTTCCCGCGGGGTAGTCTGCCGAGCCACAGGGATTTTTTTCTTCTTTGCAGAGGACGGTTGCCGAGGCCGAGCCGGCGACCGCCATCAGAGCCATTGCCGCCAGGACGGCGAGGCCCAGCATCTTCAGGTGCTTCATGTCTTTCTCCTTGTCCGGGGCGTGTCGCGCCCTTGTCCATCGCGTCCTAACACGCGCGGTGGGAATGGTCAAGGAGTACTAAGCAATACTCCTAAATCCGGCTTACCCCGAGCGGGCCCGGATCAACCCGGCGCCCGCTCGGAGACGCTCAGCTTTCCGCCACGTACAGGGGATTGGGGGCGGTGACTTCGTAGTTGCCCTCCCAGGTGACCGTGGAACTACAGAAACCGCCGCCGACCCTCGCGAAGGTTGCCTGGATGGATACCGTGCCGGCGAAGCCTTCGGCTGAGGGTTTGATTACCCCTATTTTGGTTCCGGATCCGGCCGAATAGGTGCATCCTGAGACTCGCCATTCGGTGCCCTTCAGCGTCAGGTCGTTTTGGAGACCTCCGTTGGCGTATTTGATTTCGAGGGTTCCGATTTTCAACGTTTCCCACGTCAACGTGCAGGAAGTCCAGCTCACTTCGCTGAGTTTCACCGACACCACCGAGCCCGATCCTCCTGTATTCGAGGTTTCGCCCGCCAGCGAGGAGAAAAGACATGTATCGCCCACGCCTGTCCATTTCATGTCGAAGCCGGATGGCAAATGCATGGTCACTTTGGTGCCGGCGGCATAGTCTTCGCTACAGGGATTCGTGTTCGTCTTGCACAGCACGGTCGCCGAGGCCGACCCGGTTCCGGCGAGGGCCGTCAGGGCCGTGACCGCGACGACGGCGAGGCCCAGCATCTTCAGGTGCTTCATGTCTTTCTCCTTGTCGGGCGCATAGCGCCTTGCTTTGTCCAAAGCGTCCTAACACCCAGGACGAGAATGGTCAAGGAGTACTAAGCAATACTCCTACATCCGGTAGACCGGCGCGGCGAGGTCCTCCAGCGGGGCGCCGGCGCAGGCGGCCAGGGCTTGGCTCAGGACCTCGCGGGTGTCGCGGGGGTCGATTACGCCGTCGTCCCAGAGGCGGGCGCTGGAGTAGAAGGGTCTCCCCTGCTCCTCGTACTGGTCGCGCAGCTCAGCGGCGATCTCGGGTTGGCCGACCTCGTTCATGACGGCCGCGGCCATGTCGCCGCCCATCACGGAGATGCGGGCGTTGGGCCACATGAAGAGGAACCGCGGCGAGTAGGCGCGGCCGCACATGCCGTAGTTGCCCGCCCCGAAGGAGCCGCCGACGATGACGGTCAGCTTGGGGACGCGGGCGGTGGAGACGGCGGCGACCATCTTCGCGCCGTCCTTGGCGATCCCGCCCGCCTCGTACTTCGAGCCGACCATGAAGCCGTTGACGTTCTGGAGGAAGACGAGCGGGATGCGGCGGTGGTCGCAGAGCTCGACGAAGTGGGCGCCCTTGAGGGCGCTCTCGGAGAAGAGGATGCCGTTGTTGGCGACGATCCCGACGGGGTGGCCGTCGAGGTGGGCGAAGGCGCAGACCAGCGTTTTGCCGTACTTCTCCTTGAACTCGCGCATCTCGCCGCCGTCGACGATGCGACGGATCACCTCGCGGATGTCCCAGGGCGCCCGCGAGCCGATCGGCACCACGTCGAGGATCTCCTCCGGATCGCCGGCCGGCGGGCGCGGCTCGATCCGCTCCCAGGGCGGTGCCGGGTTCGGCGGCAGGGTGGCGACGATTTCGCGCAGGATCTGCAGCGCCTCGGCGTCGTCGGCGGCGAGGTGATCGGCGACGCCGGACTTGCGGGCGTGGACGTCCCCCCCGCCGAGCTCCTCCGCGGTCACCTCCTCCCCGGTCGCCGCCTTCACCAGCGGCGGCCCGCCGAGGAAGATCGTCCCCTGGTGGCGGACGATCACGGTCTCGTCGCTCATCGCCGGCACGTAGGCGCCGCCGGCCGTGCAGGACCCCATCACCGCGGCGAGCTGCGGGATCCCCCGCGCCGACATGTTCGCCTGGTTGAAGAAGATGCGGCCGAAGTGCTCGCGGTCGGGGAAGACTTCGTCCTGTAGCGGCAGGTAGGCGCCGCCGGAGTCGACCAGGTAGATGCATGGCAGCCGGTTCTGCAGCGCCACCTCCTGCGCCCGCAGGTGCTTCTTCACCGTGACCGGGTAGTAGGTGCCGCCTTTGACGGTGGCGTCGTTGGCGGCGATCACGCAGCGGTGGCCTTCGACGGTGCCGACGCCGCTGACGATCCCCGCCCCCGGCGCCGCGTCGTCGTACATCCCGTGCGCGGCCAGCGGCGAGAGCTCGAGGAACGGCGTGCCGGGGTCGCACAGCCCCTCGATCCGCTCGCGCGCGGTCAGCTTGCCGCGGCCGCGATGGCGCTCGACCGCCTTCGGCCCGCCGCCGGCGCGGACCCGCTCCAGCTCGGCCTCCAGCTCGGCGATCAGCTCCAGGTGCTTCTCGCGCATGCCCTCGGCGGCGCCCTTGGTCACGCTCATCGCGGCGGGTTCTCCTTGAAGGGATCGCGCTCGGCGTGCCACTCGACCGGCCCGGCGACGAGCGTGTGCGAGCCGAGCGGCCGCCCCAGTGCCTCCTGCGCCGCCCGCGCGGCGTCGAGCAGCTTCCCCAGGTCGATCCCGGTCTCGATCCTCATCTCGTGCAGCATCGAGACCAGGTCCTCGCTGGCGATGTTGCCGGTGGCGCCGGGCGGGACCGGGCAGCCACCGAGCTCGCCGAAGCTCGACTCGAAGGACTCGACCCCGGCCTCGAGCGCCGCCAGCACGTTGGCCAGCGCCTGGCCGCGGGTGTTGTGGAAGTGGGCGGTGCGCTCGACCTCGGGCAGCTCCTCCGCGGCGCGGCGGAAGAACTCGCCGACCTCGACCGGGTTGGCCATGCCGGTGGTGTCGCCGAAGCCGATCTCGACCGCGCCCGCGGCCGCCAGGCGCTGGGCGATCTCGAAGACGCGCTCGAAGGGCACATAGCCCTCGTACGGGCAGCCGAAGCTGGTGCTGATCACACCCTCGCAGCGCAATCCCTCCGCGGTTGCGCGCGCAAGCACGCGCTCCAGCGCGGCCAGCGACTCCTCGACCGAGCGGTTGACGTTGTGGCGGTTGTGGGTCTCCGAGGCGGAGAGGAAGACGTTGACCTCGTCGATCCGGTCGCGCACCTCAAGCGCCGCCTCCAGCCCGCGCTCGTTCGGGACCAGGACCGAGACCGAGACCTCGTTGGGGATCTCGGCCCGCTCCAGCACCTCGCGACCGTCGGCCAGCTGGGGCACCACGTCGGCGCGGACGAAGCTCGTCACCTCCAGCCGCCGCACTCCGGTGCGCGCCAGCATCTCGACCAGTCGCACCTTCTCGTCGGTCGGGATCGTCTCCGGCTCGTTCTGGAAGCCGTCGCGCGGGCCGACCTCGCGGATGCGGACGGCGGTCGGAAGCGCCATCAGGCTCCCAACGCCCTCGCGATCACCATCTGCTGGACCTCGTCGGTCCCCTCGCCGATCGTGAGGATCTTGGCGTCGCGGTAGAAGCGGCAGACCGGGTACTCCTCGATGTAGCCGTAGC
>Ga0105245_10002544_pt1 | contig 16436 bp, 12 predicted proteins | sample KBSM54metaG_FD_81523 | JGI IMG/M metagenome (GOLD analysis project Ga0105245, IMG submission 81523) | Miscanthus rhizosphere microbial communities from Kellogg Biological Station, Michigan, USA - KBS M5-4 metaG | ecosystem: Host-associated > Plants > Roots > Rhizosphere > Soil | place...
CCCCGGCTACTGGTTCCCGCCCACGGTCCTGGCGCCCGTCTCGAACTCCGATCGCGCGGCCATCGAGGAGATCTTCGGCCCGGTGGCCTGCGTCATCCCGTTCGAGGGCGAGGCGGAGGCGATCGAGATCGCCAACGACACCATCTACGGACTCTCGGGATCGGTCTGGACCCGTGACGGGGCGAAGGCGCTGCGCACGGCCAGGGCGATCGAGACGGGCGTCCTCTCGATCAACTCGAACACGTCCGTACGCGTGTCCACGCCGTTCGGAGGCTTCAAGCAGTCGGGCGTCGGGCGCGAGCTCGGGCCCGACGCGCTCGAGCACTACACGGAGGTCAAGAACGTCTACTACGCCACGGAGGAAAACTGATGGGGAGGCTGGACGGCAAGGTCTGCGTGATCACCGGCGCGGCGAGCGGGATCGGCGCCGAGACCGCCCGGCTGTTCAAGGCTGAGGGCGCGAGCGTCGTCGGCGTCGACCTCGACGCGGGGGCGGAGGGCGACCTGGCGATCCAGGCCGACGTCACGGACTCCGACCAGGTCCGGGACATGTACGCCCGGGCGAAGGACGAGCTCGGCCGCGTCGACGTCCTCTTCAACAACGCGGGGATCAGCCCGCCCGACGACGCCTCGGTGCTGGACACGTCGGTGGAGGCGTGGCAACGGGTCCAGGACGTCAACCTCAAGAGCGTCTTCCTCTGCTGCAAGCACGGGATTCCCCATCTTCTGAACAACGACCCGCCCGCCCGCGGCTCGGTGATCAACACGGCGTCCTTCGTTGCGACGATGGGCTCGGCGGTCTCGCAGATCTCCTACACGGCCTCCAAGGGCGGCGTGCTGGCGCTCTCTCGCGAGCTCGGCGTCGAGTTCGCGCGGCGCGGCGTCCGCGTCAACGCGCTGTGCCCTGGCCCGGTCAGCACGCCGCTGCTCCAGGAGCTGTTCGCGAAGGACCCGGAGAAGGCCGCGCGGCGGCTCGTGCACCTGCCGATGGGCCGCTTCGCCGAGGTCGGGGAGATCGCACACGCGGCGCTGTTCCTGGCCGCCGACGACTCCTCGTACGTGACCGCGTCCACGTTCCTCGTGGACGGCGGGCTCGCCGGCGCCTACCTCACGCCCGAATAGCGTCGACCCACCGCTCGCACATCGCGCGCCCGACGTCGTTCCACGCGCCGATCGCCGCCTGCGTCTCGGCACACAGTGCCTCCGGGTCAAGGCCGATCCGCACCGCGTCGGGGTCGCTGCGGTAGTCGCTGATCCAGTAGTCGACGTCCTCCATGCTCACCTCCGCGTGGAACTGGATGCCCCACGTCGGGCCCTCGAGCCGGAAGGCCTGCAGGCAGACCGGGCTCCGGGCTAGCGCGGTGGCTCCGGGCGGGAGCGGCGCCTCGTAGCTGTGCCACTGGAACGCCGAGAAGCGCGCGGGAAGCCCGCCGAGCAGGGGGTCGCCGGCGGCCTCGGGGGTCAGCTCGACCTCGTGCCAGCCGATCTCGGGAGCGGATGCGCGGCGCGGCTTCGCGCCCGCCGCCTCGGCCACGAGCTGGCATCCGAGGCACATCCCGAGCAACGGCACACGGCGCTCGATCAGATCGGCCAGGATCGACTTCTCCTCCCTGAGCCATGGATGGTCCGCCTCGTGGTCGGTGTGCATCGCCCCGCCGAACGTGAGCACCGCGTCGTAGCCCCAGGGGTCGGCGGGCGCCGGGGCGTCGGCGATCAGCCAGCGGTCGAGCTCGACGCCCTTCGCAGCCAGCGCCTCGGCGAACACGCCGGGTCCGGCATCGGGCTGATGCACGATGGCGAGGGCGCGCATCGACCCAGTCTGACGGCTCCCTACCCGGCCGGCCGGCTCCGCCGCACGTGGATCGCGTACGTGACGAGGATCAGCACGGCCGCACCGCGCCCGCGTAGAGCGCCACGCGCCGGCGGCGGCCGGGCGATTAGGGTGCCGCCCCAATGGGGATCATCGGCTGGATCGTCCTCGGGCTCCTCGTCGGCTTGATCGCGCGGGCGATCGTCCCGGGCCGCAGCGAGCCGAGCGGCTGCTTCGGCACGCTCGCCGTCGGGATCCTCGGCGCGCTGATCGGCGGCTTCATCGCGAATGCGCTCAACATCGGCCACCTCGGGCACTTCTTCGACCTCGGAACGTGGCTGATCGCGATCGGCGGCGCAGTGATCCTGCTGCTCATCGTGCGCGCGATCGCCGGCCCGGACCGCTACTGAATACGCCCACGGCCGCATCCCACACAGCGGGTAACCGTGGTGTTACCTTGATGACAGCCCCTGTGGGCAGATGCAAATAATCATGAAGCGGCGGCTGAACGGGCAAGCACCAGGCAGTTCCGCGGCATTCAAGGACAGAGCAACGCGGAGGACGTATGGCAACTGGCACAGTGAAGTGGTTCAACGAGGAGAAGCGGTTCGGGTTCATCACTCCCGACGAGGGCGGGCAGGATCTGTTCGTCCATCAGACCGGGATTGCGGATGGCTCGCGGTCGCTGCCTGACGGGACCAAGGTCGAGTTCGAAGCCGAGGATGGCCCGAAGGGCCCTAAGGCGGTCGACGTCAAGACCGTCGCCTGAGGCCTCTGAACGCGTGAGCGCGCGGGGGCTCAATCGCCTCCGCGCAGCTCATCCTTGCCGAGATCCCCGAGGAGGTTGATCGAGCGCGGCTCGCGATCGCCTTCGACGACGACGATCGTTCCCGGCCAATAGGGGCTGTCGGCCGCCGAGCGCCCGATCAGTCCCGCCGAGTGGACCCAGCTGCCGGTGTTGTGGAGCCGGGTCCCGTCTTCGAGACGCCACCCGACCTCCGCCCGAAGCGGGCCGCGGCGGTGGGTGTGCCCGAAGATCACGTGGTCGGCCTCGATCCCGAGCCGGCGCACCACCTCGCCCATCGCGGCGAGGCCCGCGCGGGTGATCGCACCCGGCGAGAGATCGGACTTCACCGGCCCGAGCCCCAGCCGATTCGCGACCCCCACCGCCCCGGGCACCGCAACGGAGCCAAGCAGCCGGCCGCGTATGCGAGCCGCCCGCCCGTACCCGCCGCCGACCGCCTGCCAAACGCGGGCCGACGGGTTTGCCCCGCCCAGCCGCTCCTTCGGCGAGCCGCCGCTCTGGGCGAGGGTGAACAGGAACGCGTATAGCGGCGCCTGGATGCGCTCGTAGTCGTCCGGTGACTCCGATCCCGGCTCCCCGTGGGCTGGGAGATCGTCGTCGGACGGATCCCGGGAGCCGCTGAGGACCCGCTCGACCGCGGCGACCGCGAGGCGCTCGAAGCTAGGGACGGTGAGATGGCGGTCGAGGTAATGCCCGTGGGTGGCGTAGACGTTCGGCCGGAGGAACACGCCGGGGTACGCGAGCTCCACATCGGCCTTGCCCATCCCGGCGGTCAGCTCAGCCAGCGGCCCCGCGTCGATCGGGATGCGCTGCTCGAGGCCGAGCGGCGCAGCATCGTCCAGGCGCCGCCGCTCGAGCCATTCGTCCAGGAGATGGTGATCGTGGTTTCCGGGAACCATCACCACCCGGCCGTCGCCGACCACGGCGCCGAGCTCGTCGAAGAACGGACGCGCGATCTCGACCGCGGACGCCAGCGGCATATCTCGCAACTCGACGACGTCGCCCAGCAGGATCACCTCGTCGGCGTCCTCGAGCGCGACCCAGAGCTTCTCCCGGAACTCCGGCCGCCGCAGCAGGTCGATTCCGCCTGTCGATGCGAGGTGGATGTCGGAGAGCAGAACAGTTGATCCCACACCGACATCCTCGCGTGCCGGCCGGAAGGACGGCAGCGATAGGCTGGCGTCTGCGATGCAGGCGAGCCCAGTGACGGAGGCTCCGAGCGTGACCGGGATCCCGGTCACGAACCCAGCGACGGGGGAGGTCATCGCGACGATCCCGGAGCTCGGCGCCGAGGAAGTGACCCGGATGGTCGCCGCCGCGCGCGAGGCGCAGCCGACGTGGGCCGCGATCGGGTTCGACGGCAGGGCGGAGGTCCTGCTGGCCGCGCGCGACTGGATGGCGCAGAACGCCGAGCGGGTGGTCACGACGATCGTGGGAGAGACCGGTCGACCGGCCGACGAGACCCAGTTCGCGGAGCTCGCCTACGGGCTGTCGGCCCTCGAGTTCTGGCCGAAGATGGCTCCGCACTACCTCGGCGACGAGGAGATCGTCTCCGCGTCGCCGTTCCTGCGCGGCCGCCGCCTGGTGGTCCGCTACGAGCCGCTGGGCGTGATCGGCGTGATCGGTCCCTGGAACTACCCGCTCAACAACTCTTTCGGGGACTGCATCCCGGCGCTTGCTGCCGGCAACGCCGTCATCCTGAAGCCCTCCGAGATCACCCCGCTCACCTCGCTCCTGATGGCGGACATGTTGAGCGAGTGTGGTCTGCCGGAGGGGGTCTTCCAGGTGGCGACGGGCCGTGGCGCGACGGGCGCGGCGCTGGTCGATCAGGTGGACATGATCATGTTCACGGGCTCGGTGGCGACCGGCAAGAAGGTCATGGCAAAGGCGGCCGAGACGCTGACGCCGGTCAGCCTGGAGCTCGGAGGCAAGGACCCGATGATCGTGCTGGCCGACGCCGATCTCGAGCGTGCCGCCAACGCCGCCGTCAGCTATGGGATGAACAACTCGGGCCAGGTGTGCATCTCGGTCGAGCGCATCTACGTCGAGGAGCCCGTGTACGACGACTTCCTCCAGCGGGTGACCGACAAGGTCAGCGCGCTCCGCCAGGGGCCGCCCGGCGCCCCAGGCTCCGTCGACGTCGGGGCGATCATCTTTCCGCCCCAGATCGAGCGGATCGAGGCACACGTGGGCGACGCGGTCGCCAAGGGCGCGCGGGTCGTCACCGGGGGCAAGCGCGGCGAGGGCGCCGGCGGGCTCTTCTACGAGCCGACGGTGCTGGCCGACGTCGACCACTCGATGAGCTGCATGGTCGAGGAGACCTTCGGCCCGACGCTCCCGGTGATGAGGGTGGCCGACGCCGAGCAGGCGATCGACCTCGCCAACGACGGCCCGTACGGGCTCCAGGCGTCGGTCTGGACCAGGGACACCGACAAGGGCGAAGCGGTGGCGCGCCGCGTCGAGGCTGGGGTGGCGTGTGTCAACGACGCTCAGGTGAACTACGCGGCGCTCGAGCTTCCGATGGGCGGATGGAAGGCCTCCGGTCTCGGCTCCCGCCACGGCCCGGACGGGATCCGCAAGTACTCGAAGCGCCAGTCGCTGATGATCACGCCGGGGTACGTGGCCTCGCGCGACGCGCACATGTTCCCGTACTCGGCGCAGGTCACTGAGACGATCGGCCAGACCGTGAGCGCCCTCGCGGCGAGCGACCTCTTCAGCGACGCGCAGCGGCAGACCCTCGCCGTCCTCTGTGACACCTTCGTCCCCTCGCTCGAGCCGCCCGAGGGCGAGCCGGATCCGACCGGGTTCTGGGCCCGCGCTGCCTCTCACCTCGGGGTCCCGGAGGGGATCGAGGTCTCGCTGCTGCAGGCGAACCCGCCCGCGGAGCAGATCGAGGCGCTCTGTCAGCTGCTGGACTCGCTCGCCGAGGACGGCATGACCCCGGAGACCCCGCTCGCCCAACGCGAGGAGCTGATCCACGCGTTCTGCGCCTCGGGGCCCGACACGCTCGCCGGGATGAACGCGCTCCGTGGGCTGACGACCACCCTTCACTACGCGCTTCCGGAGCTCGGCACCGGCCGCAACCCGAACTGGGAGGCCATGGGTTATCCGGGGCCGCAGTCGGCTCCGCCCGACGTGCCGAAGTCACTTCCGATCCGGCGCCCGAGCGCCTCCGGCGAGGTGATCGAAGCCGACGTCTGCGTGGTCGGCTCCGGTGCCGGCGGCTCGGTCATCGCCGGTGAGCTTGCGGGCGCCGGCAAGCAGGTCTGTGTGCTCGAGATGGGCGCCTACTCCAATGAGGCCGACTTCGACCAGCTCGAGCTGCCCGCCTACCAGCGCAGCTACCTGAACGCGGGGCCGTTCCCGAGCGTCGACGGGCAGATCACGATCCAAGCGGGCTCCGGCCTCGGCGGCGGTACGGTCATCAACTGGACCAACAGCCTCCGCACCCACCAGTGGGTCCGGGAGGAGTGGGCGCGTGACTTCGGCCTCGAGGGCCTCGACGGCGCCGACTACGACGGCCACCTCGACGCCGTGCTGGAGCGCATCGGAGCCAATGACGAGTGCAGCGACCTGAACGGGCCGCACGAGCGGCTGCGGGAGGCGTGCGAGAAGCTCGGCTACGACTTCCGCCTCATCGTCCGCAATGCCGACCCCGCGACCTATGACCCGCAGCTCGCCGGCTACATGGGCTTCGGCGACCCGTCGGGCTCGAAGCTCTCGACCCAGAAGACCTACCTCGCCGACGCGGCGGCCAAGGAGGCCGACTTCGTCGTCAACTGCCGTGTGCAGCGAATCATCACCGAGGGCGGCCGCGCAGTCGGGGTCGAGGGCCTGTGGATCGATCCCGCTGGCCCGGCGGCGAACGGCACTCCGGTCCCGGTCACGGTTCGCGCTCCAGTGATCGTCGTCGCGGGCGGCTCGATCGAGTCTCCGGCACTTCTGCTCCGCTCCGGGATCGGCGGCCCCGCGGTTGGCCGGTTCCTCCGGCTGCATCCCACGAGCGCGGTCACCGGCGTCTATCCCGAGGACCAGCGCTGGTGGTGGGCCCCGCCTCAGGCTGCGATGTCCCACCAGTTCGCCGACCTCGAGGACGGCTACGGCTTCCTGATCGAGTCGGCGCAGTCGACGACGGGCCTTTACGCGGGAGCGACGCCCTGGATCTCCGGCCGGGACCACAAGGAGAAGATGCTCGACTGGAACCTCTGCGCCCCGTTCATCAACCTCACGCGCGACCGCGGGCACGGGCGGGTCGAGGTCGACGCTGCGGGGAACCCGTTCGTGAGCTACCCCCTCTCCGACGAGCTGGACATCCGCAACTTCCGGCGCGGGCTCGCTGAGCTGATCCGCCTGCACGAGAGCGCCGGCGCCGACCGCATCGTCAGTATCGGGCGCAGCGCCCCGATCTGGGAGCGCGGCGACGATCTCGACCCATTTATCGACGCGGTCACCACCCACTCCCTCGCGCCGCGCGAGTTCGGCATCTTCACCGCCCACCAGATGGGGAGCTGCCGGATGGGCTCCGACCCGGAGACCAGCGTCGCGAACCCGCTCGGCGAGCTTCACGACACGCCGGGCGTGTGGATCGGCGACGCGAGCGCGTTCCCGACCGCCTCCGGAGTCAACCCGATGGTCACGATCATGGCCCTGGCACACCGGACGGCCGGGGCGATCGCCGCGGCGTGACCGAGGTCTACCGCACACCGGACGAGCGGTTCGACGGGCTTCCCGACTTCCCCTTCGAGCCCCACTACCGCGAGGTCGACGGGATGCGCCTCGCCCACCTCGATGAGGGCGACGGCCCGCCGGTGGTGTTCTTCCACGGCGAGCCGAGCTGGTCGTACCTCTGGCGCAAGGTGATCCCGTCCGTTCGCGACGCCGGCTACCGGTGCATTGCCCCCGACTACGCGGGGTTCGGGCGATCGGACAAGCCCATCGACCTCGACTGGTACACGTACGACAAGCACGTCGCCCAGACGGGGAGCCTGCTCGAGGACCTCGACCTGCAGGACGTCACCGCGGTGGTCCACGACTGGGGAGGGCCGATCGGGCTGCGGCTCGCCGCCGAGAACCCGGACCGCATCGCGCGGATGGTGGTCATGGAGACGGGCCTCTTCACCGGCGAGCAGCGGATGTCAGACGCCTGGTGGACCTTCCACGACTTCGTCGAGCGGACCGAGGACTTCCCGATCTCGCTCCTGGTGAAGAACGCCGTCGCCCGCGGCATGGAAGAGGACGTGGTCGCCGCCTACGACGCGCCCTTCCCGACCAAGGAGTCGAAGGCGGGCGCGCGGGCCTTCCCGCTGATCCTCCCGACCTCGCCGGAGATGCCCGGCGGCGCCGAGGGCAAGAGCGCCCAGGACGTCCTTCGGGCGGACGCGCGGCCGATGCTCGTGATGTGGGCCGACTCGGATCCCGTGCTCCCGTTCAAGGTGGGGGAGGCCTTCTCGAACCTGATCGGTGCCGACCCACCGATCAAGATCGAGAACGCATCTCACTTCCTCCAGGAGGACGCGGGCGAGGAGATCGGCCAGCGCATCGCCGACTGGCTGCGCGCGCAGTAGAGCAGCGACCGACGCGCGTCGCGGAGCCAAATCGAACCGCAGCTCAGGCCGGTGTAGTGTTTGTATTGCTTGCTACGAGCTAGCTGATCGCGATGATCGGCGCGAGGGGAGGTAGACGACCATGAGGCGGTATTTGGCGATCGGGGCGGCAGCGACCCTCCTAGCAATTCCGCCCCTTGCGCTCGGACGCGCCACGACGACGACGGTGACGGTTGGTCCGGCCGGGCACAGAACCACTTTTGCGCCGAACACCGTGACGCAGGCCGTCGGTGCCTCCATCCATTGGTACTGGTGGGCTGACTCGAACGCCGGTCCCCACAATGTCCGCCAGGACGACAAGCTCTTCTACTCGGGAGCGGCGACGAACAACAATCCAGCCGGCTACACGATCACCCCGTCCGCCGGACGCTTCCACTACTACTGCGAGCCCCACCGAACGCGCGGCATGCAGGGCACCCTCTATATCAGGCCCGCTGTGTTCAGCAGGACCGCTACCTCGTTCGGCGTCCGGTGGTCGCCGGGAACGAACGAGACCGGGAACAGATTCGACGTTCGCTATCGCGTCGACGGAGGGGCCTGGACGAAATGGGGGAACAACGTCGCATTCTCGGCGGCGATCTTCGGCTCCAACAACAGACCGGTTCCCGTCACGGCCGGTCACACGTACGAGGTCCAAGCCCGCTCCGAGACGAGCACCGATCTGCAGAAGCGGAGCGGCTGGTCGCCCTCGGCGCGGGTAACGACCTAATCGCACTTGCCGTCACTCGGGCCAGTTCAACCATCCCCGTGGCGTCGCGGTCGACGCCGACACAACGTCTACGTCGCCTGACGCCGCGCTATCGATCGGTCGGTGCCCCGCCAATCTCTGGGCCGAGCCGGTATGCAGTTGGACTTCCGGGGGTAGCCCGCATCTCGAGAACAGCGAACTTATGGCGGTTCGCGCAGATCACCACGTTGGGTTTCTCGGCCGCTTGTGGGCTGGCGCTGGGCTGGCCAATCGTGCCAACCCACCGCGCATCACAGTCCGGCCTGCCACACGTCGAAGTGAAACCGGACCCGACGCCCGCCCCTAGCAGCTCCTCTTGAACGGCAGCCCGGTGATCCTCACAGGTGTAGCGCCAGCGCTCGCCCATCCAGATGCGCTCTGGAGTCTTGTTCCCGCACCCCGCTGTCTCGCACGTCTGCGTATCGCTGAACCGGACTACGTCCCCGATCCGATGTTGCTGAAGCGCCACGAGCCGAGACTATCTCGACCCGTGGCTGGGCGGTTGGGAGGCGGGACTCAACGCCGCGGCGGACAATCGGTGCTCTCTACGAGGCCGGCCCGTAGCCGTTTGCGCGTACTAGGCGAGGCCTCGGGGTGCGGTGCGACACTCGGCCATCGCCTGGTCGAGGCGCTGGCTGAGCTCGGCGTGAAGCGCCCCGGCCGCCACTGAGCACGGCTCGCTGGTGCGAACGCCGAGCAGGTTCTCGACCTCCAGCGGGTCGCGCTCGAGGTCGTAGAGCTCGTACTCCGTCTGCTCGTGGCCCTCGGGGTCGAAGTAGAACGCGTACTTCGCGTCGCGGGTCCGGATGGCGCGGATCCGGTTCGGCTGGCCGGGGGCGTCCTGCATCGCTGTGGCCGCCTGGTGATCGTCGTAGGTGAAATGGATGGCGTCCTGGACCGAGGGCGCCGGGGAGGGGTGATCGAGCACGTGGGAGAGGGCGACCTCCGCACGCTGGGCCAGCTCGGCGTCGGGGTTTGCGCTCGCTGCCATGACCGGCGTCAGGTCACGTCCGCGCAGGTCGCCGTTGGCCTCGCGTCCGCCGAGCGAGAGCAACGTCGGCACGACATCGACCAGCGACGCGAGCGCGTCGGTCTCGGCGGCGTCGGCGAACAGGGCCGGGTTGGAGAAGACGAGCGGCACGTTGATCGTCTCCTCGTAGGTGTTGAACATCTTCTGGCGCAAGCCGCCGTGGGATAGGCCCATCTCGCCGTGGTCGGCGCACCGGACCACGACGGTTCGAGCCCGCAGCGAGCCCGGGTCGTCGGCGCTGCCGAGCGCAGCGAGCAGGCGGCCCAGCTTGCGATCCACGACGCGGTGCAGGTGGGCGTAGAAGTTGACGTAGTCGAGCTCGGCGCGCCGGTTGCGAAGCGGGCCCAGGTAGGCGTTCATCCCCATCCGCGTCAGGGCCTGGACGCCGGGCTTGGTCCCGAGGTCCTCGTTCACGGTCGGCGGGAGCTCCACACCGAGCCCGCGGAACTCGTCGGCCGCGTAGCCGCCGCGCAGGTAGGACGCGGGATAGCCGAGCACGTCGTGGGGGTTGACGAGGGAGACGACCAGGCAGAAGGGCTCGGGGAGGTCCGCCCGGCCGAGCCAGCGCTCGGCCTGGGACGTGTACACCTCGTCCCAACCCCTGCCGTGTCCCGCGTTGCCGCCGCCGAAGTTCTCCGCCTTCGCGTTCTCGCCCGCGTCGGGAGCCTCCCAGTCGGCGAAGCCGTAGTCAGCGGCGATTCGAGTCGCGTCGCACTGGTCCCAGCCGCTGAGGAGGGCGCCGTCCCCGGAGGGGTGGGTGAGATGCCACTTGCCCTTGTAGGCCACCTCGTACCCGGCCTCGCGAAGCATCGTGGCGAGGTTGCTCATGCCTGGCGGGAGGACCGGCTCATTTCCGGAGTGCGGACCGAGGCGCAGCGCGCCCCGCACGTACTGGGTGAGGACGCGCTTCGCCGGAGCCTCGTGGCGGCGCAGGATCCTGATCATCGTCTCGGTGACGGCGGGCGCGTTGCGCGGGTCGGGGTGGAGGTCGGCGGCGGTGAGCGTAAGGGTGACCCCGTGCTCGGCGGGATACCGCCCCGTGAGCAGCGTCGCGCGGCTCGGGGAGCACATCGCCGTGTTGCAGAAGGCGTTGGTGAAGGTGAGCCCGGTGCGGGCGAGCTCGGCCTCGTTCGGCATCAGCTCCCTGAGCCAGCCCGGGTCCTGCGGCCAGTGGCGGGGCTGGCGCTGCTGGTCGGTGATCACCAGCAGGATGTTGGGGGGGCGTCCCTGGCCCTCTGAGGCGGCCATCAGGCAGCCACCTCGGCGCGGGCGAGCGCGCTCTCCACGGAGCCGGCGATCGCCGCCGGGTCCTCGATCTGCGGGTAATGCCCGAGCTCGGCGAGCCGGTCGACCGGAACCTCGGGCCGCAGCGCGACAAGCGCGTCGAGGACCGAAACGGTCGCCACCGGGTCGTGGAGGCCCCAGGCGAGGGACAGCGGGCCCTCCCAATCGCGCACGGCCCCGTGCCACCGGTCCGCGTAGCGCACGCGCTCGTCCAGGTAGTGGATGAGCTTGTGCCCCAGGGCGCGGCCGCCCTCGCGCGTGATCAGCGCCCACTGGTCCGCAGCCTCAGCGTCGCTCAGGGGATGCGCAGGGCTGAAGAGGGCCGCGAACTCGCGACGGAACATCCGCTCGTTGGTCAGCACCGACGCCACAGGGCCGAGCGGGCCGCGGAGGAGCTTCTGGCCGCGGGTGAGGGTCGCCTTCTCCAGCACGATGCTGCCGTTGAACAGGAGCGCGCCGGCGATCTGGATCCCGAGCGCCCCGTCGATGTCGCGCGCGAGGAGCTCTGTCGCCACCGACGTCCCCATGTCGTGGGCGACGACGAGCACCGGTCCGCCGCCCAGGTGCCGCTGCACGAGGTCCTCGGTCAGGTCTGCCTGCCATCCAAGCGTGTAGGTGTGGTCCGTTGGCTTCTCGGAGAGCCCGAAGCCAAGGAAGTCGAAGGCGAGGACGGGATTGGCCTCGGTGGCATCGAGCAGGCCGCACCAGTCGAACGAGCTCGAGGGAAATCCGTGGAGCAGCACGAGCGGGAGCCCGGACCCCTCACGCTCGAAGACGTGGATGCGATGCCCGCGGAAGCGCTCGCTCCGCCCGCGCTGGCCCCATTCCTGGACCCGCCAACTGAGCCCCGCGCTCACGAGGGGGGCACGGCTTCCGAGGTGGCGAGAACGCGCCCGTGGGAGTCGATCGCGCGGACGGCGTACACCGCACCCGCCCGGTTGGCGTCGATCTCGGTCTCGAATCCGGTGGAGCGGGCGGAGCCGATCGGGCGCATCTCGTCCTCCTCCGGGCCCGTGAGCAACTCCCAGCGCTTGACGGCGGTTGCGCCGTTCCAGCTCGCGAACGCGGCCACCTTGGACGAGCTCGTGATCTGCACGGCGAGCGTCGGGCTCGTCTGCGGGTCGCCATGCCAGCGGTACCGGAAGGTGCGGTAGCTGCCGTCGTCCTTGGGGAGGCTCCCGTCGTAGAGGAGGCGGCCGCCCGGCGAGAACTCCGAGAAGAACGGCTCGGAGCCGTAGCCCACGAACACATTGCCGCTGCCGCGGGTCTGCACACTCCCCTCACTCTGCGCGGAGGTCGTCGTCGAGCGGTAGTACTGCTGCTCCACCTTGGCCGAGCGCTGGCGCGTGTTGAGCTTGAGGATGAGCCCCCGCGAGAAGGGCCCCTTCTTGGGCGGACCCGCCTCGTCGTCGAACAGGCTGATCCGGTTCCCGGATAGGAGCTGCGCATCGTGCTGGAACCAGAACCGCGCGTCATGGCGGTGCTGGAAGTCGTTCGCCTTACCGCCGAGGGTCCACCGGATATGGCCGGTCGCCCGGTCGATCTTGTAGACGGCCGAGGTGTCGCGGGCCGAGATCAGAACGCGACCGCGGTTGAGGTTCTGAATCGAGTTGATGTGGTACGCGTCGTAGGAGGAGCTGTTCTCGGGATTCGCGTAGGAGTCGGCGAGCTGTATGTGCCCGTAGGAGTGCCACTCCCACACAACGAGGCCGGTCCGCACGTCGACCTCCTGCACGATCGAGTCGAGGAGGGGGGAGAGGGTGCCGGAGGGGGAGCCGGGCAGGTGGACCATGATCGGCACGTAGACCGTGAAGAGAGCGTCGCCGCCGGGGGTCAGCGTGAACTCGTGGATGTCCATGTCGTAGCCGTTGCCGGCGTGGACGGTGCGGATCGTCTGGTACTTCCGGTTGGCGATCACGCCCTTGCCGATTCCGAACGCCGAGGGGGTGACGCCGCCCTGCCACCAGGTCAGCACCTTGCGGCCGCGGAACTTCTGTATCTGGAGGTTCGCGGCGACGTCCGGACCGGTGAGCTGCTTGAACCAGACGAGGTTGCCGTTGCCGTCCGTGATCATCGGGCCGCCGGGGCCGACGGGATGGATCTCGATCGTGATGTGGCTGTCCGGGTGGACGATGGGGGAGGGAAGGGGAGTGGCGAACACGCGGCCGCGCGTGCCGCCCACGTCCTTGTTGATGTCGACCCGCGGCGGCAGGAGGTCCGGCTCCGAGATGAAGTGCTGGAGCTTGTCGGGCTGCTTCTTCTTGAGGTTGAGCACCGGCTGCACCGGGCCGAGGCGGGCGATCGTGAACGTGCGCCGCACCGGCTTGCGGTCTCGGATCCGGACGACCAGCTTGACCCGCTCGCCCTGTGCGAACGGCCGGTCGGGGATGAAGCTCGCCCCGCGAGAGCCCGAGTAGTCGTCCATCGAGCCGCGGTGCTTGCCGGTCACCGAGCCGGTGACCTTCACCGAGCGGATGCGCTGCGGCTCGACCCCGAGCACGCTGACCTGGGTCTGCGGCGAGGCGTCCGGCGTGCCCTGGGCGGGGGAGATCGTGAGCTTCGAGTGCGACGCGGCGAGGGCCTGGCCGGCGCCGAAGGTGCAGGCGAGCGCGAGGGTGAACGTGAGCGTCGCGAGTGGTCCGAGGCGCCGAGCTCTCATTCAAGGCCTCCCCAGAGAATGTCGAGCGACTGTGTCGCGCTCTGCACCGCATCGGCCCTGGCGGCGGCGGCCTGGACGGCGAGGAACATGCAGCCCGCGCTGAGCGCGACCGCGGCGACGCCCACATCTATGTCCGCCCGCACTTCGCCGCGCCGCTGCCCCTCGGCAAGCAGCTCGGCGACCAACCCGATGACCGGTTGCGGCTGGTCTCCCACCAGCGCAGAGAAGCGAGCCGGGCTTGCGAACACCTCGAGCAGCGCGGCGTTGTGGAGGGCGGGGGGCATGTCCGCGGGCCGGAGCAGCGCGGTGAAGGTTCGCTCGACCACCGTTCGAATCCTGAGCCGGCGATCCTGGAGGCCCTCCTCGGCGACGGCTCGCACGTGATCGCGGAAGTGACGCGCGGCGCCCTCGAGCAGGACGTCCTCCTTGCGCGGGAAGTATCTGAAGAACGTCGCCCAGCTCACCTCGGCGTCGGCGATCACGTCCTCCACCCTAGTGTCGGCGACACCGACGTCGCGATAGCGGGCGATGGCCGCGTCGTAGAGGCGGTCCCGCTTGTCGACTCCCCGAGCCTGGGTCGGCGGGGCGGGCAGCGGCGATTGGCTGGTTCCGCCCCCGTATCCGACGAAGGTCGGCCGGTCGCGCTCGCCCGGATCTGAAACCATATTCAGTATGGTACAGTACCGAAGCAATACTCAGTATCGCTTTGAAACGGAGCCTCGAAAGGGACCTCAGATGCCAAGGTCGCGACCGCGGAGCGGGATAGGGTCAGCCTCATGAGCGCAGCGCTCTATTCCATCGGCCGACACTGCGTCCGCTTCAAGTTCGTCGTCCTGCCGGTATGGCTCGCGATCCTGATCGTCACCGTCCTGCTCGCGAACCACTTCGGCAGGAACACGAGCAACGACCTGACCCTTCCGGGCACGGGCTCGACGAACGCGCAGAACCTCCTCGACGCACACCTGCCCAAGCAGGCGAACGGGACCAACCCCGTGGTCATGGAGGCGCCGAACGGCAAGCTGACCTCATCCGCGAACTCCAAGGTCGTCAAGGACACCGTCGCGTCACTGAAGAAGGCGCCGCACGTCACCAAGGCCGTGAGCCCCCTCAGCTCGCAGGGCTCCGCGTACCTGAGCAAGGACGAGAAGATCGGCTACATCCCGGTCACGATCGGCCTGAGCCAGAGCGATCTGACCGAGGAGCAGGCGCAGACGATCATCGATCACGAGTCGCCGGCCGTGGACGCCAACTTCCAGGTCGCCAACGGGGGCTACCTGGGCAACGCGGTGTCGAAGCCGGACGTGGAGTCGAGCGAGCTGGTCGGAATCATTGCCGCGATCATCATCCTGATCTTCATGTTCGGCACGCTGACCGCGATGTCGCTGCCGATCCTCACCGCCCTCGTCGGCGTCGGCACCGGCCTCGCGCTGATCGGCCTGCTCGGCCACGGCATCTCGGTGCCGACCGTGGGCCCGACGCTCGGGACGATGCTCGGGCTCGGCGTGGGCATCGACTACGCGTTATTCATCGTCAGCCGCCACAAGGGCTTCATGGAGCAGGGCTTCGACACCGACGAGGCGGCCGCGCGCTCGGTGGCCACCGCAGGCGGCGCGGTCGTCTTCGCGGGCGGGACCGTCGTGATCGCGCTCGTCTCGCTGGCCGTTGCCCAGATCCCACTCGTCAGCGCCCTGGGCTATTCGGCCGCGGTCGTGGTCCTGATCGCGATCCTCACCGCAATCACGCTGATCCCCGCCCTGCTGGCGATCATGGGCAAGCACATCGACTCCCTGCGGGTTCCCTTCCTGAAGCCGCCCCCGCACGACCACCGCCCCCATGGCTGGGCTCGCTGGGCCCGCTTCATCGGGAGGCATCCGATCCCGGCGATGCTGATCGCGGTCGCGATCCTCCTCGTGCTGGCCATCCCGGTGCTCAATCTGCAGCTGGGCCAGCAGAACAACGGGCAGATGCCCAAGTCCACCACCGTCCGCCAGGCATACGACCTCATCGACAAGGGCTTCGGGCCGGGCACCAACGGTCCGCTCCTGATCGCCGTCGACTTCGGCAAGGACAAGGCCCACAACGACCAGAAGAAGCTCAACCAGCTCAAGTCCCAGCAGCAGCAGCAGGAGCAGCAGGCGGTCCAGCAGACCACGCAGCAGCTCGAGGCGCAGGGGGTTCCGCCGGACCAGGCCTCCTCCGAGGCCGAGCAGCAGGTCTCCTCGCAGCCGCCGACCAAGAAGGAGAAGCAGGCGGACCAGCAGGAGCAGTTCCTGAAGACGACGGCGAGCGATCCGCGTCTGGTCCACCTCCAGAACCAGATCGGCAAGACGAAGGGCGTCAAGGACGTATCGCCGTCGGTCGTCGACAACTCCGGCAGCGCCGCCTCCTTCAGCGTGATCCCGACCACCGCGCCGTCCGCGGACGCCACGACCGACCTCGTGAATCACCTGCGTGACAGCGTGATTCCCAAGGCCGACAAGGGGACCACACTCACCACCTACGTCGGCGGCCAGACGGC
>Ga0105245_10002546_pt1 | contig 16428 bp, 9 predicted proteins | sample KBSM54metaG_FD_81523 | JGI IMG/M metagenome (GOLD analysis project Ga0105245, IMG submission 81523) | Miscanthus rhizosphere microbial communities from Kellogg Biological Station, Michigan, USA - KBS M5-4 metaG | ecosystem: Host-associated > Plants > Roots > Rhizosphere > Soil | place: Michigan...
CAGGGTGGTGATCATCATCGGCACCCGCAGCCAGGAGAACATCCCGGCGACGAACATGTGGTGCGCCCAGACCGAGTAGCTGAGGACGACGATCCCGATCAGCGCCAGGGCCATCAGCCGGTAGCCGAAGATCGGCTTGCGGGCATGGGTCGATATGACCTCGGAGATGATCCCGAACCCGGGCAGCATCATGATGTAGACGGCCGGGTGGGAATAGAACCAGAAGATGTGCTGGTAGCTGATCACGTCGCCGCCGGCGGCGAAGTCGAAGAAGTTGGTGTGCAGGGCGCGGTCGAAGAGGACCATGAACTGGACGCCGGCGATGAACGGGGTGGCGGCGACGACCAGCAGCGAGGTCGAGAGGTTCGCCCAGACCAGCAGCGGCATCCGCCAGAAGGTCATGCCCGGCGCCCGCATGGTGATAATCGTGACCAGGAAGTTCAGCGCGGTGGCGATCGACGACGCGCCGGCGAACTGGACGCCGAGGTTGAAGAAGGACTGTCCCAGCGGGGCGCCCGTCGAGAGCGGCGCGTAGCCGGTCCAGCCGGCGTCGAAGGCGCCGCCCGGGCAGAGGAAGCTGCCGACGAAGAGGATCCCGGCCAGCGGCAGCATCCAGAAGCTGAGCGCGTTCAAGCGCGGGAAGGCCATGTCCGGCGCGCCGATCATCAGCGGCAGCACGTAGTTGGCGATTCCGGCGAAGACCGGGATCACGAAGACGAAGATCATCAGCACCGCGTGGGTCGAGAAGAGGCTGTTGTAGGTGGCGGCGTCGACGATCTGGGTGCCCGGCTGGGCGAGCTCGGCCCGGATCAGCATCGCCATCAGGCCGCCCACGAAGAAGAAGAAGAAGGTGGTGCAGATGTACTGGATGCCGATCACCTTGTGATCGGTGTTGAAACGGAAGTAGTCCTTCCAGCTCTTCGCCCCGTGCTGGGAGTGGTCGTCGGGGATCGTCGGCAGGCCGGCGGCCCAGCGCAGCCAGTAGTCGAAGCAGCCGAAGCCGGCCAGGAAGCCGAGCGGAGCCGTGATCGCGGGCACGACGATGTGCGGGTAGCCGGTCTGTTCGGTCTGGTAGATCGGTAGGTCGGAGATCGCCCGCAGCGCCACCACGAGGCCGAAGCCGAACGCCCCGAAGAGGATCGCTCCCAGGATTCCTCGGGTCCAACCCGGCTTCTTGATCGCGGCAACCATCAGCTGTCCCCCATTATGCCCCGCCGGCTCCGAGGCCCTCGGGGTTCGTCTCGGTTTCCTGCGTGACCGATTCCATCAGTTCCGGCGGCGCCTTCTGGTCCAGGCCTTCGACCCATTTGTCGAACTTGGAGGGGGACTCGACGACGACTTTCGCCCGCATCGTCGCGTGCCCGAAGCCGCAGAGCTCGGTGCAGACGAGCTGGTAGGTCCCGACCTTGTCCGGGGTGACGTAGGCGGTCGTGGTGATGCCGGGGACGTTGTCTTTCTTGATCCGCCACTCGGGCACCCAGAAGGAGTGGATCACGTCCTGGGCGTGCATTTTGAAGACGATCTGGCGGTTGACCGGGACGTGGAATTCGCCTTCTTTCCAGACGTAGCCTTTGCCCGGATAAGCGAAGCTCCAGGCGTATTGCTGGGAGAAGACGTCGACCGTGAGCGCGCCCTTCTCCGGCGATTCGATTTCGTCCAGCACCTTCCAGCTGTAGCCGGCGCCGAAGAGGACGATGATCGTCGGGATCACGGTCCAGGCGATCTCGAGGCGGGTGTTGCCGTGGATCGGCTCGCCGTCGGACTCGTCGCCCGGCTTGGCTTTGAATTTGTAGAGGGCGTAGAAGAGCATCACCATCACCAGCGAGAAGACGAAGGACGAGAGGACGATCATCACGTTGAGGAGGTCGTCGATCTTCGGCGCGGCGGTGGAGGCCTCCTGGCCGTCCCAGTTGATCGAGACCATCACCGCGGAGATGACGACCGTCATCGCGATCGTCGCCAGCAGCATCTTCACTATGGGCAGGCGGCCGTACATTGGGGCGGCGGGCATTCTATTGAAGCGGCGGCGGGAGGCTTTGCGGCCCCCGGGTGGCATTCCGCACTAGCTTCCAGGGCGCGGTAGACCGCCCAGTTCGCCGATCGCAGCGGCGAGGACCCCACGGGCCACTCCCTCCCAGCTCCAGAGCCGGCCGACGGTCTCGACCAGGGCCTGCCGCGCCGCCGCTCGATCGTTTTCTGGAAGGGCGAGCCAGGCGCTGAGACGCTCGGCGATCGCCTCGACCGCGCCTTCCTCGACCGGGAAGGAGGTGAGCCGACCGACCTGCTCCGGCAGCGCCGCGCGCAGCTGCCGCGAGACCTCGAGCATCCCCGAGTGGCCGGCCGAGACCGGCAGGGTGCCGCAGGCCGCGGCCTCGACGGCGACCATCCCGAACGCCTCCGGAAAGGTGCTGGGCATGACCATCGCCTCCGCCCGCGGGAAGAGCTCGGCGACCTCGTGGTGCTCGAGCCGGCCGACGAACTCGACCGAGCCGGCGGCGGTGCGGGCCATCTCCGCGTAGCCCTGCGGGGGGTCGGCGAGGAAGGCACTGAGGATCGGCAGCGGCCTTTCCTCCCCGCCTTCGAGCGCCCAGCCCTGGCGGGCGATCTCGCGGGCCTCGTCCAGATCGCCCTGCTCCAGCGCCGCCAGCAGCCGGCGCAAGCCGTCTTCGTAGGCGCCGAAGCCGGCGACCTCGAGCCGCATCTCTGGGTGGGCGGCGCGGACCAGCGGCCATGCCGCCATCAGCAGGTCCACCCCCTTGGAGACGAGGAACTTGCCGACGAAGGCGACCAGCGGCTCGCGCTCGGCGGCCGGCCTGAACTCCTCGACGTCCACCCCAGGCGGGCCGAGACGCGTCTTCTCGGGCAGGTCCGGGAGGTCGGAGAGCGCCGCCCAGAGCGACTCGGCGGTGTGGCCGGAGCCGACCAGGACCCCGTTCGCGGCTTCCACTCCCTCTCGCGCGTAAGGCAGGAACCGGGGGTGCGGCTTGACCGTGTACTCGAGGGCGGAGCCGTGGACCTTGGCGGCGAAGGGGGCAACCGCGGCGCGGGCGAGGATCGCGGGGCCCATGACGAGGTGGTTGGCGAGGGCGAGGTCGACACCCCCGGCCGCCTCGGCCGCCTCCCGCACCGCCGCGACATTGGCCTCTATGTAGCGGTCGAGCTCGGCCTCGGTCAGCTCCGGGAAGGTCTTGACCTCGAAGCCCTCATACGGGTCCTTCACGTAGACGGGGAGCAGGCCGCCGATGTCGGGGTTGTGGATCTGCACGCCCTCCAGACGGACCTCGCGGTCCTGGCAGAGCAGGTGCACCTCGTGGCCCAGCTTGGCCAGCGCGCGGGCCAGGTTGGCGTTGTAGATGTTGCTGCCGGTGCCGCGCAGCATGTAGCCATGGAAGATCAGTAGACGCATCGGAGCCGCTCAAGCTATTAGTCTTCCCGGCGATGAACGAGAAGCAGCTCTACCGGATGCGCGCCGCGGCCTCGGGTCGCGAGGCCCTCGCCCACGCCGAGCCCGGCTCGGTCTACGTCGACCGCGAGACCGGCGAGGAGATGGCGCCGGTGGCGATGGTCCTGCCCCTCGCCCCCTCCGCCTCGTCCCTCCCGCGCAGCCCGGAGAACCTCCGCGCCTGCCGCCGCTGCGACCAGCTGATCGGCCTGGACGTCAGCGACTGCTCTTACTGCGGGTTGCGGCAGGAAGCTCTTTAGTCCGAGCCTGCCGCTTCTGCCGCGAAAGTTCGATCCGCTCCGGACCGAACTTGATCGCGAGGATTATCGCCAATGCGGCATAGAGGATCAGGTGCGTGGCCGTGTCACTTGCATCGGTTGCACTGACGAGGGCGAAGCAAACCAGTGCTGCGATCTCAGGCAAGAAGCGCTTCGCTATGACAAAAGATTTCATAGTTGAGAGCCTACCTGAACTAGGAGCGAGAGAACATAAAATCCGGCTCCGATCCGGAATCCCCAGAGGCCACCCCAACGGATAGCCCGGTTTCGGTCGGCTTCCGGTGCACCAGCCGCCACAAGGTCCATGGTCCAACCTCCAGCTCCTCCTGCTTGAAAAAGAAAGTCGATACCGATCTTGTCCGGCCAGGGAGCTTCTACTTCCGGCAAGAACGAAGCCAGGAAGACCGCCTTGGAAATCGCGAGCGCGAGCATCGCGCCGATGCTGAAGCTCGGGGGCACACGCGTGGCGCGCAGAAACTAAGAATTCTGCGTCGAGTTCGTTACGGCTTTTTGACCAGCGTCGCGGTGTAAAGCAACCGCGCGTTGGAGTAGTAGCAGCCGTAGGTCTTGATCTTGCCGACGCCCTGCTGGGGGTGCCCGTTCTGGATGTCTTCCTTGGAGGAACAGTGTTCGGTCAGGCGGCTGCCGCGCCAGGTGTTTTCGGCGGAGACGTTGAAGGCGAACATCGGCGCCCAGGTGGGGACGGTGAGGGCGACGACCTGGCCCTGGAGGACGGTGAGGGGATGGTCGAGGGCGAAGACCGGGGTGCTGCCGAAGTAGGGGTTGAGAACCTCGAGCGGGCTCTGGCGGACCAACGTGTATTTCGGCGGCTTGGTGTTTTCGACCGGGCGCAGGATGCCGATCCGGGCCTCCGAGGGGGTTCCGAGGAAGTCGTTGAAGAAGCTCACCTCGTCGGTGGTTTCTTTCGTTTCCTTGGTCGAGGGCTTGGCGAGGGTGATCGACCAGGCGACGATCTTCCCTTCGAACGGCGCCTCGTAAGGACGGGCGACGCCGTCGGCGACCGCCTGGAAGCCGGTCACGTGGCCCTCGACGCGGCAGGGCGTGATCTCGACGTTGTTGACGATCTTCCCCGGGCAGGAGGCCGGCGGGGTTTCCGCGGTCTGGCCGAGGACGACGACCTGCAGCGGGGCCGAATCCGCCTCGCGCGGAGCGGCGATCGCGACCAGGGCGGCAAGCAGGCAGGCGGCAGCCGCCAGCAGGGCCCAGGCGCGGCGGGACGAGGTCTTGGTCTCGGCGATTCGCATCGTTTGAGGCAACACGGGCCGTTGAGCCCAGTTGCGGCGCCAATCTTGCCGTTCGCCCCGGCCGGATGCGCCGTTGCGGGGGCGCTTGCACGATCCCGGCCAAGCGCCCCGGTAGGGTTGCCCGCGGCGATGGAGGCTTCAAACAGCGCAAACGACTTCATTCCCGCCGCGCTCGCCGCCTACGGAGTCGAGGCCGACGAGATCGAGCTGGCGGTGATGCAGGCCGCCCACGAGACGTTCTGGCCACCGATCCTCGAGCTGCTCGAACTCGACACCAGCGCCGCCGCCTCCGAGCACGATCCCGACCTCTCGCAGGCGCCGCCGAGCCGATGAGCGAGCCGCTCGACCTCTCCCTGCGCGACCAGGCGGCGGCGATCGCCGCCGGCGACGTCGATCCCGGCGAGCTGCTGGAGGCGACGCTGGCGCGGATCGAGGCGCGCAACCCGACGATCAACGCCGTCGTCGAGACCTTCCCCGAGCGCTCGGGGGAGATGCTGGCCGCGGCCCCGTCCGGACCGCTGCACGGCGTCCCGGTCGTGATCAAGGACGAGTGGCCGCTGCCGTGGCGGGCGCAGCGCTTCGGCGCCGCCGACATGCTGGGGAGCCCCGAACCGGGCGAGTCGGGCCCCTACCGCGCCCTCCGCGACGCGGGGGCGGTGGTCGTCGGCGTCGGCAACATGCACGAGCTCGGCGCCAGCAGCACCGGCAACGTCTCCGTCTACGGGCCGGCCGGGAACCCCTGGAACCCGGAGCGCTGCCCGGGCGGCTCCTCCAGCGGCCCCGCTGCCTCTGTCGCCGCCCGCCTCGTCGCCGGCGCGGTCGGCGCCGACGGGGTCGGGTCGATCCGCTACCCGGCCGCATACTGCGGGCTGACCGGGCTGAAGCCGACCTTCGGACGCTCGGCGATGGCGGGGCACCACATGGCCGACGTCTCGACCACCATCGTCTCCGGCCCGCTCTGCGCCGACGCCGCCGACGCCCGCCTGCTGGGCTCGGCCCTCTTCGGCGAGGAGCTGCGCGCGGGAGACGCGAGCGGCCTGCGGATCGGGGTCGTCCGCAACGAGGTCTCCGAAGACGTAGCGCCCGCCGTCCGCGAGGCCTGCGAGGCGGCAATCGAGCAGCTGCGACAGGAGACCGGCGGCGAGGTGCGCGAGATCGAGCTGCCCGAACTGCCGGCGGCGACGCTGGCCACGGTCCTGATCGCCAACAGCGAGAGCCTCGGCGGCATCACCCCCGAGCGGCTGAACAACCTCGACCCCGAGCTGAGCCCGCTCGGCCGCGGCCTGCTCAAGTACCGGCTGCTGCTGCCGGCGGTGGCGACGGTGAAGTCGCACCAGCTGCGGACGATCGCCCGCCGCACCCTCGCCACGGTCTTCGCGGACGTCGACGCGATCGCCTGGCCGACGGTGCCGGCGGTCGCACCGCCGCTGGCGGTGCCGATGGTCGAGCTGCCCTCCGGCACCCTCACCGCCGACGCCGCCAACGTCCGCGGCGGCGCCCTCGCCAACCTCACCGGCATCCCCGCGGTCAGCGTCCCGGTCGGCTCCGCGGAAGGGCTGCCGATCGCCCTGCAACTGCAGGCGGCCTGGGGCCGGGACGAGCTCCTGCTCGACACGGCCGAGGCACTGGAGCGGGCCAACGGCCGCCGCTGGGTCGAGGCGGTACCGCCGCTCGCCCAGGGCGAGCCCTCGGAGGCCTAGATGTCTGTGGAGTCAGCCGTCTGATGCCGGCGATCGTGGTCGAGCGGCTCGAGCGCGCCTTCGGCGACGTGCTGGCGGTGCAGGGCATCGACCTCCAGGTCGACGAGGGGGAGATCTACGGCTTCCTCGGCCCCAACGGGGCGGGCAAGACGACGACGGTGCGGATGCTGACGACGCTGCTGCTCCCCACCGGCGGCCGCGCCGAGGTCGCCGGTTGCGACGTGGTCCGAGAGGCGCGCCAGGTCCGCGCCTCGATCGGGGTGGCGCTGCAGGAAGCGGCGCTCGACCCGCTGATGACCGGGCGCGAGCTGATCCGCCTGCAGGCGACGCTGCAGGGGCTGCCGCCCGCGGCGGGGCGCAAACGCGCCGACGATCTGCTGGAGCGGGTCGACCTCGCCGCCGCCGCCGACCGCCGCGTCGGCGGCTACTCGGGCGGGATGAAGCGGCGCCTCGACCTCGCCGCCGCGCTCGTGCACGAACCGCGGGTGCTCTTCCTCGACGAGCCGACCACCGGCCTGGATCCCGTCAGCCGCAAGACCATCTGGGAAGAGGTGCAGGCGCTGAACGAAGACGGCACCACCGTCTTCCTCACCACCCAGTACCTGGAGGAGGCCGACCAGCTCGCCGACAACGTCGGGATCATCGACAGCGGCCGGATCGTCGCCGAGGGGACGCCGGAGGCGCTGAAGGGCGAGGTCGGCCACCCGCACGTCGAGCTGCTGGTCGGCGAGGGCGCGGTGCCCGAGGCGGAGCGGGTCTGCCAGGGGCTCGGCAAGCTGCTGCCGCCGAAGGACGGCAAGCGGGTGCTGCTCGAGGTCGAGCATGGCGCCGCCGACATCCCGCGGGTGGTGCGGGCGCTCGACGAGGCGGGCATCGTCGTCGAGTCGCTGGAGCTGGTGCGGCCGACCCTCGACGACGTCTTCGTCGACAAGACCGGCCACCACCTCGAACGCGAGGAGGGTGCCCGGGAGGGCGAGGGGGCCGACGAGCCCGAGGCGGAGGCGGCGCCGGCGTGAGCGGCCTCGCGACCAGCGCGCGGGTGGTGCGGGCGCTCGGTGCGCGCTCGATCCGGCAGACCTTCCGCCGGCCGCAGCTGATCAGCCCGATCATCGTCTTCCCCACCCTGCTGCTGGCGATCCAAACCGGTGGCGCCGGCGCCGGGATCGAACTGCCCGGCTTTCCACCGGTGCAGAGCTTCCTCCAGTTCATGCTCGCCGGCTCGATGATGCAGGCGATGATGCTGGCCGGCAACAGCGGCGGCATCGCCTTCGCGGTCGACATCGAGATGGGCTTCACCGACCGCCTCTTCGCCGCCCCGATCCCCCGCTTCGCGATCGTCCTCGGCCGCCTCGCCGGGACGGCGGCGCTGGGCCTCTTCGCCGCGATCTGGTTCTTTGCCATCGGGCCGGGATCCGGCTCGAAATCCAACACGAATGATGGCGGCACGACGATCAACGTCGAAGTCCCGACCATCGCTCCCAACCCTTCCTGACGGTCGCGTTGCGATCGAACCACTGCAGTCCACGCACGTGCGTGGACTGCAGTGGTTCGATCGCAACGCGACCGTCAGGAAGGGTTGGGAGCGATGGTCGGGACTTCGACGTTGATCGTCGTGCCGCCATCATTCGTGTTGGATTTCGAGCCGGATCCCGGCCCGATGGCAAAGAACCAGATCGCGGCGAAGAGGCCCAGCGCCGCCGTCCCGGCGAGGCGGCCGAGGACGATCGCGAAGCGGGGGATCGGGGCGGCGAAGAGGCGGTCGGTGAAGCCCATCTCGATGTCGACCGCGAAGGCGATGCCGCCGCTGTTGCCGGCCAGCATCATCGCCTGCATCATCGAGCCGGCGAGCATGAACTGGAGGAAGCTCTGCACCGGTGGAAAGCCGGGCAGTTCGATCCCGGCGCCGGCGCCACCGGTTTGGATCGCCAGCAGCAGGGTGGGGAAGACGATGATCGGGCTGATCAGCTGCGGCCGGCGGAAGGTCTGCCGGATCGAGCGCGCACCGAGCGCCCGCACCACCCGCGCGCTGGTCGCGAGGCCGCTCACGCCGGCGCCGCCTCCGCCTCGGGCTCGTCGGCCCCCTCGCCCTCCCGGGCACCCTCCTCGCGTTCGAGGTGGTGGCCGGTCTTGTCGACGAAGACGTCGTCGAGGGTCGGCCGCACCAGCTCCAGCGACTCGACGACGATGCCCGCCTCGTCGAGCGCCCGCACCACCCGCGGGATGTCGGCGGCGCCATGCTCGACCTCGAGCAGCACCCGCTTGCCGTCCTTCGGCGGCAGCAGCTTGCCGAGCCCCTGGCAGACCCGCTCCGCCTCGGGCACCGCGCCCTCGCCGACCAGCAGCTCGACGTGCGGGTGGCCGACCTCGCCCTTCAGCGCCTCCGGCGTCCCCTCGGCGACGATCCGGCCGCTGTCGATGATCCCGACGTTGTCGGCGAGCTGGTCGGCCTCCTCCAGGTACTGGGTGGTGAGGAAGACGGTGGTGCCGTCTTCGTTCAGCGCCTGCACCTCTTCCCAGATGGTCTTGCGGCTGACGGGATCCAGGCCGGTGGTCGGCTCGTCGAGGAAGAGCACCCGCGGTTCGTGCACGAGCGCGGCGGCGAGGTCGAGGCGCCGCTTCATCCCGCCCGAGTAGCCGCCGACGCGGCGGTCGGCGGCGGCGGCGAGGTCGACCCGCTCCAGCAGATCGTCGGCGCGTTTGCGCCCCGCCGCGGGCGGCAGCCCCTGCAGCGTCGCCTGCAGGCGGATCAGCTCGCGCCCGGTCATCAGCGGGTCGAGCGCCGCTTCCTGCAGCGCCACCCCGATCGAGGCGCGGACCTGGCGCGCCTCTCGGACCACGTCGCAACCGGCGACCTCGGCGCGGCCGCCGGTGGGGAGCAGCAGCGTCGTCAGCATCCGCACCGTCGTCGTCTTGCCCGCCCCGTTGGGGCCGAGGAAGCCGTAGATCTCCCCCTCGTCGACCTGGAGGTCGATGCCCTGCACCGCCAGCACGTCGCCGAAGGCGCGCTCGAGCCGCTCGACCACGATCGCCGGCATCAGACGGCTGACTCCACAGACATCTAGGCCTCCGAGGGCTCGCCCTGGGCGAGCGGCGGTACCGCCTCGACCCAGCGGCGGCCGTTGGCCCGCTCCAGTGCCTCGGCCGTGTCGAGCAGGAGCTCGTCCCGGCCCCAGGCCGCCTGCAGTTGCAGGGCGATCGGCAGCCCTTCCGCGGAGCCGACCGGGACGCTGACCGCGGGGATGCCGGTGAGGTTGGCGAGGGCGCCGCCGCGGACGTTGGCGGCGTCGGCGGTGAGGGTGCCGGAGGGCAGCTCGACCATCGGCACCGCCAGCGGCGGTGCGACCGCCGGCACCGTCGGCCAGGCGATCGCGTCGACGTCCGCGAAGACCGTGGCGAGGGTGCGGCGGGCGATCGTCCGCAGCTGGTGCGACTTCACCGTCGCCACCGCCGGCAGCAGCAGCCGGTACTTGAGCAGGCCGCGGCCGAGCGGGCTCAGCTCGGGGTCGAGGTTGTTCAGCCGCTCGGGGGTGATGCCGCCGAGGCTCTCGCTGTTGGCGATCAGGACCGTGGCCAGCGTCGCCGCCGGCAGTTCGGGCAGCTCGATCTCGCGCACCTCGCCGCCGGTCTCCTGTCGCAGCTGCTCGATTGCCGCCTCGCAGGCCTCGCGGACGGCGGGCGCTACGTCTTCGGAGACCTCGTTGCGGACGACCCCGATCCGCAGGCCGCTCGCGTCTCCCGCGCGCAGCTCCTCGCCGAAGAGGGCCGAGCCCAGCAGGCGGGCGTCGGCGGCGTCGGCGCAGAGCGGGCCGGAGACGATGGTGGTCGAGACGTCGGCCATGTGGTGCCCCGCCATCGCCGAGCGTCCGAAGGTCGGCTTCAGCCCGGTCAGCCCGCAGTATGCGGCCGGGTAGCGGATCGACCCGACCCCGTCGGCGCCGACCGCGCCGGCGACGAGGCGGGCGGCGACAGAGGCAGCGGGGCCGCTGGAGGAGCCGCCCGGGCAGCGCTCCGGGTTCCAGGGGTTCCCGGCCGGCCCGTAGACGGAGACGTTGCCGGTGCTGCTGGCGCCGAGCTCGTGCATGTTGCCGACGCCGACGACCACCGCCCCCGCGTCGCGGAGGGCGCGGTAGGGGCCCGACTCGCCCGGTTCGGGGCTCCCCAGCATGTCGGCGGCGCCGAAGCGCTGCGCCCGCCACGGCAGCGGCCACTCGTCCTTGATCACGACCGGGACGCCGTGCAGCGGTCCGGACGGGGCCGCGGCCAGCATCTCCCCCGAGCGCTCGGGGAAGGTCTCGACGACGGCGTTGATCGTCGGGTTGCGCGCCTCGATCCGCGCCAGCGTCGCCTCCAGCAGCTCGCCGGGATCGACGTCGCCGGCGGCGATCGCCGCCGCCTGGTCGCGCAGGGAGAGGTCGAGCGGCTCGCTCATCGGCTCGGCGGCGCCTGCGAGAGGTCGGGATCGTGCTCGGAGGCGGCGGCGCTGGTGTCGAGTTCGAGCAGCTCGAGGATCGGTGGCCAGAACGTCTCGTGGGCGGCCTGCATCACCGCCAGCTCGATCTCGTCGGCCTCGACTCCGTAGGCGGCGAGCGCGGCGGGAATGAAGTCGTTTGCGCTGTTTGAAGCCTCCATCGCCGCGGGCAACCCTACCGGGGCGCTTGGCCGGGATCGTGCAAGCGCCCCCGCAACGGCGCATCCGGCCGGGGCGAACGGCAAGATTGGCGCCGCAACTGGGCTCAACGGCCCGTGTTGCCTCAAACGATGCGAATCGCCGAGACCAAGACCTCGTCCCGCCGCGCCTGGGCCCTGCTGGCGGCTGCCGCCTGCCTGCTTGCCGCCCTGGTCGCGATCGCCGCTCCGCGCGAGGCGGATTCGGCCCCGCTGCAGGTCGTCGTCCTCGGCCAGACCGCGGAAACCCCGCCGGCCTCCTGCCCGGGGAAGATCGTCAACAACGTCGAGATCACGCCCTGCCGCGTCGAGGGCCACGTGACCGGCTTCCAGGCGGTCGCCGACGGCGTCGCCCGTCCTTACGAGGCGCCGTTCGAAGGGAAGATCGTCGCCTGGTCGATCACCCTCGCCAAGCCCTCGACCAAGGAAACGAAAGAAACCACCGACGAGGTGAGCTTCTTCAACGACTTCCTCGGAACCCCCTCGGAGGCCCGGATCGGCATCCTGCGCCCGGTCGAAAACACCAAGCCGCCGAAATACACGTTGGTCCGCCAGAGCCCGCTCGAGGTTCTCAACCCCTACTTCGGCAGCACCCCGGTCTTCGCCCTCGACCATCCCCTCACCGTCCTCCAGGGCCAGGTCGTCGCCCTCACCGTCCCCACCTGGGCGCCGATGTTCGCCTTCAACGTCTCCGCCGAAAACACCTGGCGCGGCAGCCGCCTGACCGAACACTGTTCCTCCAAGGAAGACATCCAGAACGGGCACCCCCAGCAGGGCGTCGGCAAGATCAAGACCTACGGCTGCTACTACTCCAACGCGCGGTTGCTTTACACCGCGACGCTGGTCAAAAAGCCGTAACGAACTCGACGCAGAATTCTTAGTTTCTGCGCGCCACGCGTGTGCCCCCGAGCTTCAGCATCGGCGCGATGCTCGCGCTCGCGATTTCCAAGGCGGTCTTCCTGGCTTCGTTCTTGCCGGAAGTAGAAGCTCCCTGGCCGGACAAGATCGGTATCGACTTTCTTTTTCAAGCAGGAGGAGCTGGAGGTTGGACCATGGACCTTGTGGCGGCTGGTGCACCGGAAGCCGACCGAAACCGGGCTATCCGTTGGGGTGGCCTCTGGGGATTCCGGATCGGAGCCGGATTTTATGTTCTCTCGCTCCTAGTTCAGGTAGGCTCTCAACTATGAAATCTTTTGTCATAGCGAAGCGCTTCTTGCCTGAGATCGCAGCACTGGTTTGCTTCGCCCTCGTCAGTGCAACCGATGCAAGTGACACGGCCACGCACCTGATCCTCTATGCCGCATTGGCGATAATCCTCGCGATCAAGTTCGGTCCGGAGCGGATCGAACTTTCGCGGCAGAAGCGGCAGGCTCGGACTAAAGAGCTTCCTGCCGCAACCCGCAGTAAGAGCAGTCGCTGACGTCCAGGCCGATCAGCTGGTCGCAGCGGCGGCAGGCGCGGAGGTTCTCCGGGCTGCGCGGGAGGGACGAGGCGGAGGGGGCGAGGGGCAGGACCATCGCCACCGGCGCCATCTCCTCGCCGGTCTCGCGGTCGACGTAGACCGAGCCGGGCTCGGCGTGGGCGAGGGCCTCGCGACCCGAGGCCGCGGCGCGCATCCGGTAGAGCTGCTTCTCGTTCATCGCCGGGAAGACTAATAGCTTGAGCGGCTCCGATGCGTCTACTGATCTTCCATGGCTACATGCTGCGCGGCACCGGCAGCAACATCTACAACGCCAACCTGGCCCGCGCGCTGGCCAAGCTGGGCCACGAGGTGCACCTGCTCTGCCAGGACCGCGAGGTCCGTCTGGAGGGCGTGCAGATCCACAACCCCGACATCGGCGGCCTGCTCCCCGTCTACGTGAAGGACCCGTATGAGGGCTTCGAGGTCAAGACCTTCCCGGAGCTGACCGAGGCCGAGCTCGACCGCTACATAGAGGCCAATGTCGCGGCGGTGCGGGAGGCGGCCGAGGCGGCCGGGGGTGTCGACCTCGCCCTCGCCAACCACCTCGTCATGGGCCCCGCGATCCTCGCCCGCGCCGCGGTTGCCCCCTTCGCCGCCAAGGTCCACGGCTCCGCCCTCGAGTACACGGTCAAGCCGCACCCCCGGTTCCTGCCTTACGCGCGAGAGGGAGTGGAAGCCGCGAACGGGGTCCTGGTCGGCTCCGGCCACACCGCCGAGTCGCTCTGGGCGGCGCTCTCCGACCTCCCGGACCTGCCCGAGAAGACGCGTCTCGGCCCGCCTGGGGTGGACGTCGAGGAGTTCAGGCCGGCCGCCGAGCGCGAGCCGCTGGTCGCCTTCGTCGGCAAGTTCCTCGTCTCCAAGGGGGTGGACCTGCTGATGGCGGCATGGCCGCTGGTCCGCGCCGCCCACCCAGAGATGCGGCTCGAGGTCGCCGGCTTCGGCGCCTACGAAGACGGCTTGCGCCGGCTGCTGGCGGCGCTGGAGCAGGGCGATCTGGACGAGGCCCGCGAGATCGCCCGCCAGGGCTGGGCGCTCGAAGGCGGGGAGGAAAGGCCGCTGCCGATCCTCAGTGCCTTCCTCGCCGACCCCCCGCAGGGCTACGCGGAGATGGCCCGCACCGCCGCCGGCTCGGTCGAGTTCGTCGGCCGGCTCGAGCACCACGAGGTCGCCGAGCTCTTCCCGCGGGCGGAGGCGATGGTCATGCCCAGCACCTTTCCGGAGGCGTTCGGGATGGTCGCCGTCGAGGCCGCGGCCTGCGGCACCCTGCCGGTCTCGGCCGGCCACTCGGGGATGCTCGAGGTCTCGCGGCAGCTGCGCGCGGCGCTGCCGGAGCAGGTCGGTCGGCTCACCTCCTTCCCGGTCGAGGAAGGCGCGGTCGAGGCGATCGCCGAGCGTCTCAGCGCCTGGCTCGCCCTTCCAGAAAACGATCGAGCGGCGGCGCGGCAGGCCCTGGTCGAGACCGTCGGCCGGCTCTGGAGCTGGGAGGGAGTGGCCCGTGGGGTCCTCGCCGCTGCGATCGGCGAACTGGGCGGTCTACCGCGCCCTGGAAGCTAGTGCGGAATGCCACCCGGGGGCCGCAAAGCCTCCCGCCGCCGCTTCAATAGAATGCCCGCCGCCCCAATGTACGGCCGCCTGCCCATAGTGAAGATGCTGCTGGCGACGATCGCGATGACGGTCGTCATCTCCGCGGTGATGGTCTCGATCAACTGGGACGGCCAGGAGGCCTCCACCGCCGCGCCGAAGATCGACGACCTCCTCAACGTGATGATCGTCCTCTCGTCCTTCGTCTTCTCGCTGGTGATGGTGATGCTCTTCTACGCCCTCTACAAATTCAAAGCCAAGCCGGGCGACGAGTCCGACGGCGAGCCGATCCACGGCAACACCCGCCTCGAGATCGCCTGGACCGTGATCCCGACGATCATCGTCCTCTTCGGCGCCGGCTACAGCTGGAAGGTGCTGGACGAAATCGAATCGCCGGAGAAGGGCGCGCTCACGGTCGACGTCTTCTCCCAGCAATACGCCTGGAGCTTCGCTTATCCGGGCAAAGGCTACGTCTGGAAAGAAGGCGAATTCCACGTCCCGGTCAACCGCCAGATCGTCTTCAAAATGCACGCCCAGGACGTGATCCACTCCTTCTGGGTGCCCGAGTGGCGGATCAAGAAAGACAACGTCCCCGGCATCACCACGACCGCCTACGTCACCCCGGACAAGGTCGGGACCTACCAGCTCGTCTGCACCGAGCTCTGCGGCTTCGGGCACGCGACGATGCGGGCGAAAGTCGTCGTCGAGTCCCCCTCCAAGTTCGACAAATGGGTCGAAGGCCTGGACCAGAAGGCGCCGCCGGAACTGATGGAATCGGTCACGCAGGAAACCGAGACGAACCCCGAGGGCCTCGGAGCCGGCGGGGCATAATGGGGGACAGCTGATGGTTGCCGCGATCAAGAAGCCGGGTTGGACCCGAGGAATCCTGGGAGCGATCCTCTTCGGGGCGTTCGGCTTCGGCCTCGTGGTGGCGCTGCGGGCGATCTCCGACCTACCGATCTACCAGACCGAACAGACCGGCTACCCGCACATCGTCGTGCCCGCGATCACGGCTCCGCTCGGCTTCCTGGCCGGCTTCGGCTGCTTCGACTACTGGCTGCGCTGGGCCGCCGGCCTGCCGACGATCCCCGACGACCACTCCCAGCACGGGGCGAAGAGCTGGAAGGACTACTTCCGTTTCAACACCGATCACAAGGTGATCGGCATCCAGTACATCTGCACCACCTTCTTCTTCTTCTTCGTGGGCGGCCTGATGGCGATGCTGATCCGGGCCGAGCTCGCCCAGCCGGGCACCCAGATCGTCGACGCCGCCACCTACAACAGCCTCTTCTCGACCCACGCGGTGCTGATGATCTTCGTCTTCGTGATCCCGGTCTTCGCCGGAATCGCCAACTACGTGCTGCCGCTGATGATCGGCGCGCCGGACATGGCCTTCCCGCGCTTGAACGCGCTCAGCTTCTGGATGCTGCCGCTGGCCGGGATCCTCTTCGTCGGCAGCTTCCTCTGCCCGGGCGGCGCCTTCGACGCCGGCTGGACCGGCTACGCGCCGCTCTCGACGGGCGCCCCGCTGGGACAGTCCTTCTTCAACCTCGGCGTCCAGTTCGCCGGCGCGTCGTCGATCGCCACCGCGCTGAACTTCCTGGTCACGATTATCACCATGCGGGCGCCGGGCATGACCTTCTGGCGGATGCCGCTGCTGGTCTGGGCGAACCTCTCGACCTCGCTGCTGGTCGTCGCCGCCACCCCGTTCATCGCCGGCGTCCAGTTCATGGTCCTCTTCGACCGCGCCCTGCACACCAACTTCTTCGACTTCGCCGCCGGCGGCGACGTGATCAGCTACCAGCACATCTTCTGGTTCTATTCCCACCCGGCCGTCTACATCATGATGCTGCCCGGGTTCGGGATCATCTCCGAGGTCATATCGACCCATGCCCGCAAGCCGATCTTCGGCTACCGGCTGATGGCCCTGGCGCTGATCGGGATCGTCGTCCTCAGCTACTCGGTCTGGGCGCACCACATGTTCGTCGCCGGGATGTTCTCCTGGCTGCGGGTGCCGATGATGATCACCACCCTG
>Ga0105245_10002552_pt1 | contig 16403 bp, 14 predicted proteins | sample KBSM54metaG_FD_81523 | JGI IMG/M metagenome (GOLD analysis project Ga0105245, IMG submission 81523) | Miscanthus rhizosphere microbial communities from Kellogg Biological Station, Michigan, USA - KBS M5-4 metaG | ecosystem: Host-associated > Plants > Roots > Rhizosphere > Soil | place...
CGTAGGACTCGGGATCGAGTCGAGCATCTCCGTCCGCGACTTCGACGTGCTCCTCAGCGTGCTCTACGCGCACACGTTGCACGCGCCGTCGAACATGAAGGGCGGCAATTTTCTCTTCTCCGTTCGAACCGTCCGTTAAAAAAAAATGCGGCGGGCTACGCGCCCGCCGCATGACTCACGATGTGTAGGTTCGGGTCTACCGCTGAACGCCGTCTGCGTTCACGGACTTTACGCCGTCGATGTTGCGAATCAGATTGACGGCCATGTCTCGCTGAAGTGAGTTGGTGATGCGGCCGGTGAGAAGGACGACTCCGTCGCGCGAGGCGATCTGGAAGTTCGTACCTTCGAGGGCGCGATGAATGGCGAGCTCGCGCTCAGCCTGGCGTTGAATCTTCGAGTCGTCGACCGGAGTGGCGAGTTGCACGAGGTTCGCGACGCGGGTATAGCCGAGTGATTGCGCGTAGCGAGCGGCGGCGGCGGCCTGCTCGGAGTCATTGGTGCGGCCACGGATGACGACGATGCCACCGATCTCGACGACTTGTAGCCGGTCGATCGTGACGCCGCCGTCGCGGAAGAGTTTGGTCAAGTCGTTCGCCTGCGGTTCGACTGCGAGAGCACTCGGCACTGCCAGGGCGATCGCGAGGATGAAGGCGAAGAGTTGGATCGGTTTGCGGATCATGTTATTTGCTTCTCCCTGCGACTGAGTAGAGCATTGCGCGTGCCATGAATGTGACAGATTGATCCACAGCGACTTATCGCATCTCATGCGTAAAAATTTCTTACGGATCAGGCCGCGCGAACGTCCAGGGAGACGACGGCGGGCTCTTCGATTTCGCGGCTCATTTCATGATGGCGATAGACGTCCCACACCAGAACGAGCACGAGTGCGAGCAGGATGACGATGCCGAGCAATGCGCCGACTCTGCGAGCCATGCAGGCGAAGCCAGCAAGTAGAATGCCTCATGCCCGCGATCCGCGTCCTTCCTTCCGATCTGGTGAATCAAATTGCAGCCGGCGAAGTCGTCGAACGCCCTGCATCGGTCGTGAAAGAGCTCGTCGAAAATGCGATCGACGCGGGCGCGCGGACGATCGACATCATCCTCGAGAACGGCGGCCGCAAACGGATCGAGGTGCGCGACGACGGCTGCGGGATGTCGCACGACGACGCCACGCTCGCCATCGAACGCCACGCCACCTCCAAGATCCGCGAGTTCGATGATCTCTCGCGCGTCCGCACCCTCGGATTTCGCGGCGAAGCGCTGCCGTCGATCGCGAGCGTGTCGCGCTTCACGCTCACGACGTTCGACGGCGCGAGCGATCACGCCATCGAGATCGACATCGATCCGCTGACGGCGTCGCACACGACGCGCCCCGCCGCGCGCGATCGCGGCACGACGATCGTCGTTCGCGAGCTGTTCGAGAACGTTCCCGCGCGGCGCAAGTTTCTGCGCAGCAGCGAAGCGGAGTATCGATCGATCGTGACGGTCGTGTCGTCGTACGCGCTGCCACTGCCGTCGCACGCGTTTCGACTCGAGCACAACGGCCGCGTCGTGCTCGATCTCGCGCCGGCGTCATCGACGCGCGAGCGCATCGCGCAAGTCATCGGCAGCGACGCGGGCGAGTTCCTCGCCGACTTCGAATGCGAGATCGGCGCGGCACGTGCGAGCGGATTCGTCACGCGCGGACTTCGCTTCGGCAGCCGCCGCAATCAGTACTTCTTCGTCAACGGACGCCTCGTGCGCGATCGCGTGCTCACGCACGCCGCCACGCGCGCAACCGACGCATTCGACTTCGACGGCCATCCCGCGATCGTGCTCTTCATCGACATCGCGCCGGAGCTCGTCGACGTGAACGTGCATCCCGCGAAGACGGAAGTGCGCTTTCGCGATTCGTCGCAAGTCCACGTCGCCGTCGAGCAAGGCATCAAGCAAGCCCTCGGCGGCGCCGAAGAAGGTTCAGCGCTCCTCGGCGACTCAGTCCTCGGTTCTCAGCCCTCAGTCCTCTTCACGCCGCAACGATTCGACGCGCCGGTCGCGCGCACCGACTTCACGCCGCTCTTCGCACAGCAACGCGCTGTCGTGCAGCCGCCGGTGCAGCAAGGTGCCGCGGTCGCGGAAGCTGAGCCCGAGCCGCAACTCGGCGACTTGCAGGGCCGCGTGATCGGCCAATATCGATTGAGCTACATCCTGCTCGACACGCCGGGCGGATTGCGCCTCGTCGATCAACACGTTGCGCACGAGCGGATTCTTTACGACCGCTACCTCGCGCGCATCGAAGCGCGCGCGCCGTCGTCGCAGCATCTGCTCACGCCGATCCTCTACGAGACGGGCGCCGCGGAAAGCGCCGTGCTCGAGTCGCATCTCGATGAGCTGCGCGAAGTCGGATTCGACATCGAGCGCTTCTCCGGCAACGCGTTCGCGATCTCCGCAGTTCCGCCGGAGCTCGTGCAGAAGAATGTCGAAGGTTTTCTGCGCAAGCTCATCGACGCATCGATCGACGAGAAGTCGTCACACGTCGTGCACGTGCGGGAGAAAGTCTGCGCGCTCCTCGCCTGCCAGGCCGCCATCAAAGTGCATCGCCCCCTCGGCGGCGAAGAGATGGCGCGACTCGTCGCCGAAGTCCTGCAGTCATCGAATCCATTCGCGTGTCCGCACGGACGTCCGATCATCGTCGACATCAAGCACATCGACATCGAGAGGCACTTCCATCGGAAGTAAGCGACTCGATCCGCGTGAGCTGGGACGCCGCGGCGAGCGCCGCGCGGCGTGGTTCTATCGCCTGCGCGGCTATCGCATCGTCGGCACGAACGTGCGCTCGCGCGACGGCGAAATCGATCTCGTCGCGCGCCGCGGGCGCACGCTCGTGATCGCCGAGGTGAAGACGCGACAGTCGAAAGCGGCGGGCGAAGGATTCGATGCCGTCGATCGCAAGAAGCGCGAACAGCTCGTGCGCCTCGCCGATCGCTACGTCGCCGAGATGCGCGACGTCGAGCTTCGTTACGACGTGCTCTCGCTGTTTTGGAACGGACGGCGATTCGAAGTAACGCATTTTCCCGACGCGTTTCGTCCGGAGAGCGACGCGCAGCAACCGTGGAAGTGGCGCGCGTGATCAGGTAGGGATTTTCTTCCCTACGTCACTCCTCAATTGGAGGGACGTCATGAATCGCTTCCGCTTCGCTCCGGTGGTTGCCCTTGTCCTTCTGAGTTTCGCCATCCCCGCATTCGCAGAAGAAGAACCGATCGCCCAACCGTTCTGCCAACTCGGCGGATTGCCCGGACCGCCGCCGCAGCAATACGGCGCGTGGCAAACCGTCATCCCCAATCCCGACGGCGCCGCGATCTATCGCATCCTCGGCATGCAGACGGTGCACACCGTCCTGTTGCCGTCCGGAAAAATCCTGATGATCAGCGGCAGCAGCTGGCGCAACCTCGACGACGGCACGATCCAGTACTACCCGACATATGCGAATCCAAACGCGCCCGAAGGCATCTTCAAGCGCGGGAGCGATCCGTTCCGCATCAGCAAGCTCGCGTGGTACTACGAATTGGTCAACAACGCGGCGATTTACGATCCGGTCGCGAACACGTTCTATCGCATCCCGCATCCGGTGCCGATGCCCGATCCCGACAACAAGAATCATTTCGCGCCGAACGATTTCTTCTGCATCGGCCAGCAGCATCTGCGCGACGGCAACGTGCTCTTCACCGGCGGCACGCAGTATTACTACCCGTATCGCGGCGGCAACAACTCGACGTGGATCTTCGACTGGAAGAAAGAGCTGACCATCGACTGGCGCAAAGTCGACTGGCGGCAAGTGCCCGCGGTCGGCGCGAACAGCAACTACAACGCGGCGCCGGAATCGTATTACCCGCCCGGCGCGAAAGACGCGCAGTACCCGTGGACGTTCGCCGGATTCATGAAGCGCGGCCGCTGGTATCCGAGTCTTCTGCCGCTGAACGACGGACGCATGGTCATCTTCAGCGGATTCGTCGGATTCGATAAAGGCTTCGAGACGCCGGAGAATCCGACGTCGATGTACGTCTTCCAGATCAACCACTACGTCGAGTTCTTCGACTACTCGAAATTCGATCCGAAGAATCCGGCGGCGGCGTGGAAAGCGATCGACGTCACCAACACGCCCAACAGTCCGTTCACCGTCAACATCAATCCGACGTTCAAGCCGACGCCGGGCTATCAGGAGCAATGCCCGAAGCAGTGCATGCACGACAACCAATACGACGCGTTCAAGCTCTATCCCGAGAACTATCTGATGGCCGACGGCAAGATCTTTCTCTCGCGCGAAGGTGATTGGGTGAGCTTGCGCACGTGCGACACCGCGTTCATGCGCAAGACGCGCGGCACGTATTGGGCGCGCGTCGAGGGAACGCCGGACAATCCGTCGATGTCGTTCGAGCGCGGACCCGATCGTCTCGAAGACATCAGTTCTTACGGCACGTCGCTCATGGATCCGAACAGCGGAAAGATCGAGATCATCGGCGGACAGCCGACGTCGGCCGGCACGCTGTTCCCGCTCAATGCGCCGCTGAAAGTCGACGATCCGTACAGCGGTCCGACGCACTTTGCCGGCGGACGCGGAAGCCGCAAGCTCGAGACGTTCGTCCCATCGAAGTCCGAACCGGGCGGCGGACACTGGACCCTCGATCCCACCTTCCTCGGCGACAACTCGCGCGACGACCGCACGATGCATTACGCGATCATCCTGCCGACGAAGCAGGTCCTCGTCATCAGCGGCGGCAACTACGATTTCTACGGTCCTGTTTTCACTCCGTGGATGCTGACGCCGAAGTACGACGCGAAGAACAACTTCACCGGATACACGCAAACGAAGATGGCCGAGGCGCTGGAGCCGCGGCATTATCACAACACGGCAGTGCTGTTGCCGAACGGACAGATCTTCATCTCCGGCGGCGAGACCGCGCGCGCGTCGGTGCGCGCGTCGACGATTCCGCCTCCGGATCCGCATCAGACGACGCAGCCGAAACCCGATCTCGGCCTCATCGACGAAGACGTCTACTTCTTCGGCGATGGTCCCGTCGCGAGAGGCGAGAAAGGGATGTTCACGACGAACACGGAGGACTGGGTCGGCGAACTGTTCTCGCCGCCGTATCTCTTCATCGACGGAACGCGCCAAAGCACGATCACCGGATTGACGCCGGCGACGGTTCCCTCCGGTTATCAGCCGAGCAAAGTGATCGCGGGCAAGACGTACTACCTGATCCACAGCAATCAAACCTACGACGTGACGCTCGATGGATTACCGCCCGATCCGTGCTCCCAAGCAGCGTCGCTGGTGTTGATCAAGCTGCCGTCGTCGACACACGGTTGGGAGAACGGACAGAAGTTCATCAACCTGCCATTCAAGAACGCCCCCTCGCGAATCACGTTCACCGCGCCCGACATGCAGAAGGCGAACATCCCGCCCGCGTTCTACATGATGTTTTACGTCGACTGTCACGGAAAGCCGGCGACGGCTGCGCTGATGGTGAGATTCGACGATCAGGCGAAGGAGCCGTAGGCCGCGGGGAAATCCGCGCTCGTGTCCGTCCCATCAATCGAGAGCAGGCGAAATGGCCATTACGGATCGCATCAAGCATGTCGTGGTCCTCATGCTCGAGAACCGCTCGTTCGATCACATGCTCGCGGGAACGACGTTCAATCAGCCGGTCGATCAGGCGACGACGAACGACTCGAACCTCGACACGAACGGAAAGCCCATCAACGTGTCATTCAACGCGCAGATCGGCATCAAAGCGCATCCCGATCACCTGCATTTGGGTGTGATGCTGCAGGTCACAGGGAAGAAGCAGTCGAAGTACGTCAAGCCGTACAACCCGACGAACGCAGGATTCATCACGAGCTTCACCGGCATCAGCAGCAAGAAGGGCGGACCGGGAACGCGGTACGGCGCTGAGATCATGAAGTGCCAGCCCGAGTCGAACGTGCCGGTGCTCTCGACGCTCGCGAAAGAGTTCGCGGTGTGCGACCGCTGGTTTTCTTCGGTTCCCGGAGAAACGTGGCCCAATCGGAATTACGTGCACGCCGCCACGTCGCACGGGACCGTCGACATCACGCCGCGTATTTATGGCGACCCCACGATCTTCGGCATCGTCGTGAACGCGAAAAAGGATTACCGCGTCTACACGGACGGAATCGCGCAGTGTCTGGTCTTCAGCGATCTCTGGTTCGACAAGGTCGTCCGCGGCAAGTTCCGCGACTTCAAGGACCACTTCGCACAGGATGTCGCGAAGGGCGACCTGCCGGAGTACGTCTTCATCGAGCCGGCGCACTTCGGCAAGAGAGCAAACAGCCAGCATCCCGGCGCGTCCGACAACGCCCGGTCCTTTCATGCCGGTGAAGAACTCATCAAATCGGTTTACGACGCGCTCACGTCGAACGAGAGCATCTGGAAATCGACTTTGCTCATCGTCACGTACGACGAGCACGGTGGCTTCTACGATCACGTGAAGCCGCCGACGGAGAAAGTGGTTCCTCCGGACAAGCTCCTGTCGCCGGAGGGCTTCGGCTTCGACATGCTCGGGTTACGCGTCCCGACCGTGCTCGTCTCTCCGTGGATCAAGAAAGGCGCGGTCGATTCGCGCACGTTCGATCACTCGTCGATTCCCCAGGCCGTACGCATGCTCTTCGCGCCGAACGCGAAACCTCTCACAAAGCGCGACGCCGCATCGGAGAACCTCTGGAAGTCGGACATCTGGCGAGACGACGCTCGGAATGACATCCCGGTCGTCACGCTCGCGCCCGAAGCACACGAACTCTTGGCGACGATCAAACCGTCCGCGTTGACGACGCCGAAGAAAGGGCCCGCGGAACTGCCCGAGGAAGAGGTGCCGTGGGCGCGGCTCGCCTACTACGTGGCGGAGACGATCCGAAAGGAAGAGATGGGGCAGAAGGCAGCGCTGCTGATGACGTCGTGGGAAGACACGCAGGGACGTCTGATCACGAGTGAGAAGGATCTGCCGAAGATGGCGGCAATGGTCGCGATGGCCGGCGGTCCCGCACCGATTGTCATTACCGATTCCGACAAGCTCCACGCGTTCGGCAAAGACGTTCAGAAGATGCTCGAAATGACGGCGGAAAAATAGGAGGCATCATGATCATTTCAGTGATCAATCACTCTGGCGGCAACGTGAAAGACGATGAGCTGCAGCAGGTGATTCGTGCGGTGAACCGGCAGATCGAAGAGGACTTCGCGCCGGCATGGTCGATCTCGGCGAAATTGCGGCTCGACGGCCGCAGCGTCGATCAGCCCGACAAGACGCAGAACACCGACATGCGCGGCGACGCGGTGCTCTACGTGTGGGATGAGTCCGACGTGCCGAACGCAATCGGCTATCACGACAAGAACTTTCGCGGAATCCCGTACGCGTTCGTCTTTCTCGACATCGCAGCGACGAAAGCACCGGACGAGTGGACGGTGACGCTGTCGCATGAAGCGCTCGAGCTGATCGCCGATCCGGAAGGCAATCTCCTCGTCATGGGTCCGCATCCTGATCCAAACGAAAATCGCACGGTGTTTCACTGGTTCGAGATGTGCGACGCGGTACAGAACGAGTGGTACCGCATCGACGGCATCCGCGTCTCGAATTTCGTTCTGCCTCTCTACTTCACAGGCACGCGCGACGAGGACGAAACCGGCGCGCGCAACGACTTCCTCGGCACCGTCGGCCCGGACGGCCAGACGTTGCCGTCATTCGGAATCAATCCCGGCGGCTACGTCGGCTTCTACGATCCGCAGACACAGCGCGTCGAAACGTTCATGATGCGCGGCGACGCGGACTCGCAGGCGAGTATTCAGGCGAAGCGCGCGATCAATGAAGCGAGGCGTTCGGTTCGCAAACGCGATCCCAACGTCGCCGCAAACGTCCAGGCCATGATCGGCGTGCGAGCCGCGGCAATAGCGAAGCTCCCGATCAAAGCGACCAAGCAACGCAGCTATGTCGCCGTGCCGGGTCCGAGCGCTGGGTTAGAGCCGCCATCCGACAAAGGAAAGAGGCCAACGCCCTAGAGATACAGCGGGTCGCCGGTGCGCACGACACCGGTCTTGATGATCGTGGCGTAAACACCGGTGCAGTTGTCATTGAGCCGCACCGCGGCTTTCATGAGGCGCGGATCGGCGGCGGCGGTGTCCGGATGAAGATTGAGCATCACGCATCGGACGTCTCGCGTGCAAACGGAGACGGCCGGCGCGTCTTCTCCGTCGCCGATGCGAAGCGTTCGTCCAACCCATGCATCTTCGGGAAACGGCTCGCCGTCCGCGGTCTCGATGAGAAGATTCGGACGAAAGCGGCGTGCGTCGGCGTCGACTCCCGCCTCGCCGGTGACGGCAGCGACGGCGCTCGTGGTGATGATCGACAACGGCGACTCATCGAAGTTCCCGTTGTCGAGCTGCAGCAGTTCGACTGGAGCTCCGTGCGCGGACGTGAGCTCGGCGCGCAACGCATCGCCACGCAGTTCGAGCTCTTCCCCTTTCGGCGTTCGCACGCGAGACGGAAGGACATCGTCACCGTCGCGCAAAGGAACGTAGGTGACGAGCGATGGGAGCTTGCTCGCGGTGAGCCACGGCTTTCCGGTTCGAACGCCTGACCGGATGAACGCAAACCTTCGATCGCCATCGAGACCATGCCATCCCAACTGCGCGGACGGCATTTGTTCCCCGGCCATCGACTTCACGGGATAGCGATAGATCGCGCGCACGCGCCCGATTTCGATCATCAAACTATGCGAGGAATTGAAGAAAGGTTGGAGCGGGCAACCGGACTCGAACCGGCGACATCAACCTTGGCAAGGTTGCACTCTACCAACTGAGTTATGCCCGCTTAGGAGCGGCGAAGATTAGTGGAACCAACCTTCGCAGTCAAGGCGCTTTAACTACGGGCGCTCGACTCTAATTCCGTACGCGTGGAGCTTCCGATAGAGGTTCGAGCGCTCGACGCCGAGGGCCTCCGCGGTCTTGCTGACGTTGCCGGCGAACTCCTTGAGCCGGGCGAGGATGTACTGCTTTTCGAACTCGTCGCGGGCCTCGCGGAGCGTCAGCTTTCCGGAGATGTCGCCGACCGACGGCGTCGCGGCGGCGCCGAGCTGCACGTCGTCGCCGTCGATCGTCTCGTTCGGCAGCAGGATCGCCAGCCGTTCGACGACGTTGCGCAGCTCGCGCACGTTGCCGGGCCAGTGATACGCGCGCAGTTTCGCCGCGGCCGCACTCGATAGCCGTTTGCGTGGCGTTCCTGTTTCCGCGGCGAAGCGGCGGAGGAAGTGATCGGCGAGAAGATCGATGTCGCTGCCGCGCGCGCGGAGCGGCGGGACGTCGAGCGGCAGCACGTTCAGTCGATAGAACAGATCTTCGCGGAAGTTGCCGGCGGTGATCTCGGCGGCGAGATTCTTGTTCGTCGCGGCGATCACGCGCACGTCGACTTTGATCGTCTGGTGTCCGCCGACGCGCTGGAACGTCTGCTCCTGCAGCACGCGCAGCACTTTCGCCTGCGTCTTCAGGCTCATGTCGCCGATCTCGTCGAGGAACAGCGTGCCGCCGTCGGCGAGCTCGAACTTTCCTTTGCGGTCGTCGATCGCACCGGTGAACGCGCCCTTGCGATGTCCGAACAGCTCCGACTCGATCAGCTCTTCGGGAATCGCCGCGCAGTTCACGTCGACGAACGGCTGATCGGCGCGCGTCGACAATCGATGCAGCGTGCGCGCGACGATCTCCTTGCCGCTGCCGTTCTCGCCGTTGATCAGCACGCGGCTCGCCGCCGGCGCGGCGCTGCGAATCTGCTGCTCGAGTTTCTTCATCGGCTCGCTCTCGCCGATGAGCAGCTCTTCCAGCGCGAACTGGCTGCGCAGATCGCGCACCTGCTCGCGCAGCTTTCGATCGGCGAGGGCGTGATTCACGGTGAGCAGCACGCGCTCGAGCGAGAGCGGCTTCTCGAGAAAGTCGTAGGCGCCGAGGCGCGTGGCGCGGACGGCGGTGTCGATGTTGCCATGGCCGGAGATCACGATCACCGGTGGCGCGCCCGCGGACTTCAAACGCTCGAGCACCGACAGTCCGTCGATGCCCGGCAGCCACAGATCGAGGATGGCGAGATCGAATTCGTCGCGCGCGAAATGCGTGATCGCTTCTTCGCCCGACTCGCAGAGAACGGTCTTGTGGCCTTCGTCCTCGAGGATGCCCGCGAGCGTCGTGCGGATGGAGGCTTCGTCGTCGATGATGAGAATCTTCGCCATGAATTACGCCGGCAACTCGATGTGAAACCGCGTTCCTTTCGGGTGGTTGTCGTGCACCGTGATCTGGCCGTCGTGATCGCGCACGATGCGATGGACGATGGCGAGGCCGAGGCCTGTGCCGCGGCCTTTTGTTGAAAAGTACGGGAGGAAGAGTTTCTCTTTGTCGGAGTCGGCAACGCCGCGTCCGGGATCGGCGACTTCGATCACGACGCGCTGCGATTTGCGCTGCGCCGAGACGCGGATCTCGCCGTTGTCTGTCGCTTCGACGGCGTTCTTCAGCAGATTGCCGACGGCGCGGCGAATCTGTTCCGGATCCATCAGCAGCGAGATGTCGGGATCGACTTCGACGTTCACGCTCACGCCCGGCTTCACGTCGCGATAGAGACTCGCGGCCTGCTGCAGATTCTCGGCGAGCGGCGCGTGGCGCATATGAATCGCCGGCATCCGCGCGAAGCGCGAGAACTCGTCGACCATTCGCTTGAGCTGACTGACTTCGTTGACGATCGTGCGGCAGCCTTCGTCGATCGCCGGATTCTCACTGCCGAACTTGCGCGCGATCCGCTCGGCAGACAGCTGAATCGGCGTGAGCGGATTCTTGATCTCGTGCGCGATACGGCGCGCCGCTTCATTCCACGCGGCCAGCTTCTGCGCCTGCATCAATTGCGTCGAGTCCTCGATCGCGAGAACCCAGCCTTGCGTGTTGCCGGCGCCGAGGCGGGCGACGGAGAGCTCGAGGTAACGGAGCTCGCCGCGGCGGATGATCGTGACTTCGCGCGTGTGCGGCGCGCGCGCGGTGAGATCGCAGAGCGCTTGCGCGAGCGGCGCGAGGTCGCCGGTGAGAATGTCCTGAAGCGGAAGCGAGGCGCCACCGCCCAACTGAGACGAGTCGATCTGCAACATCTGCAGCGCCGCGCGATTGATGCTGAGGAGTCGAAGATCGTCGCTGAACGCGATGATGCCGGTGGCCACGCTTTCGAGCACCGTGAGCATGAACGCGCGCTCGTCGTCGAGACGACGATTCGTATCGGTGAGCGCGAGCCGCTGATTCGCGAGCTGCGTCGACATCGTGTTGAACGACTCGATCAGGCGTCCGACTTCATCGGTCGCGGAGATGCCGACGCGCGTCCCATAGTCCCCCGCCGCCAGCGTCGACGTCGCCTCGGCCAGCGCCTTGATCGGAATGGTGATGCGTCGCGACGCGTAGATCGACGTCCACAACGTGCCGAAGAGAATCGCCAGCGTCACCGCGAGGAAGAGCGACGTCTGCGACGCTTTGAGCGTCTGCCGCTGCGAGTCGAGCTGCTGGAAGTTCTTGTGCGCGACGATCGACTCGTCGATCATCCGGCTCATCACGTTCGGGATGAAGACGCCGGCGATCGCGGCGTACGGTCCGGCGCCGATGCGACTGGCGACGCGAATCCATTTTCCGCTCGCGCCGACGTCGATCTTCGTTGCGCTTCCCTTCTGCTGCACTTCGTCAAAGAAGCGAAGCGGCGGCTCCGACACTTCCTGAATTGGCGCGCGCGGATCGGTGAATGCTTTCACGAGCGTTCCGCCGCGATAGACGCCGACGAGATCGACGTGGTGATACTGGCGAACGTGCAGCAGTCGCGTGTCGACGTTCTCGATCACGCTCGGGTCGTCGGCGTTCTCGCGCGCGGCGCCGGCGGCGAGCGACGCCGACTGATCCTGCGCCATCTCCGCGATCGACTCGCCGTTCTGCAGGATCTTGCGCACCGGCGTGTTGAACCAGCGATCGATGGAAGTGCGCAGCAAGTCGGTCGCGAACACGAAGAGGATCAGCACCGGCAGCAGCGACGTCGCGACGTACGTGACGACGAGCTTCGTGCGGAAGCGCGATCCGATGATGCCGCGCTGCCGCTCGAGCACGAGCTTCACGATTCCGCGCAGCAGCACGAAGACGATGCCGAGGATGAGGAGGAGGTTGATGTTGGAGAGGACGAACAGCAGGACCTGGCTGTTCAGGGCTTCGGGCGAAAGATCTTTCGCCCGCTGCATCACGTAGTAGATCAGGCTCGTCGCCGCGAGAATGAGCAGCGGAACCGTGATGATGAATCGCGGGTCCTTTCGATATCGAAGGAGGAGTTCGCGCGCGCTCATCGCGCCGGCGCCGCCTCCGCCGCAGTCGTGACGCGCACTTCGCGCCACCGCGTTGAGATCTTCCAGGGGATCACGTAGAGGAGAAAGCCGCGTCCGAAGTCGGCCTTCACGCGCACTTTCACTTTGTGCGGTGGCCGTTTCTCGATCTCGAAGAGCGACGGCTCGTCGATGCTGGTCATCCGTTTCTGGAGTGTCTCCAGATCGCTGAATGTCTCCGAGCGCACGAGCTTGCGGTCGCGGCGATAGTTGAGGAGGTACTCGCGCGTGAGCGAGTTGAAGGTGGCGATGACTTCGATGCGCGAGCGCGCGATGCCTTCATCGAACCAACGCGGACGATCGCGATAGATCTCGACGACGTATGTGAAGCTGGTCGGCAATCCGCTTTGCAGCGCCTGAACCGTGTGCGGCTCGCGGAAGGCGTCAGCGAGCGCAAAGCGAACGGTGACCGCGCCAGCGCCGTTCGTCGTCGCGGCAAGATTCATGATGCGCGGCTCCGCGAGAAGCGGAAGTGAGGCGAGCGCGAGCAGCGCGATGGATAGACGGATTCTCACGGTGTGGCTTTTTTACCACACGACGAAACTATTGTCGCGCTGCGATTTACTCCCTACGCGCCGGCGAGGGCGCCTTCGCCCCACTGCGCCTCGGCCACTTCGTCGCCAGCATTCGCCATTTCCGCGAGGATCTTTCCGACGAATCGCGAGTGCAGCGCGTGTCCGGCGCGATGCGCGGTGATCTCGCCGATGATCGGACGTCCGACGAGAGCGAGATCGCCGACGAGGTCGAGGATCTTGTGGCGCACGAACTCGTCGCGGAAACGGAGCGGGCCGTTCACGACGCCGCGATCATCGAGCACGATCGCGTTCTCGACCGAGCCACCGCGCGCGAGACCGACGGCGCGAAGCTTCTCGACGTCGCGCATGAATCCAAACGTGCGCGCCGGCGCGATCTTGCGGAGGAAGTTGTCGTTCTGAAGATCGAAGTGGCAGGACTGGCGGCCGATGGCGGGATGATCGAACTCGATGCGGTACTTGATGACGAGGCGATTCGACGGCGTGATGCGAATGCTCTTGTCGCCTTCGACGAGCTCGATCGGCTTGCGGATGCGCAACACCGGAACTTCGGCTTGCAGGCCGCGCACGCCGGCGGCGTCGATGAGATGCATGAACGGAAGCGCGCTGCCGTCGATGATCGGCACTTCGGGACCGTCGATGTGAATGTCGATGTCGGTCACGCCGTACGCGACGATCGCCGCGAGCAGATGTTCGACGGTGCCGACCTGCACGTCGTCTTTGCCGACCGTCGTCGCATGATCGAGCGCGGTCGTCGACGCCTGCAGCGCCGGGATGCGCAGTCCATCGAGGTCGGCGCGGACAAACGTGATACCGCTGCCCGCGTGCGCTGGATGGAGTGCGACTCGTGTGTAGATGCCGGAGTGAAGTCCGATGCCGGTGATCGAGACTTTTGACTTGATCGTCTTCCGCTGTGCGTACATGTCCGGCGCTGCATTGAGCAGGGTGGGTGCCATGGGGGCGCCGAGCAGCAGATTCGATGTAATCGCTGTAATCGCAATGACTTGCGCGTTTCGCTCCGTTGCCGGTGCCCATCAAGTGTGCGGTTGAGAAGACGCATGACTGTGGCTCTGGAGCCACATCAGCTGGCGGCTAGCAGGCGGCGGGACAGTTTGGCCATGATGTCCCGCAAGCCGCTGGCCGCAAGCCTTTCATCGTCTCGATTGCTTCATCGCCGCCGCCGCCTCCCGATCTGCTTCGCGCCGTTTCTCGGTTTCGCGCTTGTCGTAGAGCTTCTTTCCGCGCACGACCGCGATCTCCGTCTTCACGCGATTTCCTTTGAAGTAGAGGCGCAGCGGGACGACGGTGAGACCTTTCTCGACGACCTGCGTCTCTAGCTTCTCGATCTCGCGGCGATGCAGCAGCAGTTTCCGCGTCCGATCCGGATCGTGATTCTGAATGTTGCCGTGTGTGTACGGCGCGATGTGGGCGCCGAGGAGGAAGGCTTCGCCGGATTTGAAGAAGACGTAGGCGTCTTTGAGATTCGCCCCTTTGTCGCGCAGCGACTTCACTTCGGTGCCCGTCAGTTCGAGTCCTGCCTCGACCTTCTGCAGCACGTGATAGTCGTGCAGCGCCTTCTTGTTGGAGGCGATGAGTTTCTCGTGGGAAGTCGCTGCGTTGCGGCTCATGTTCGCGGAAGTCTACAATCCGCGCGCATTCCCGAGAGGAGCTTCGCGTACTCATGACGAGCAAAAACATCGTGCACGTCGTCGGCACAGGAACGATCGGCGAGCCGCTGATCGGCCTTTTCGCCCAATTCAAGGACAAGTGGAACATCGACGAAGTCACGTTCCACAAGCGCACGCCGTCCGCCGACGGCCGCGCGATGGTCAACAGCCTGATCAATCGTGGCGCGCGTCTCGCGGCCGACGAAGCCGCGCGCGATGACTTCGCGCGACTCGGTCATCGCGTATCGTACACGTCCGATGAAGCGATCGAGCGCGCGACCGTCGTCGTCGACTGCACGCCCGCGGGAAACGAGAACAAGCAGACTTACCAGCGCTTCAAAGGGCCGAAAGGCTTTCTCGCGCAGGGTTCCGAGTTCGGATTCGGCAAGCCGTACGCGCGCGGCATCAACGACGAAGTGCAATCGCCGGACGAGCGCTTCGTGCAGATCGTGTCGTGCAACACGCACAACATCTCCGTGCTTCTGAAGACGCTCGCGTGCGACAAAGACGGGAAGATGAGCCTCGAGGCCGGACGCTTCGTCTGCATGCGCCGCGCGAACGACGTGTCGGACACGAAGTCGTTCATCGCCGCGCCGCAGGCGGGCAAGCACGACGATCCCGACTTCGGCACGCATCACGCGCGCGACGCGCACCATCTCTTCCTCACCGTCGGCGAGAAGCTCAACCTCTTCTCCTCCGCGATCAAGCTGAACACGCAGTACATGCACACGCTCTGGTTCGATCTCGATCTGCATCACGACACGTCGCTCGACGAGGTGAAGGCCGCGTTCCGCAACAACCCGCGCGTCGCGGTGACGAACAAGCGCTACGTCAACGAGATCTTCTCGTTCGGCCGCGATCACGGCTACTACGGCCGCATCCTTTCGCAGACCGTCGTTCCGATTCCGACGGTGGCCGTGCCGAACTCGCGCAAAGTCGTCGGCTTCTGCTACACGCCGCAGGACGGCAACTCGCTTCTGTCGTCGATCGCGGCGACGCTGCGCTATCTCGACGTGACGAAGCTCGACGAAAACCTCGAGGTGCTGCGGCCTTACATGTTCCAGGAGATCTGATGCTCCTTCTCGCGGTTGCCTCCGCTGCGGTGAGTGAGTAGAGTCGCGCCCGTGGCGTGGTTTCGCAAAGAAAAGAAGCCGCTCGAAGCGATCGACAAGACCGCGATTCCGGAAGGTCTGTGGATCAAGTGCGACGACTGCAAGGAGATCGTCTACCGCAAGGAAGTCGAGCAGAATCTCTCCGTCTGTCCGAAGTGCGGCTATCACTTCCGCATCTCGGCGCGCGAGCGCTTCGAGATGCTGTTCGATGACGGGAAGTACAAGGAGTTCGCGACCGACATCCGCTCCTGCGACCCGCTCGAGTTCCGCGACACGAAGCGCTATCGCGATCGCCTGAAAGTGTACGAACAGCGCGCCGGCAAAGGCGACGCTGTGCTTTGCGCCGAGGGGAAGCTGGATGGCGTGCCGGTGGTGGTGTGCGCGATGGAGTACAGCTTCATGGGCGGCTCGATGGGATCGGTCGTCGGCGAAAAGATCACCATCGCCATCGAGCGCGCGGTCGACAAGAAAGAGCCGGTGATCATCATCTCGACATCCGGCGGCGCGCGCATGCAGGAGGGAATCCTCTCGCTGATGCAGATGGCGAAGATCTCCGCGGCGCTGGCGCGGCTCTCCGACGCGGGGCTGGCGTACGTTTCCGTGCTCACCGATCCGACGACGGGCGGCGTGACGGCGTCGTACGCGATGCTCGGCGACATCAACGTCGCGGAGCCGAA
>Ga0105245_10002553_pt1 | contig 16399 bp, 18 predicted proteins | sample KBSM54metaG_FD_81523 | JGI IMG/M metagenome (GOLD analysis project Ga0105245, IMG submission 81523) | Miscanthus rhizosphere microbial communities from Kellogg Biological Station, Michigan, USA - KBS M5-4 metaG | ecosystem: Host-associated > Plants > Roots > Rhizosphere > Soil | place...
CTGGCGCTTGGCGGTCTCGCCGACCAGCACCTCGCCGTCTTTGGTGAAGGCCACGACCGACGGGGTCGTGCGGAAACCTTCTGCGTTCGCGATGACGGTGGGCTCGCCACCTTCGAGCACGGCCACCACTGAGTTCGTGGTGCCGAGGTCGATTCCAACTGCTCGAGCCATGTGAGTGTCTGCTCCTTGAAAGTCCGGATGCCCGACTTGAGCCGGGCACTGTCAAGTTTTCCAGCCTGTGGATAACTTTGTCAAGCGCCCGAGCGAGAAACTTGAGCGCACCCGACTCAACCGTCGTGGCGGTGTCGATATTTCCGCCACCGGACGGCAGGATGTGACCACGCGCACAGCATCGTGCGTTCACCCGACGGAAGTAGCGTCTTGCCATGACCGACACTGCCACCCAGCCGGCTTCCGCTCCTGCCTCCATTCCGAAGCGGCGGGTCGCGGCGTGGGCGCTCTGGGATGCCGGGTCGGCCGGCATCAACGCCATCACGACGACCTTCGTCTTCAGTCGCTACCTGACGAGTTCGTCGTTCCAGGATCCTCACGTGCTGACCACTCAGGGTAAGGATGCCGCCGCGGCTCTCATCTCGACGCAGTTCGGCACCGCGGGCATCGTCGTCGGCGTGATCGTCGCATTGCTCGCCCCGGCATTCGGGCAGCAGTCCGACGCCAGCGGCCGTCGCAAACTCTGGCTCGGGATCAACACGGCCGCCGTCGTCGCGTCGCTCGTGCTGCTGTTCTTCGTGCAGGCGCAGCCGTCGTTCCTGCTCTACGGGCTCATCGTGTTCGGCATCGGCACGATCTTCTACGAGATCGCGACGGTCAACTACAACGCCATGCTGTCCCAGGTGTCGACGCCGAAGAACGTCGGGCGGGTCAGCGGTATCGGCTGGGCGAGCGGCTACCTGGCCGGCATCGTTCTGCTGCTCATCGTGTACGTCGGCCTGGTCGCCGAGGGATCGGATCCGTCGGTCGCTGGACTGCTTCACGTTCCGACCGCCGACGGCCTCAACTTCCGGATCGTCGAACTCGTGGCCGCGGCCTGGACCCTGGTCTTCTCCATCCCGGTGCTGATCTCCGTTCCGGAGTTGCCGCGTGCGGCTCAGGCGACCCGGGTCGGGTTCTTCGCGGCGTACCCGCGCCTGTTCCGGCACATCGCCGCGCTCTGGAAGGACGACCGCAACACCGTGATCTTCCTGATCGCGAGCGCGATCTTCCGCGACGGGCTCACCGGCGTCTTCACCTACGGCTCGATCATCGCGGGCCTGACCTTCGGCTTCTCGGCGGGCGAGGTGCTCATCTTCGGGATCGCGGCCAACGTCGTGGCCGGCATCAGCACCATCCTGAGCGGCCGTCTGGATGACGCCATCGGCCCCCGGCGCGTCATGATCATCGCGCTGGTCGGCCTGGTCGTCGCGGGCCTCGCCGTGTTCTTCCTCCACGGAGGCGGGCAGATCGTGTTCTGGGTCGGTGGACTATTCCTCTGCCTGTTCGTCGGTCCCGCTCAGTCGGCGAGCCGCACGTTCCTGACGCGCGTAACGCCGCTGCACCGGCAGGGCGAGGTGTTCGGTCTCTACGCGACGAGCGGTCGCGCGGCGATCTTCCTCGCCCCGCTGGCCTTCACCACCTTCATCGCTCTGTTCGGCGCACAGTACTGGGGCGTGCTGGGCATCGTCATCGTTATCCTGATCGGCCTGGTGATCCTGCTCGCCTTCGTCAAGGCACCGACGACGATTCGATTCGTCGAGGCGCAGCGAAGCCCGGAGGACACCTTCGGGGCTCGCTGACCCTCAGCGCTCTCCCCCCGAACGCCTACCGACGCAGCAGCACCCAGACGATCAGCAGCAGCGTGACCAGGAATCCGGTCACGAAGTTCAGCCACAGGAACCGCCGCCAACCGCGATTGGCTGCCGCGGCCTCCTCGTCCCGCACGTTCCACCACGGCGCCACGTTGATCGCGTAGGGGAGAGGGAGCACCGCGGCGAGCGGGCCGGGCCAGCTCGTGAACAGCAGCAGGATGCCGGCCAGCAGATAGAGCACCAGCGACAGTCGCACCGTGGCGCGAGCGCCGATCACCGTGGCGATGGACCCGATGCCGCCCTCGCGATCCGCCTCGATGTCCTGCACGGCTCCGAAGGCATGCGACGCCATCCCCCACAAGAAGTAGGCAACCAGTAGGGCGATGAGCGGCCCGGTCGGGGTGACCGCGGCGAGCGCGAGGCCGAACACCGCCGGGCTGACGAAGTGCGTGCTCGACGTGATCGAGTCGAGGAACGGCCGCTCTTTGAAACGCAGACCCTTCGCGGAGTAGGCGACCACGGTGAACAGGCTGATCGCCAGGATGACGTCGCTGAGCCAACTGCCCACGACCACCAGGTAGACCACGAAGGGGATCGGCAGCAGGATCGCGGTCCACAACGTCGCGCGGTGGTGCTCGGGCGGCAGCAACGCGCCCTCGACGCCGCCTTTGCGCGGATTGCGCAGGTCGGACTCGTAGTCGAAGACGTCGTTGATGCCGTACATCGCAAGGTTGTACGGGATGAGGAAGAAGAGGGTGCCGACCACGAAGGGCGCGTCGAGACGACCGGTCGCGACGAAGTACGCCGCCGCGAAGGGGAAGGCGGTGTTCACCCAACTGAGCGGTCGGCTTGTGAGGAAGAGGTCGCGGATCATCGGGACGTTCCGGGGGCCTTCGGTGTCAGCAGCGACCACAGGCACGGCAACAGCACCACGGCGGCCACGGCATAGGCGAAATCCTCGATCGGGGCGACCCCGATGCGGATGCCGCTGATGCGAACCGGGTCGTAGGCCACGATCCCGACCCCCACGAGCACGTTGTCGAACACTGCCGTCAGCACGACCAACGGGATGGCCGCGAGTCCGACCAGCCGCCACCGTGGTGCGCGGTGCGCGAATAGCGTCGCAACCGCAACGACGGCGACGATCGCGAGAAAGGCGAGGTTGAGCAGCCAGTAGGTCATCGTCACTCCTGTGACGACCGACGGTCGAGACGACCGTCGGCGCTGGCGTCGCGGCGAAGGCCAGAAATGGCCTTCGCTCCCAGCTCCAGCGCGCCATAGACGTTCATGGTCAGGTAGCAGAGCAGCGTGAGGAAGAACAGCTCCTCGAGCGGCAGCTCGGGCGCCAGCTGCACTCCGACCAGCAGGGTGGTGGTGCCACGGAAGAAGATCCCGAGACCGATGCCCGCGGCATCCCAGGCCAGGAAGAACGCCACTCCGAGCACCAGCACCACGGCGGCCCGTCGCGGAGCCCTGCCGAAGAACAGTCGGAAGCGCAGATCGAGCACGACCATTCCGACCAGCGCCACGAGCAGGCCGATCAGGTACAGAGCGCTCACCGGGTCGCCTGCAGCGGCTCGGTCAGCGGAGCGGGCGAGACGTCGCCGCGCAGCCGCTTCACCACGAGTTCGGCGCTGATCAGGCACATCGGCAGACCGATGCCCGGGATGGTGGACGAGCCCGCGAAATAGAGATTGGCGACCTTGCTGCTCACGTTCCCCGCGCGGAAGAACGCGCTCTGCCGCAGCGTGTGGGCCGGACCCAGAGCGCTGCCCTTCCAGGAGTTGAGTCGATCGACGAAGTCGGCGGGGCCCACGGTGCGTCGCACCACGATGCGATCGGCGAGATCCGGGATGCCGGCCGCTGCCGCGATCTGCGCGATCACCGAATCGGCGAGCGCTTCGATCGCGTCATCGCCGCCCCGGTCGACTCCGCCGTGTCCGAGCGCCGGATCGGCGGGCAGCGGTACGAGCACGAAGACGTTCTCCGCACCTTCGGGGGCCACCTCGGGGTCCACCCCGCTCGGCTTGCAGACGTACAGCGATGGGTCTTCGGGCACATGCGGGGCCTTGCCGAAGATGGCGTCGAAGTTGCTCTTCCAGTCGGCGGAGAAGAACAGGGAGTGGTGCTCGAGCTCGGGCAGTTCGCCCGACACGCCGAGGTAGAGCAGCAGGGCACTCGGGCCGGCGACCCGGTCGTCCCAGTAGCTCTGCGGGAACGTGCGCTGCGATTCCTCGGCAAGCAGCACGGTCTCGCTGTGATGCAGGTCGGCCGTCGAGATCACCACGTCGGCGTCGAGGAAGCCGACCGCTCCCTCAGCGTCGACGAACTCGACGCCGGTCGCTGCCCCGTGCTCGACCAGGATCTGGCGCACCGTCACCCCGGATCGCAGCTCGACGCCCTCCGCTGCGGCAAGCGCCTCGATGGCCGCGATCACGCGGGTGAATCCGCCCATCGGATACAGCACGCCCTGGACCAGATCGAGATGGCTCATGAGCGAATACATGCTGGGCGCCCGATCGGGCGACGACCCCAGGAAGACAGCCGGATACCCGAGGATCTGCCGAAGTCGCCGGTCTTTCACGGTGCGAGCCGTCAATCGCGACAGCGGCGTGAGCAGCAGCGAGCTCAGCTTGCGGCCCTTGCCGATCACCTCACGCGTGAACACGGGCGAGAGCTTCTCGAAGGTCGAGTAGAGGAACTTCTGGATGGCGAGTTGGTAGATCTCCCCGGCCTCGTCGAGATAGCTGCGCAGCTTCGCGCCGGCCCCGCGCTCGACGCTCTCGAACAGCTCGATGTTCTCCTCGGCATCCGCGGAGATGTCGAGCGGTGCCTCGTATCCCTCGCCGAACACGCGGTACCCCGGGTCGAGTTGCACGAGCTCCAACTGCTCATCCGCGGTCGTGCCCAGCAACCGGAAGAAGTGGTCGAACACCTCGGGCATCAGGTACCACGACGGCCCGGTGTCGAAGCGGAAGCCCTCGTGCTCCCACGACCCGGCGCGACCCCCGAACTCGGCATTCTTCTCGAGCAGGGTCACCTGATAGCCGTCGCGGGCGAGCAGGGCCGCCGAGGCAAGTCCGGCGATCCCACCGCCGATCACGATGGCGCGCGTCATCGCGCCACGGCCTTGCCGTCGCCCCGCGTGCTCCAGGCTCCGACCGCGATCCGCAGCTTGGCCGGGTCGGGCACGCGCACCCGCGTGGTGAGCAGGGATGCGGCGGGCACCGCCCGCAGCCGTCGTGCGAGCTCGGCGAACAACCGCTGGGCCGTGGCGACCGCGCGCCGCGAACTGGCCGGGAGGAGCGGGATGCTGGCGCCCGCCGTCGTCAACTCGCCGTCGATGTCATCCAGCAGCGCGTTCTTCTGGGCATCGGTGAGGGCGGCGGCGTCGATGCCCGGGAAGTACGAGCGGCCGAGCGCCGTGAAGTCCGCGGCGAGATCGCGCAAGAAGTTCACCTTCTGGAAGGCCGAGCCGAGCGCTCGGGCGCCGGTCTCGAGGGTGGCGAGTTCGGCATCCGTGTATGCGCGTTCGGTGTCGCGCACGAAGACGCGCAGGCACATCAGGCCGACGACCTCGGCAGAACCGTAGATGTAGGCCTCGAAACTCGCCTGATCGTGCTCGGTGGCGCTCAGATCCATCCGCATCGAGGCGAAGAACGGGCGGGTGAGCTCTGCACCGAACCCTGCGGCACGAGCCGTGCCCGCGAAAGCGTGAACCACGAGGTTGGAGCTGTAGCCCTCGTGCATCGCGCGCTCGGTCTCCTGCTCGAGCTCGTTCAGGAGCCGAGCGGCGATCGCGGGATCGAGACCGGCTTCGTCGGCGCCGCCGTCGACGATCTCGTCGGCGACGCGCACCAGCGCGTAGATGTTCTGCACCGGCTGTCGCACGCTCGGCCCGAGCAGCCGAGCAGCCAGCCCGAACGAGGTCGAATAGCGCCGGATCACCAGGCTCGCCGCCTCCTCGGCGACCGCCCCGTAGAGGGCGAGCCGCGGCCCGCCGTCGTCGCTCTGCTTGGACATCAGGCCACGATCACTTGACCCTGGCAAGCACGTCATCGGCCACCGGATGCAGCTCGGCTCGCAGCGCAAGCGGGATGTGCGGCTCGAGCAGCCGCGCGAGGGCGCGGTTCGCGTAGTAGCGGGCCAGGCCTTCGGCGAAGCCCTTGGCTCCGCAGTCGACGAGGTGGGCGCGCAGGATCGCCGCGTTCTCGTCGCTCAGCTCGGGATCGCCGAAGAGCGCCGACTGCTCGTCCCACCCCGCGACGGCCGTCGCATAGGCGATGAGCACGGTCCGTTTGCCTTCGCGCAGGTCGCCGACGGTCGTCTTTCCGGTGTCGGCCTCGGTGCCGAAGATTCCGAGCAGGTCGTCGACCAGTTGATAGGCGATCCCGATGTCGCGTCCGAACTCGCCCAGCGTCGTCACGGTCGCCTCGTCGGCGCCTGCCAGGATCGCGCCCGCCTGCAGCGGGCACTCGAAGGAGTACACGGCCGTCTTCAAGCGCTCCATCGCGAGGATGTCGTCCACTTTGGGCACCTCGGGGATCCACGAGAAGTCCACGTCGATCAGTTCACCCGCCGCGCTGGCGAAGAGGGCGTCGTCCATGACCTCGAGCAGCCTCTCGCGCACGACGTCGCTCACTCCGCTGCGATCGATCAAGCGATACGCATTGAACAGGGCCAGGTCACCCGCGATCACGGCAGCGCTGATCCCCCGGTGCTCGGCGTCGGCCTCGCTGGCTCCCGCCGACCGCGCTCGCTGTCGGAAGCTCCCCGCGATGTTCGGAGCGCCCCGCCGGACGAAGTCCCGGTCGATCACGTCGTCGTGCACGATGAGAGCGGTGTGCAGCAGTTCGAAAGCCGCACCGATGTAGGCGGGCGACTCGAGGCCGGTGCCGCCGAGCGCCTGATAGGCGGCGAACACCATGCGCGGGCGAAACCGCTTGCCCCCAGCCGTGTTGAGTTCGAGCTCGTTCCAGAGTTCCACGTACTCCGGCCCCAGGGCGTACGCCCGCTTCTTGGCTAGGCTGAAGAAGCGCCCGAGCACGGCGTCGACCTGCGTCTGCCGCTTCTCAGCGACGGCTCGCAGCCCCGAAACATCCACTTACGCAGACTAACCGGTCCCATGTCGCACCCTCGAGAAACCATGATCGCCTCGGTCACCACCGACCCGGATGCCGCCGAGCTGGTCGTTCTCGTCGACCAGGCGGGCGCCGAGATCGGCACGGCCGACAAGGCAACCGTCCACACCCGGGATACGCCGCTGCACCGCGCGTTCTCGTGTCACGTGTTCTCGGCGGACGGGCGCGTGCTGGTCACCCGCCGTGCCCTGGGCAAGCTGACCTGGCCCGGTGTGTGGACCAACTCGTTCTGCGGGCATCCCGCGCCGGGGGAATCCGACGACGTGGCGATCCGGCGGCGGGCGGAACGCGAACTCGGCCTCACGCTCGGCGAGCCCGAGGTCGTGTTGCCCGACTTCCGCTATCGGGCGGTCGACGCGTCCGGAATCGTCGAGAACGAGGTGTGCCCGGTGTACCGCGTCACGGTCAATGTCGACCCCGCGCCCGCCGCTGACGAAGTCGCGGAGTGGGCTTGGATCCACCCCGAGGATCTCCGCGAGGCTGGCGAGGCCGCGCCGTTCGCCTTCAGCCCCTGGCTCGTCCTGCAGCTCGCCGAGTGGACGGAGTTCGGCGCCTGAGTGCGCATCGACCGGTCAGGTCTTGACCGCGACGCGACGGGCCGCCAGCATGGTGGCCACACGAGCGGAGGATCCGTCATGGCAGATGCGGCGTTGAAGGCGGCGTTGAATTTCACCGAGGACGACCTGGTCGCCAACCGCGCCGGGCGGCTCTCGCCGACCCAGCAGGCCACGATGACCAAGGCCCAGGGCCAGGGCCAGATCGGCAACATCGTCTTCGGCATCATCTTCGTGGTGATCCTCGCGGTGATCGCCTTCTTCGTGCTGCCGCCCTTGTTCGCGCCGCAGCCGGAGCACTCGTCGGCGGTCCCGCCGGGGATCATCATCCTGGTGATCGTCGTCGTGCTGGGGATCATCGGCCTGTCGTTCCTGCGCACCCGCCGCAAACTGCGCGGTGTCACCGGAGCCGTGCTCGTCGCCGAGGGCGAGGCCAAGGGCAACATCAAGGCGACCGGCAACGTCGAGGAGGCGGGCATGATGATGATGTACCGCATCAAGGTCGGCTCGGTGACCTTCGCGGTGTCGCGACCCGATCAGGTCGCCGCGTTCCACGACGGAGCGCGCTATCGCGCTTACTACGTGCAGGGCACGCTGCCGATCCTGGTGTCGGCCGAAGCCCTCTGACCGAGCCGAGCGACCACCCGGCTCAGTTGCCCGGCGCCCCCGCGTCGGTGACGGTCACGTCGGTGCGGTGGAAGTTCTGGAACGATCGCGACGCGGTCGGTCCGCGCTGCCCCTGGTAGCGGTTGCCGTAGGGGCCGGAGCCGTAGGGGTTGTCGACCGGCGAACTCGTGCGAATGAAGCAGAGTTGGCCGATCTTCATCCCCGGCCAGAGCTTGATCGGCAGCGTCGCCACATTGCTGAGCTCGAGGGTGACGTGGCCCGAGAAGCCCGGGTCGACGAATCCGGCCGTCGAATGGGTCAGCAGTCCGAGCCGGCCGAGCGAGCTCTTGCCCTCCAGCCGCGCCGCGATGTCGTCGGGGAGGGTGACCAGCTCGTAGGTCGACCCGAGCACGAACTCGCCGGGATGCAGGATGAAGGGCTCGTCATCCTTGGTCTCGATCAGGTGCGTGAGATCGGGCTGATCCTCCGCCGGATCGATGAACGGGTACTTGTGATTGTCGAACAGTCGGAAGAAGCGATCGAGACGGACATCGATGCTCGAGGGCTGAACCATCTCGCGGTCGAGGGGATCGAGGCCGATCCGGCCGGCGTCGAGTTCGGCCCGGATGTCGCGGTCACTGAGCAGCATGGGAGCCAGGCTACCGGCGGCGCGGCCGCCCGTCAGCCGAGCTGCTGCTCGAGGAAGTCGAAGGCCGCGTCGGCGACCTCCTCCCACCCCGGCTGGTTGCAGATGAAGTGCGAGCGGCCCGTGAAGGTGCGCACCGGCACGGGCTGCCGGTAGCGCGCGGCGTTCTTCCGGATGAGCGCCTCGGGCGTCAGGTGGTCGGTATCACCCGCGAACATCACAAGGGGCACGTGCTCGGCGTCGAAGTCGACGTGCGCCTGCGAGGTCAGCGTGCTGCGCGGCACGTTCCGACTCTCGGGCACCACCAACTCGTCGAACGCGGCATCGCTCTCCGCGCGAGTCATCGTCGTGGCGAAGGTGTAATGGAACCGCGGTTTCGTCATCCGGATCGGGCGGCTGCCCGCGAAGGGATTGATGTGCGGCCAGTTCGCCCGAAAGAAGTCGGGCGCCAGGCTCAGCACCCCCTGCGGCGGCGCCGAGCTGATCGCGACGGCGGCGCGCGCGTAGCCATCGGCCACCAGTTTCTGGGTTGCCAGGCCTCCGATCGAATGGCCGACCAGCAGCGGCAGCTCGGGCAACGCGTTGATGACCGTCTTCAGGGAGGCCACCACGTCACCGAAGGTCAGGCGGCCGAGGCCGGGAGCGAGCGTCTCGCGCAACCGGGCCGGCTCCCCGTCGTGGAACGGCCACGAGGGCGCGATCGCGTCGAATCCGCGATTGTTCGCGCGCTCGACCCACGGGGCCCAGCTGAGCCCGTTCAGGTACATGCCATGCACGAAGACAATCGTTGTTCGCGGGGTCACGCGCTCACCGTACCGCCGGGAGCGGCCCTGTTAGGCTGTTGAGTTGTCGGAGTTCGCGCTGGAATCCGCCGCCCGGGACGGGCGTCGGCACTGGCGTCGCGCGAAGGCCAGAAATGGCCTTCGCTCCAAGCTCCAGCGTGCGGATGTAGTTCAATGGCAGAACTTCAGCTTCCCAAGCTGATAGCGCGGGTTCGATTCCCGTCATCCGCTCCATCCCCGGGAGTTCGGAACGGAGGGCTGGGTGGCCGAACTCATCCCGATCCCGTCTCCCGGCATCCCGCTCGTCTTCGGCGAAAGGGGCGCGCCCGTCGTCGTCGTTGTGCATGACGAGTTCGGGCGACTGCCCTGGCTGACTCCGTACGCCGAAGGGCTGGCGAATCGGGGCGGCTTTCGCGTGATCGTGCCCGACCTCTACAACGGCGTCGCGACCGACGACGACGATCAGGCCGACATCCTGCTCGAGCAGCTCTCGGGCACCGATGCTCGCGCTACCGTGATCGGAGAGATCGGAGCCGCCAGGGCCGACGGCTCCCCGCGGGCGGGCATCGTCGGCTTCTCGATGGGCGGCGGCCTCGCCCTGCAGGTGGCGCAGGCGGGCGAGGTGGATGTCGCGGTCGCCTACTACGCGACGCTGCCGTCGAAGCAACCCGGCATCATCCCGTGTCCGGTGATGCTGCACTTCGCGGAACAGGACGACTGGCCGGAGACCGGCAGCCCCGAGCAGTTCGTCAGCCGGCTGCGTGAGAACGGCACGCCGGTGACCCAGCACGGCTACGCCGGCACCGAGCACGGATTCGCCAATGCGAGCATCCCGGCATTCCTCGATACCCGTGCTGCCGCCCTCGCCTTCGCGCGCACCACCGTGTTCCTCGAGACCCATCTCACCGAGTAGACGGACCGTCATGCTGTCTGCGAATCGTCTCACCGCGATGATCGTCGGTGCGCTTTACCTGGTGTCCGGGGTTGCCGGGTTCTTCGTCGCCGCGGGAACCGCCGTGTTCGCCGCGCCCGGCCGGTCGCTGCTCGGGGTCTTCTCGATCGATCCCGCCAGCGCCGTCCTCGACATCCTGCTCGCCGCGGCGCTGATCATCGCCGGGCTGTCGACCGTGGCGGCATCCAAGATCGTCAACACCGCCGTCGGCACGGTGTTCCTCGTGCTCGGACTCGCCGGGCTGTTCGTCATCGGCACCGGTCTCAACCTTCTGGCTCTCAACAGCGCGGACAACGTCGTGCACTTCGCGAGCTCCGTCATCCTTCTCGCCGTCGGCCTCGGTGCCGAGCGCTCCGTGAAGACCGCCGTCACCTCGTAGTCGACCCCGAAACACGGAACGACCCGCGGTCCGAAGACAGCGGGTCGTTCGTGGTGTGCGCGCTCGATCCGAGCGGTCGCGCGGTCATCGCCGCGGCACCGAGAGCAGCAGCGCGCGTTCCGCTGCGCGCTCTCGATCCATCCGGCTTCGTTCGTTGACGCCGTGTGCGGCCGCGCGGCTGCGCGCGTCGGCCCGGTCGACGTTCCGGCGACCCCAGATGACGAGAGCCATGCCCAGCCGCAGAGCGACGCGGTCGGCAGCGGTGCTGCGCGAGGCGTCGAGGCTGCCTGCTGAGGGGTGAGTCGCGACATGCTGGGTCGAGCGCACGGGGCTCGGATGAGCCTCGAGGAGTTGCGTGTTCATGGTGATTCCTTCGTTCGTGCCGACCTCGGCGTGATGGTCCGGGTCGGCGCAGACGGATGCTCGGTCGCGGGTGGCGAGCAGCATCCGGGAGGGGCGGCGGCGCCGAGTGGGCTCCACCGACGACACCGGGCACGACACACGTGTCGTCTGAGGGACGGGCGTGGATCAACCGAGGAGCGCGAGCGTCAACCGGAGATCCGGGACTGCTTCGCCGACGTCGAGAGACCGCGAGTGCGGGCTATGCGACTGCGTGTGAACGCGTGCCGGCGAAGCAGGCCGTACGAATGCGTGCGAATCCGTCGGCAACGAGCGTTGCTGCGGTCTTCGTCTCTGCGAGAGAAATCATGTTGTTCGGCCTCCTTTCGACTCGGCGTGAGTGTTCACCGTAGCGAACACGACCGACGAAGATCAACCGGCAACACGAGGTGTTCACCGGGCGTCACCAAAACGTGATCTCCGCAGCCGATTCAGACCCGGGATGCCGCTGCCGCGATCCCCGGGAGAGCGGTCGCCCTGCTCATGAACCGGGTCACGTTCTCGTCGACGATGATGTCGCTCGGCCGAAGCGGACGCGTCAGGTACAGCCCATCGAGTGCCGTCAGCCGAGACAGCGCCACGTAGGTCTGACCCGGCGCGAAGCTGCGCTCGCCGAGGTCCACGATGGCGCGGTCGTAGCTCTTGCCCTGCGACTTGTGGATGGTGACTGCCCAGGCCAGCCGCAACGGGAACTGCGTGAACTCGGCGACGACGTCCTTGTTCAGGGTCTTGGTGACCGCGGAGTAGCTGTACCGGTAGCGCTCCCAGGTCGCGGGCCGCACCTCGTGGCGCTCTCCGTCGACGTCGACCGTGACCGTGTCGGTGATCTTGACCACTTCGCCGATCGTGCCGTTCACCCAGCGGCCCTCGCCGCCGGCATCGTTGCGGAGGAACATCACCTGGGCACCGACCTTCAGCTCGAGCTTCTCGTCGGCCGGATAGGCGCGGCCGCCGAACTCGCCGCTCACCTCGGCGATCGCCGAGAGCCCGCGGCCCGGGAGCTTGGCCAACGCGGCCGCGTTGATGCGTGTCACCGTGGCGTTCGTGGTCGCCAGTGTGATCGCGCCCTCGCTCGGCGCGGGCCGGGCGCCGACCTCGTTGAGCCGCCGCGCCATGTCGGCCGTCACAACGCCATGCCGCACCGCGGTCAGCAGCTTCTTGAACTCGAGCTCGTGCTGGCGGTGGATGGTCGCCAACTCGTAGATGATCAGCTCTGCCTCGTCCCACACCCGTGCGTCGAAGAACCACATCGAGCGGTAGCGGTCGGCGAAGTAGGCGCGCTCCTCCGGGTCTCCCGGCACCGGTGCCAGCTGGAACGGATCGCCGAAGAGCACGACCTGCACGCCGCCGAATGCCTCCGACCTGCGCTGACGGGCCTGACGTAGGGAGCGGTCGATGGCATCCATCAGGTCGGCGTTCACCATCGACACCTCGTCGATCACCAGGGTGTCGATGGCGTTGAGCAGCTTGCGCACCTCGGGGCCCTGATCGATGTCGTGGTCGGCGATCACCCCGATCGGCAGGCGGAACAGCGAGTGGATGGTCTGGCCGCCCACGTTCAGCGCGGCGACGCCGGTGGGGGCCGCGATGACGACGTTCTTGGACGTGTTCCACGAGAGGTGCTCGAGCAGCGTCGACTTGCCAGTACCCGCACGGCCGGTCACGAAGATGTGCGATGAGCCGTTCTCGATCGCCTCGAACACCGCCGCCTGCTCGGGCGACAACTCGGGACGGGACACGCTGTTCACCCTAACCGCGGCGGGGCGAAGCCCCCGGCAACTGCCCCTAGGATTCACCCATGCGGCGCGCGATCCTTCCCTGGGTGGCCGCCTTCGTGATCGCCGTGCTGACCGGCGCGGGCACCGTCGCCGTCCTGAACGCCACCGTGTTCGGCGCGGGCGGCTTCGTGCAGGTGTACCTGGATGCGCTGGCTCGCGGCGACGTCTCCGGCGCGTTGTCGCTGCCGGGGGTCGACACGCGCGGTGCCAATGTCGCGCTGTTGCAGGACGGCACGCTGGCGGGACTCACCGGCATCCATCAGCTCAGCGACGAAGAACGCGCCGGCGCGCACTGGGTGACGGTGGGCTGGACGAGCGCGAACCGCTCGGGCACGACCACCTTCGAGGTCAGGCGGATCGGCACCCGATTCGGGCTGTTCCCGGAGTGGGCATTCGCCGCGAGCCCGCTGGCGACCGTGTCCCTGAGCGTGCACAACGACGCGCGTTTCACCCTCAACGGCATGCAGGAGGTCGGCGCCCGCCTCTCGGACAAGCCGGTCGACTATGCGGTGCTCGTGCCTGGCAGCTACACCTTCGGCCACCAGACCTCGCTCTTGACGGCGGTGCCCGACACGGTCGTCGTCGACACGGTCGGGCAGAACCTGTCGGCACTCGTCGAACCTCAGGCCGACGCGGCTTTCGTCGCGAGGGTGACCGCTCAGGTGCATCAACAGCTCGACGCCTGCGCGAAGCAGACCGTGCTGTTCCCGACCGGATGCTCGTTCGGCCAGCCGATTCCGAATCGGGTGTCCGGCGCCCCCGCCTGGTCGATCGTGAGCTACCCCCGGATCACGATCGCCCCGGGTTCGCAGTTCGGAACCTGGGCGATCCCGGCGACGCCCGGCACCGCGCACCTGAAGGTCGCCGTGACGTCGCTGCTCGACGGATCGGTGTCGACGTTCGATCAGGACGTCCCCTTCCAGCTGCGCGCGACCATCACGCTCGGCGCCGACGACGCGATCACGATCACCCAGAGGTAGGGCGCGAGCACCGGCTAGGAGCGGCCCGCCCGTTGGCCGAGCATCGCGTTGTAGGCCTCGAGCTCCGCGTCGCCGTCACGATCTGCGGCTCGGTCGTGGCGTTTCGCCTCGCGGGTGTCGCTGCGGCTCCACAGGATCGCGACGATGATCGCCAGGCTCACGGTGGGGATCTCGCCGACGCTCCAGGCGATCCCACCTGCCGCCTGCTGATCGGCCAGCGGTGTCGCGCCCCAGGTGCGGCCCATCGCCCCGTACCAGTCCGAGAGGAACAGCCCGGTGTTCGAGATGATGGCGAGCCCGAAGAAGGCGTGCAGCGCCATGGTGGCCAGCAAGAGCACCAGCCGGAGCGGATACGGCGCCTGATTGCCGACCGGATCGATGCCGATCAGGGTCTGCACGAAGAGGTACCCGACGATCAGGAAGTGGAAGATCATCCACTCGTGCCCCACGTGATCCGTGGTCGCCCAGCGGAACAGCGGGGAGTAGTAGAACACCCAGAGCGACGCGGCGAACAGGACCGACGCGGTGATCGGATGGGTGAGGAACATCGCGAGCTTCGAATGCACGAGCAGCAGGATCCACTCCCGCGCCCCGCGGCTTCCGTCGTCGCGCTTCTGAATGGTCCGCAGCGCCAGGGTGACCGGTGCGCCGAGCACGAGCAGCACCGGAATCGCCATCGTCAGCAGCATGTGCTGGAGCATGTGCTCGCTGAACAGGAACTGCTCGTACACGTTCAGCGAGCCGTTGGTGGTCCAGAGCAGCACCCCCATGCCGGCCATCCAGAGCGCAGTGCGGTACCACGGCCAGCGGTCGCCGCGACGTTGCAGCCGCCGCACCCCGGCCGCATAGAAGAAGATGCCGAAGAAGCAGATGATCGCCCACAGCAGGTCGAGGTTCCACGAGGTGAAGAAGCGCAGCGGCGTGAGCTCGGCCGGCAGAGGCGTGTTCGTGAGGATCTCGGCGGGGGTGGGATTCGTCAGCGCCGACGTCTCCTGCGTCACGGCCGGCGGTGCAGACACCGCAAGTGCGGAGGCGACCCCCTCGGCGATGCCCATGAAGGCGAGCTCGGCGGTGGCAAGGATCCAGAACAGCCTGCGGGTGTTCTCGCGGGTCAGGCGCGAGATGATCGCACGCCGGTAGAACAGGCCGAAGAGCCCGAGAGCGCCCAGAGCGGTCACCTTCACGAGCACCAGCACGCCGTAGGGCGTCAGCAGGTTCGGCCAGGTTTCGATCCGGATGACGGCACTGGCCGTTCCCGACGCCGCCACGACCAGAAAGGCGATGAGCGCGATCGTCGAATAGCGCGGCAGAACCGCGGCCATCCGTTCGGCCGTGAGCGTTCGCCGCAAGACGACCAGGGTCAGCAGTCCGCCCAACCAGAAACTCGCAAACACCACGTGCAACCAGATCGCCGTGAGGGCCGCGTTGTGCGTCGAGCTGTCGCCCGCGTGACCCTGCTGCGAGAGCGGGATGAGGCCGATCACCGTCAGAACCGCGGCCAGGCCCAGCACCGTCACGTTGCGCACGGCGAAGCACAGCACGGTGAGCGCGGCCCCGACCAGGGTCGTGGTCAACCACGCCTTTCCCAGCGGAATCGTGGTGAGGAAGTCGCCGAGCGACTGCCCGAATGCCTGGCTCAGGCTCGGCGGCGTGCCCGCACTGTTGCAGAACACCAGAATCGAGGATGCGGCGGCCGCAACTGTCCAGACGCCGGCGCCCATCGCCGCGAGATCGATGGCCTTGCCGAACGCGGCTTCGCGCGAGCTCAGTGCGAAGACGCCGAGCGCCAGGGCTCCGAGCGAGAGGGCGATCGACAGGTCGACCACGAGCTTGGAGATGGGAACGCCGTAGCGCACCACCGCGCCGGGATCGATCGCGATCCCGGGATTGGCGCCACCACCGAACGCCAGGGCGACCAGCAGGGCGCAGAGGGCGACGAGCAGCACGACCGCCGGTCCGCTCACTCTCGCCACGCGCTGCACCCTTCGAGCGTAGGCGTTCACACCGAGCGCCCCCACAACGCACGAAGGGCACCGACCGTCGTGGTCGATGCCCTTGCGTGGGTGAAGCGGTCTTACTTGGCGGCGGCCTTCAGCTTGCTGCCCGCCGAGACCTTGACGCCGTAGCCGGCGGCGATCTGGATGGTGGCGCCCGTCGCGGGGTTGCGGCCCTCGCGCGCGGCGCGGTGCGTGCGCTCGACGCTCAGCCATCCCGGGATGCTGACCTTGGTGCCCTCGCCGACCGACTTCGCCAGCACGGCGAAGAGGGAGTCGACGACGCCCGAGACAGCGGCCTGGCTCTGGCCCGAGTCGGCGGCGACCGCGGCCACGAGATCGTTCTTGTTCAGTGTCTTGTCAGCCATGAGTGTCCTCCTCGC
>Ga0105245_10002557_pt1 | contig 16383 bp, 14 predicted proteins | sample KBSM54metaG_FD_81523 | JGI IMG/M metagenome (GOLD analysis project Ga0105245, IMG submission 81523) | Miscanthus rhizosphere microbial communities from Kellogg Biological Station, Michigan, USA - KBS M5-4 metaG | ecosystem: Host-associated > Plants > Roots > Rhizosphere > Soil | place...
AGTGCTAAAGCCCAATCTGGCTGAAGCACACGCCGGAATTGGCAATATACTTGCGTCGCTCAAGCGCTACGATGAGGCAATCACTGCCTACGATAGGGCGCTCGCTCTCAAGCTTGATCTGGAGTTCGCCGAGGGCGAGCGTATGCATTGCAAAATGCGTCTCTGCGATTGGAATAACTTTTCAGCCGAATATCAACGTCTTGTCGCCGGCGGAAAGGGCAAAAACATTTATTTTCAGCCTTTCGATTTTCTAAGCGTTTCATCATCAACGCAAGAGCAGATCGAATGTGCAAAGTTTTGGGTTTCTCAGAAATGTCGGGCCTCTGACACGCCAATCTGGCAAGGAGAGATCTACAATCATGACAAGATTCGTATCGCGTACGTCTCAGCCGACTTTCGTCAACATCCAATGTCCTTTTTGATTTCGGGCTTTATTGAAGCTCAGGACCGGAGCCGCTTTGATCTGACCGCCATTTCTCTGCAGCCGGAAGATCCGTCCGAAATCGGGCAAAGAATAAAGCGGGCATTTGGAACATTCCTGGATGTGTCCAAAATGAGCGACGATAAAGTTGCGAACTTGATCCGTGAGTTAGAAATCGACATTGCAATCGACTTGAACGGATATACTCAAAACAGTAGACCGAACATTTTCGCTTGTCGGGCTGCGCCCGTGCAGGCAAGTTACATGGGATTTCCAGGCACGATGGGCGCCGAATATATTGACTATATAATTGCCGACCGCATTGTCGTTCCCGTCGAAAATGTATCCAGCTTTTCAGAAAAAATTGTGTGGCTCCCCGACACTTATTGGGTTGCCGACCAAAGGCTTGCTACCGGGCCCAGAATTCCAAGTCGAGCAGAGGTTGAGCTTCCCGAAAATGCATTTGTTTTTTGCTGCTTCAATCAGACCTATAAGATCCTTCCGGATACCTTTGATTCTTGGATGCATATTCTCCAACGCGTCGATGCAAGCGTTCTTTGGCTTCTGGAAGACAATACGACAGCTACCACCAACCTGCGAAAGGAAGCTGCAGCCCGAGGTGTAGATCCTGACAGGCTTATCTTTGCGTCCCGTGTGCCACTGTCCGATCATTTAGCAAGACACAAATGCGCCGACCTTTTTTTGGATACGCTTCCATATAACGCTCACACGACTGCTAGCGATGCTTTGTGGGCAGGCTTACCTGTGTTGACTCAAATCGGCCAGACGTTTGCCGGAAGAGTAGCGGCAAGCTTGCTGAATTCGATTGGGCTACCTGAACTCATCACATCAGCGCGGCGAGATTATATAGAGCTCGCAATTGAACTTGCGACAGCTCCCGAAAAATTAGCAGTGATCAAACATAAGCTTTCGCAAAATCGGCTCGCAAAACCGCTATTCAACACCCGTCTTTTCACAAGCCATATCGAAGCCTCATACACAGCAATGTATGAGCGGTATCAGGCAGGCCTACCGCCTGATCATATTAATGTGGCGCAATAAAACCATGTGCAGCGCACAAGCCAATGTCCGCTAAGTGCCAATAGCGGACGTTCGATAGTCGTTAAATTTCACGGCAATTTGGCCGGCACCGAGAACGGTTTGGTTGCATCCACCACGAACATGATCAGGGCGGTCAGGTCAGTTGTACCGCCGTTGAAGACCTGCATCGGCATCTCCGCAGAATGCCCATTCATCGTATGGCCTGCCTCGACATAGGCCACACCATGCGGGGTCCTTTGGCCCAGTCGTCCGGCGACGACATAAAAGGCCTCCGAACCGGGATGCATGTGCACCGGCGTTTCAGCGCCTGGCGGTCCGGAGCCGTAGTTGACGCGCAGCAAATATTCAGGCGCGGTGATTGCCGGCACGGGTCCGATCTCGACGACCTTGGTTCCGCCGGGTGTAGAGCCGTCCTTTGTGCCCAGTGTGAAGACCCAGACCTTACCGGCCAGCTCGGCAATCATCGACGTCGTCGTCTCATACCGTACCGAAGCGGGGTTCCATCCGTCGGGGCCTACGGCGGCCTGCGCGTCCGCCAATGTGGGGAAATTTTCCACTCGCCAGTACAGCGGGCCGGGCGGAAGTTGATTGATTTTCTTCTGGACGAGCGGCTTGACAACATATTGCGGCTGCGCCGCAACGGGCGGCGGCGAAGTCAGTGCAATCGCATAGAGCGAAAGCGCCAACGCGATCAAATGCGGGGCACAGGATAGTTTCATTGTTCTGCTCCCTATATGACGTCGCCCACTCGCGCCGGCACGAAACCGGCTAACAGCGAACTAACAGGAGCGGCCGCTCGCCGTAACGAAAAAAACCGAAGGAATCGCCGAAATAACACCGAGATTTGAAGAGGTGGGCAGGGCACGCGAGTCATAATTGGCGCTATGGTGAGGGGCAGGAAATAAAATCGCTACTGGAGTTAGCGATGCGAAGTGCCTTTCGCCGGGAAATTTCGGAATTTTTTCGGTCTTTCCTTCAGCTTCTCTCGTTACGGCGCCTGCCCGATGCGATTTGCTGGCCGGCGTCTTGAGGCTTCACATTGGGCTCCCGGCACCTCGGCGGGCCACTCAAAGGGAATTCTGCCATGCATGCTCACTCCCGAAGGAATGCCATTCGCTTTGCTCTGCTGGTCGCGGTCTCCCCGCTCGTGGCCTCAATACCGTCGACAGCCGCGGAAATACCGCTGGCAATCAAGGGCTACGACCCCGTCGCCTACTTCACCGACGGAAAGCCCACGCCCGGGTCGCCGCAGTTCGAATTTGAATGGGATGAGCACCGCTACCGGTTTGCGAGCGCGGAGCACCGCGATCTTTTCAAGGCTGATCCCGTGCACTACGCCCCGCAATTTGGCAATTTCTGCGCAATGGCCCTCGCCCTGAACCAGGTCGTCGTGGCGAATCCAGAAAACTGGCTGATCAGCGACGGCAAGCTCTATGTCTTTGGCAAAGCGGCCCCATTTGGGCCCGAACTCTTCCAGAAGAATCTCGTCAGCAATATCGCCAAAGCAAACCAGAACCGTTCGATCCTTCCAAAGGAGTAGCGATCACCGGGCGCGGCCGGCCTCTTCAGTCAAGAGGCCGGCCTTGCGCAATCCATTGCGCAAATGTTCGAGATCGACCGAACTTAGAAATTTGGTCCCGAACTCCTTCGCGTCAAAGGTCGGATCAATGCGGTGTATCGTCGTCACGATCCGCGCCGTGTCCTGGGCCCGATTTTGCTCCGCATAGGCGGCCGCCAACACGATGCGGCTGAAGTTAGCGCCGGAGGTATTGCGGAGATTGACCTCGGCTTGTTCGACCGCCGCGTCGTATCGCCCTTTCAGGTAATAGGCGAGGCTGAGCGCAAAGCGATCGAACGGATTGAGCTCGGGATCAATACGCTGCGCCAGCTCTAATGTCTCGATCGCCGCATCCGTCTGCCCCGACCACATCAGGATATTGCCGCGCCCGGCGAGGCCATTGGCGTCGTTCGGATTGATCGCGATCGCACGGTCCAGCTCTGCCCTGGCCTCGTCGTACTGGTGATAGAAGATATGAATGCGACCGAGGATGACGTGCGCCCGTACGTCGGAATTATTCAAACTGAGCGCCTTGTTCGCCATTTCCTCCGCGCGATTCAGGAAGTCTACCGGTGACTCCGCCCAGCCCATCGGCAAGGCGCCATAATAGGTTTCAGCGAGCGCGGCGTAGGCGGCGGCATAGTTCGGGTCGAGCTGGATCGCGCGCCTGAGGAGGGTACGTGCCTGCACAAGGTTTATGCGCGTGGGATGCAGAAGTGCCGGCCGGGCGCGCAACACGTAGTCATAGGCCTCAAGGCTTTCGGTCGGCTTGGCGAACACCCTCCGTTGTTCGGCCTGCGAAACACGGATCGCCATGGCCCCGGCGATTTGGGCCGTGATCTTGTCTTGCAAGACAAAGAGATCGGCAAGCGCCTCGTCGAAACGGGCCGACCAAAGCACTTGTCCATCCGTATTGACGAGTTGCGCGGTTACCCGCACTCGGTCGCCGGCCTGAGCGACGCTGCCTTCGACCTGGTAGCGCACCGCGAGACTCCGTGCGATCTCGCCGGGACTGGCGGGCTTGCCCTTAAATGGGGAAACGGCGTTCCACGACATCACTGTCAATTCGGAAAACTGGCCCAATGCGCTGATGATGTCCTGCGTCAACCCGTCGGCGAAATACTCGCGGGTTGAATCATCGCCTTGGTTTACAAAGGGAAGAATGGCGACTGCGGGCTTCGCTCCAATTTCGGGGCTCTTGTTTGTGGACCGGTCGGCGTATCCCAGGGCGTTCAGAAATTTCAATCCGATCCCGGTACCGCTCCAGAGCACTCCCGCGGCGAGTAAAACAAAGAGAGCGAGCGAAGCAACCAATCCTGTGCGCGCGCGCGTATTCGGCCCCAGCGATTTGGGCACATCGCCGTCAGCGGGCGATGTGGGTGCCGCATCGATTAAGGAACCAAGTGAAGCAGCAACCGATCCACCCGATTCAAATCGATAACCCCGTCGCGGAATGGTCTTGATCAGGCGCGGCCCATCCTCTGCAAGCGCCCGCCGCAGTTCGCCGATGCTCTGTACCAATACGTCATCCGAAACGGCGAGGTTCGGCCACACCGCCGCAAAAAGCTCATCCTTTGAAACAAGACGACCAGAATTTTCGACAAGGTATTGCAGGACCGCGAAGGTCTTTGGCCGAAGCGCAATCTCCTTGCCGTCTCGAAGGAGACAGCCGCGCTCCAAGTCCAGGACATAGTGGTCAAATCGCAGTTGCTTTGACTGCATCTGCTCCGGAGAATGGGAATCGAGAGTTGTCATCCTCCTCCGTGCGCTGGGGGCAAGCCATGGTAGTGGCTCAAACTATCACACGGAAAGATGTCGGGGATGTGCTTGTCGAGCGGCCCTCCCACAAGGCCCGTCCCCATAATCCCGGTGCGATAAGGGGGCAACCGGAAACGAGACGGTGTCCGCTTTGGGTCAAAAGCAGACATTTGTAGTGCAAAATGGCATGTTCGCCCCTAATAGCGGACATGAGCGGCGCATTAGGCGATGTCTGTGAAGTGCCAATAGCGGACATCGCGCCATTTACTCGATCACCTCGTCGGCGGCCACGAGTAACGCTGGCGGAACGGTGAGGCCGAGCGCCTTGGCGGTTTTGAGGTTAATGGTCATCTCGACCTTCGTTGACTGCTGGACAGGCAAGTCTGCAGGTTTTTCGCCGTTTAGAATGCGGCCGGTATAGATGCCGGCCAGTTGGAACGCGTCGGCGAGACTGGCGCCATAGCTGATCAATCCGCCGGCGGCTGTGAACTCCCGGTATTGGTAGATCGCCGGAAGCGAGTGCCGGAGCGCGAGTGCGGCGAGTTGTCCGCTCCGGCTGTTGAAGAATTGGTCGGAACCTATCACAAGTCCGCCAACTTGCAGTCCGCGCAAAGCAGCAAAAGCCGCCTCGATCTCTCCGTCGCTACTGGCATGAAGCACGTGGAGCCGTACCCCAAGTGTGCGAGCTGCCGCCTGTACGTCTCTCGACAGCGGCTCCGAAATAGCAGGGTTGGTCGGATTGATAAGGAGCGCGACGTTACTGGCCGCAGGATTTACCTGGCGCAGCAGATCCAGCCGTTTCGGCCCCACCTCCGCGTTCAAGGTGGCCACACCCGTTACATTACCGCCGGGCCGGTTCAGAGTAGGAACCAATCCTGCCGCAACCGGGTCGGCTCCTGTCGCGAATATGATGGGGATGGTTGAAGTCGTCGCTTTCGCGGCCAGCGCGGCAGCAGTGCTGCCCGGCGTGGCAATCACGTTTACTTTCTGACGAACAAAATCGGCTGCTAGTTCCGGCAATCGGTCGTTGTGGCCGTCCGCCTAGCGATACACAATTGCACAAACAGAAAGACCGCCTCGCGGCGGTCTCCCTGAAATTCATTTACTGGTTTGATCAGGCGGCCGATGCGAAAGCTGCGGCGCCCTTACGGCTCTTGCGCTTGGCGAGCAGAGAGATCAGGCCGAGACCACCAGCGAAAAGCGGGAGCGCTCCCGGTATTGGGACTGGATTAACTCCAGCACCACCGTACAGCGCGAAGCCAGAGCTATCATGTGATACCGAAACGTCCACCCTTGTGATGTTCAAGCCGACGACGGTCAGAAAGGCGTGGGTGCCTTCGCAGCTGAGATCTTGGCAGTTGTTAATCGTCGGGGAGGTTTTCGTATCGAGCAGCGTGCTGCCAGCGTCAAAGGCTTGCATTGTTTGAACGAAAGGTCCTGCGGCATCGGCCTGAGCTGCAAGCGTGAGCGATTGGATAGGAGTGGCGAACGTCAGGGATACGACACCAGAGTGATCTCCATCCCAGAGCAATGCCGCACCCGATGGAAAAATGCCCTGCCAGCTGTCACCCTCAACTCTCGTAAAAAAAGAGCCGATGGGGCTAGTCAATGTCACACCGACGCCACCGGTTGTCGTGCCGGTGACTGGGCTGTTTAATTGGGTATTTTGCGGCCCGAACTGACTAAAATCGATCGTATCGGCCTTCGCTTGCTCAACTGCAACAACAAATACACAAATAGAAAGCAGGTATTTCAAATGCACGGCCGCCTCCACGGTACAATTGTACTCAACAAAGCAAGCTGACACGGCGCGTGGCTCGAAGCACTTGATGCTTTCAAGGGAAAACGCCCGAACGGTACTAGGGTGCTCGAATAAGAGCGGTTCATTGCGACAAATCAGCACGGTGTTTGCTTTGGTCATAAGCGGACATGTGCAGCGCACAAGCCAATGTCCGCTTGGTGCCAGAAGCAGACATCCGCCATCTCATTCAATCACTTCGTCGGCACGATCGAGCAGCGGACGCAATACGTTGAGGCCAAGCGCCCTGGCGGTCTTGAGATTGATCACGAGTTCGAATTTCACGGGTTGCTCGATGGGCAAATCGGCAGGCTTTGCTCCATTCAAAACCTTTTGCACATAGCCCGCCAGACGTTTGGCCTCGAAAACCCGGCTCGGCCCGTAGGACAACAAAGCACCGCTGTCCACGAACTCGCGCCACGAAGCAATCACGGGGAGGCGACGTTCCTGGCCATACTGAGCGATTCTGTCAGCAACAACGCCGGTCAATCGCGACGAGATGATGAACAGGCTATCGGCGCCTCCCGCACTCGCCGCGAGCAGCGCCGCATCGAGATCGGTGGCGTTGTTTATCGGGTGGGTTGTTAGCGCGATGCCAAGGGATTCAGCACCGCGACGCGCAAATGTCACTTCGTCGTCAAAATGCTGAGGATTAAATATCACCGCAACGCGCCTTGCGTCGGGTGCCACTTCCTTGAGGAGTTCCATGCGCTTGGCCGCCATTTCATCCGTGAGATACGTGACACCGGTGAAATTCTTGCTTGGCCGAGCAAGGGACAAGGCAATTCCCGCCCGCATCGGGTTATCGCTAACGCCACCGACGATGGGTATGCCGCCTTTGCTTGCCTCGAACAGCGGCTTGATAACATCACCGCCAATGGCGACCAGAAGGTCGGGCTTTTGCGCGACAAGTTCGGAGGCTAATCCCGCAAGTTGATCCGGTTTGCCATTGGCATGGCGGAAGACAATTTCAATGTTGCGGCCATCAACGAGTCCGGTCTGAACGAGTGCGTCCTTCAACGACCGATCGATTGGACCCAATGTTGCTCCGCCGTACACAAGCCACCCAATGCGCGGCAGCGATTTCTGCGCACGCGCTGTAAGCGGGCAGGCAACCACCGCACCTCCGAGAAACGTGATGAACTCGCGCCGTCTCATTACGCCTCTGAAACTTAGACAGGTATCGTACGACCTAAAGCAGCGCACCGATAGGTCGAGGTGATACCAGGGGATGTCCGCTTTGTGCCAAAAGCGGACATTCGCACGACGCGGACCGGCGGTCTCGGGTGAAGTTACCGATGGCCAGCCCGCAATCGTCATCGCAATGCGACCTGAGTATCCCCATATACGTTTTCAGCATCCAAAAGGCAGCATCGTCGCTCGCGCTGTGTCGCGGAGGAGAAACTTTCATGTTCACAGCTAATCAGTTTCGGGCAAAAGCGGCGGAATACGCCGAATTACTCAAGAACACCGACAATCCAAAGGAAATAAAAGAGTTTCAGAGATCGAAGCAGAGCTTTAGCCAATTGGCACATAACGAAGATTGGCTGGCGGCCAATTTCGACAAGATCATCGATTCGCAGGAGGGCGGAAAGTCGGCCGACCACAGGACTGTCGCCGAAATCGAGGAGCATATTCTTCGCTGCCTCGGAGCTGCTCTCATCATGCAGTGGAACACGATTCCGACGAAACTTCAGCGCGAGTTGTTTGATACCGCAGGTTCGCTGGGCGAATTGTTGAAGACGGCGACGTTGCGCGGGCAAATTGCGCGTTTCCTACACGATCATAAGGACGTCGAAAGCTCTTCCGATCGTGCTGAGGGAGAGGCTATTGGTTCATAGGTCCAATACGGTGATCATGGACCTCGGTTATTCCGTTTTCGCCGGCGTTCGGCCATCCTCATCTTTAGTATCGCGCGCATAGTTCCTCGACATTGCTAGCAATTGGGTGCACGGTTCCTTAAGTCGAAGCGTTGAAGCGCTCCGTCCCTAGCCGAAAAGTCGCGCTGCTATCATCCGCCTTCGCCAAAAATCGCGAGGCGCGGGGCGTCCTATTGCGGGAGAATCAAATGTTGGCCTGGTTTGTTCCACCTGTGGTCGTACCGGCTCTGCTTGTGATTGCAATCGCCGCTGCGGTTTGGCTACGATGATAGCCGTTAAAAATGACGGCCTGTTGCGGGGTCCCGCTGACCCAAAGCGAATCGATATCCACTCGCCTGCCGAGATGCGACATTGGGCCCGAGAAATAGGCCAGTCCCCCACCAAGCTCAACAAAGCGGTGGAAGTGGTTGGACCGTTGGTATCTAACGTTCGGGACTATTTGCGAAAGCACTCACTTTACCGTAGGCCGCGATGACGCGCACCAAGACCAGAACGCTAACATTCGCAGGGTAAGCGCGGCATCTCTGGTCGGCATGCGACCGGCACACCCTAACGAACGAGATCTCCCGTGGCGCCTTTCAGTACGATTTCTTTTCCAGAACGGACGGTAGAACGACCGATCTGTCCGACGGGCGGCGCCTTGATTCGGCTTGTTTGGATTGCAGCAAACAAACAGGATGATCCTGATCGACACACTTTCGAGTGCCCCGCCTGCATAACCGATTTTGATTAGAAAATTCCATCCTGAGCGCGAGTCACCGCCAATCTGGCGGCCTACTTGCGTTTGACGACCTCGATCACAATCGTACCACATGACTTGCACTCGAACGTGAGCACGTCGTGATCCGGCTTGTCAGGCTCAAGCCGAGTGAGCCACATCGGCGCTGCGCAATCGTCGCACTGTGGATGCTCAACTTTGAGTTCGCCTAGAATGTACTGAGGCTCTTGCATAACGACCCCGTCTTGCTCTTGCAGGCGGGAGCGCTGGAGCGTCTCTCAGTCACCGACACCTGTGGCAAAGCTTCGGCCGGTGGTAGTGTTTATGTCGGGTGCCGGACACCAAACTCCAGTGCCAAAAGACGTATACGCTAGCAATCTGAATATTTCTTTTCGGACGTATGAACGTGATCGCAGCCTTTGCACTGGAAAAACCGAATTTCTGACCTCTTTTCGAGGCGATCAACACTTGCTTTCCATTCCAGTTCGCCGCCGCATTGCGGACAAACTTCAGGACTGATCCCCCTGTACGGCATGGCGCATTCCACTTCACGGGGAATACGCCGGCCGCCACTATATGGTTCAATTCAATTCGCTAGGTTTATTGGTCTTTCCTCAGATGACAGCACTAGTTCTCAAACCCGCAAACAAGAGCCGCATCCCCTAGATGCCGTTAGCTCTCGCATCCACAAAACGCTATTTCGGTTTCGGCGATAAGGACGATCATGTCGTGCTCGACGGCGGTCGCGTGATCGGTCGAATTTTCCTATCGCCGCAATCGCCGCCCGATCGCAACTGGATGTGGACGATCACCGCAATGGAGTACCCGCCGACGATCCAAAGCCGCGGCTATTCACCGACACGCGAACAAGCGATGGTGGATTTCAAGGCGCAGTGGCTAAGCTAACCACTTTCTTTCGGCAGAAACTTCGTGAAAAATCTGTGGACAATCAGGTCACATGAGCAATTTTGCACAGATTCTTTATTCGAATTTGAGGAAACAGAATGGTTCGAAATACCAAAGCCAAGCGCCCAAGTGTTTCGATTCAATTTTAACAATAGTTGCTGATCGAGTATCCTCGAACCGCACCGCACACGCGTCGGGCGAAGGGAACGTATATGCGTTTTCAATATGCGTCGCTCAAATCCAAGCCGCCGATACTCCAGGCTACAAACGCGTGCCCGGTGTGCGGCGCCGAGACCATTCTTGCAGAGATTGAACCGCACCCTCTGCACGCCAAATTTGAAATTCACGGCTACCTCTGTGGCCGATGCGGACCCACCAAATCCTTGGTCGTGCTTCGCTCACCACCGCTTCAATCGATGATGTAGTTTAATGCCGAACGCTGTGGACCCACGTAGAGCCTACTTGAGCGCCGTAGATCGCGTACTATTTGCTTTGGTTTTTGCCTGCATACTATTTGCTGCCGCTTACTACATCCGGTGAAAGCGTTTCCCTTCACTTCCTTCTCCACCCGAGAAAACCCAATGCGCGGAGTGTCCGCTCTTGCCCCGAAAGCCGACATCCCGTGCGGCATTATCGCGTTGCTCGGCGGTTTTAACGGGTTGGGTGGTGTCCCGTTTTGCGCGACCGGCTATTACAGCGGGTTCGTGAGTGAGTCCGATGCGGGTAATTCTTTTAACTGAAAACAGTCGAGCTATTTGCAAAAGGCCGTTATCGGCTCACATGGAGCTTTTGGCGACAAGGATGTAGCTAAGGGCCTGCCCAACGCGAAAGAATGCACCTGAGGCGAGAGCCCGGCTACGGAGATTGACTGGGCTCTCTAAATCATACTGCGTGCGGTACTGAAGCATAGGCTGGGAGAGAAAATCGCGGCCCACGCAGCATCGACCTATCCTCGAAGCCAAACGCCTTTAATGCTTGTTCGTAGAGACGCCTGGGATCGCGTTCGCCATTCTTGGCGGCTTCAATTATCCGATCCGCGATAATCGCAGGCACGGCAGACCCGAAGTTGCGAAGCGTTTTGCAAGCGCGGTCGAACGCCTCGCCCATCGCCAAGGTCGCGGCGTCGTCGAAGCAAATGTTTTGGATATTCATAGTGGCCTCCCGAAGTACGAGCGGGAGCGCTGGAGCGTCTCTCAGTCACCGAGGCTCGAAGCCGTTTCAGTGATGGAACAAGCTACCCTCCCGAAAGGGCGATGGCTGATCCAAACAGACCACTTTTCTCTCTTTTGACAGTTCAATTTGCGCGGAATTCACGCCCAGGCAGGCTTTCACGCGACCCTGAACCAATCTGCTCGATTCAACGGCGTTCGAATTTTCTTGGTGCCCTATGTCTGGAAGCGTACAATACCGCATCACCTACAGCGGCTCTGTGCCCAGGCGTCGGTGGCTGAGAGACAATTGCGCTCCCGCCTGAGTGGAGGGGAAGCCGTCTATGTCTCGTGCGCCCAGATCAAGACCCATCAAGCGAAGCAAAAACGGAGTGCCGCTGTTTGATCCTGCAGTTTTTTTAGCGACGGCGGCCCTTGGTCGCGACATTTCCAGACATTCGAAGAAAGCAGTCATTTTTGCTCAGGGCGATGATGCCGATGCGGTTTTCTATATCAAGAAGGGCAAAGTCAAAGTCGCCGTCATATCCAAGCAAGGAAAGGAAGCCATCGTCGCACTGCTGGGTGTGGACGAGTTTGTCGGCGAAGGATGCTTGGTCGGGCAGTCGAAGCGTTTGGCGACCGCGTCTGCAATGACGGACTGCGAGACGATGCGGGTGGAGAAGACTGAAATCCAACGGGTCATACGTGACGAGCCCGCATTTTCACAAATGTTTGTCGCACATATTCTGGAGAGGAATGCCCGGGTCGAAGAAGACCTCGTCGATCAGCTCTTCAACTCAACCGAAAAAAGGCTTGCGCGGCTGTTGCTGCTGCTGGCCAATTTTGGAAAGGAAGGCCGACCGGAACCAATTCTCGCAAAGATCAGTCAGGAAACACTCGCTGAGATGATCGGCACGACTAGGTCACGCGTGAGCCACTTCATGAATAAGTTCCGTGAATTGGGGTTCATTGATTACAACGGACATCTCGAAGTCCACAATTCGTTGCTGAGTGTGCTTCTGGCCGATCAGGGACGCACAGTGAACCCGCCGAAGTGACATCACAATCAATCGATCTGTTCGGACATTCGCGGCGCACTGACGCATGTCCGCTTTGTGCCAATAGCGGACATCATCGGCTTGCCCGTTCCATCACGACTGTGCTGCCTTTTATTCGATCAGCTTGTCGGCACGGAGAACAAGCCCAGCGGCCACCTGGCATCCCATCGCCTGCGCGGCTTTGAGATTTACTACTAGCTCATAACGATTAGGCTGCTCTACAGGAATATCGGAGGGCTTAGCTCCCCGAAGTACCTTCGTCACGATTTGCGCACGTTGACGGTAAACGTCGGTAAAACGCGGACCATATCCAAGAACCGCACCTACTTCCGCTGTCTCAGGCCACTGAAAAATTGCTGGAAGGCGCAGCGCGGTAATCCGTTCCATAACGATTTGATTGTTGCGAGTACCTGGAAGGGAGAACAGCGGTGTCGCCAGAAAATTAGCCGCCTCGGCGCCCGCCGCCTTTGCAGCGTCGATAGCGGCCGCAATTTCGTCGGGCTTCCTGACACCAAAAATCGAAACCTGGATACCACGCGATTGAGCCGCACGCTGCAGAGCCCGCAGATGTTGCGGTGACGTAACTTTGGAATCCGACATCGCAGCGATCTGGCGTGCACCGGGCAACGCGTCAATCAAAATGTCTTGGCGCTTGCCATCGAGCTCCGGAGAGAGAAGGCTTATGCCGGTAATATTTCCGCCGGGACGGGCCAGTGAAGTAACCAGACCCTCCCCCACCATATCTTCAGTCATTCCAACAAGAGGCACGGTCTGAGTTAGCTTTTGAAGCGTGCGCAAGGGCAGCTCGGGCCCGGAGACAATCACATCAGGCTTCGTATCGATCAAAGATCGCGCTCGTTCAGCGAGGCGGTCGTCAGTGGCTTCGAAGCCTTCTGATACGACCATCAGATTCTGTCCCTCAATAAACCCGTTGAGGCGCAGTTCGTCGAACAGTGCCTGGACCGGCGGCGACTGCCGATTGGTAGGCAGTAGAAACCCAATACGGTAGGTGCGGTCCGGCTGCTGCGCCCGCGCGGCGAGCGGCCACGTAGCCGCCGCACCGCCAACCAGCGTGATGAAATCGCGTCGCTTTATTTCCCCTAAGCTTCCCCCAAAGCCGCCATCGCAAGATCGTAGCGGCTCGGATGAATCCTGGCAAAGTTTCCGAGATGTGCGAACCGGTCGGATGTCCGCTTTGGGTCAAAAGCGGACATGTGCAGTGCACTAGCCGATGTCTGATTTGTGCCAGGAGCGGACATTCCCCATTCAGTCGATCACCTCGTTGGCGCGAGCGACCAATGTCGGCGGCACAATAAGACCAAGCATTTTGGCGGTTTTGAGATTGATGACGAAATCGAATTTGATCGGCTGCAAGACGGGAAGATCAGCTGGCTTCTCGCCCTTGAGGATGCGGGCTACGTATATGCCGACTTGCCGGTACGCGTCTGTGATACTTGGCCCATAGCTAATCAGGCCGCCTTCGAAGGCATATTCGCGGAATTGGTAGATGGCGGGCAGCCGATTTTCCGCGGCGAATGCGATGATTGAGCGGCGGCGCGTGTCGAAATAGGGATCGGAGGCGACCAGCAAAGCGCCAACCCGTTCGCGTAATAGCGCGGCGAAAGCTGCATCCAGTTCGGCATCGTTGCTGGCCTTGGCGACAAAAAGCTGTCGGCCAAGTTTCGGCGCGGCCCTTTTGAGATCGCTCATTTGATCCGCAGACGCTGAATAGTTCGGGTTGACGATAGCGCCGAAGAGAACGACGTTGGGTACGGCCTCTTGTAGAATACCGAAGCGTTTCTGCTCCATTGCCTCGCTCAGAATGATTGACCCAGTGATGTTGCCACCCGGCCGGTTGAAGCTTTGGACGAGGCCGGCCTCGACCGGATCGCTACCCATGTTGAAGACAACCGGGATAGTCGCAGTCGCCTCCTTTGCCGCGCGAGCCGAGAGTTCTCCGCCGGTCCCCACCAGCACGGTCACGCGCCGCTGCACTAACTCTGCGGCGAGTGCCGGCAGCCGGCTATAATCGCCGTGGGCCCAGCGATACTCAACGTTGACGTTCCGGTCGCTAACGAACCCGCCCTCACCGAGCCCTTTGTGAAAGGCCTCCAACACCTGCACGGTATCTGCGGGTGAGCGTGCGCTCATGTACCCGATGGTGGGCATGGCGGGCTGTTGCGCGCGCGCCATGAACGGCCACGCCGCTGCCGCGCCAAGAAGGCTGATGAAATCGCGTCGTTGCATGTGCCCCCCGTACCAACCACGCCTTGTGTAATCGCTAAAGCCTAGCACTTTGTGGCCGGGCGGCGAGTGAGAATTGCCGCAAACGAGACAACGCCAAATGTCCGCTTTGGGTCATAAGCGGACATTAGCGGACATTTGCGGTGCACTAGCGCATGTCCGCTTTGTGCCAAAAGCGACATTGCAGGTGTCGGCAAAAACGGGGGTACTTCACACCTTTAGGATAATTTCGCAGACAAGACCGTCTGCACGCCAGTCAAAATGCGTTTTTCCCGACCGCTGGGCGATCATTTGTTCAATAATCCGCCCGCCAAATCCCTTGTGCGTCGGTTCTCGCACTTTCGGTCCGCTCGACTCCGTCCAACGAAAGTGTAACTGCCCGTCCGCGTCATGCGACCATTTCAGTTCGACTTGGCCGTCGGGCACGGCCAAAGCACCGTACTTAGCGGAATTGGTCGCCAACTCGTGCAAGGTCATAGCAATGATCTGAGCAACATCAGGCTCTAACACCACTGGCGGACCGTCTATGCGCACGCGGTTCTTCTCGGAATAGGGAGCGAACTCCTGTGTCGCTATCGTTGATAGATCGGCACCAATCCAACGCGTCTTGACAAACAATGAGTGGACATTGGCGAGCGACTGAATGCGTCCCTCAATTGCCCGTTTCAGACCGTCGGGTGTTTCGGACTGAGAAAGCCTCACAGTTGCTTGCACGGTCGCGAGCAAGTTCTTACTTCGGTGCTCTGCTTCCCGAGCCAACGTCGCGATTTGCTCCTGGCTTCGCTTCTGCTCGGTAATGTCCCTCGCGATCTTCGATGCTCCAATAATCTGACCCTCCGCATTTCTGACGGGAGAGACGGTCAACGAAACGACGACAAGGCTTCCGTCCCTGCGTTGTCGAATAGTCTCGTAATGATCGATGCGCTCGCCGCGTCTTATCCGCGTTAGAATTTCACGCTCTTCGCTTTGCCGGTCTGCCGGGATCAAAATTGTAATGGGCTGACCAATCGCTTCTTCGGAAGTGTAGCCAAATATCCGCTCGGCCCCCTTATTCCAGTTTGCGATGATTCCGTCGAGGTTCTTGCTTACAATCGCATCGTCGCTCGACTCGACGATAGACGCCAGCGAACGCAACCGTTGCTCGGCGGATTTACTTTCAGTCAGATTGCGCGTCACGGTTCCGTACGCGGTGACTGCGCCTGTTGAATCACGAATTGGAAAGATGTTGTACAGAACCGGTACGAGTTTTCCGGTCTGAAAATTTCGAAATGTCAGTTCACCTTCCCAGAAATCATTATCGCGAACGGCCGGTAAAACCTCGTCCAGAATTCTACGGTGGTCGTCTGCTGAGAAATAATCAATGATTCGGGTTGAACGCACCGCTTCTAAGTCTCGCAGTCCGACCAGATCACGACCAGCATCGTTGACGAATAGTGCGTTACCATCGAGATCGGCTACGCCAATAAATTCACGAGACGCCGTCACAAGTGACGCAAGCATGCGGACAAGACTATCTTCGGTATCAAATCGACCGAGTTTTCGAGCGATCTTCGAAAGTTCGTCAAGCACAACGACAACTCGCATTCTAAGCGAAGGCAACCATAAGCTTTCCTGAAAGAATCCGATAGACAGACCGATCACCCGTGATGTCCGCTCTCACCCCAAAAGCGGACATGCGCAGAGCAACTCGGCATAGAGCAACTCGGCATGTCCGCTAAGTGCCAATAGCGGACATTCGCGAAGTTTATTCGATTAACTCGTCGGCACGTCCGATCAAGGTGTTAGGGACCGTGATGCCGAACGCCTTTGCAGTCCTGAGATTTATGATGAGC
>Ga0105245_10002558_pt1 | contig 16383 bp, 20 predicted proteins | sample KBSM54metaG_FD_81523 | JGI IMG/M metagenome (GOLD analysis project Ga0105245, IMG submission 81523) | Miscanthus rhizosphere microbial communities from Kellogg Biological Station, Michigan, USA - KBS M5-4 metaG | ecosystem: Host-associated > Plants > Roots > Rhizosphere > Soil | place...
CAACCACGAGCCGCACCTGGACCTCGCCCGTGCGCCGGCCCTCGCGCACCACGAGGTTGCGCAGCGTGCCCTCGCCGCTGCGGCGGTCGTGCGCGCGCAGGCCTTCGGCGCGCGCCCACGCCAGCACCTGCTCGCGGGCCGCGTTGCCGCGCTCCGAGGCCAGCAGGCAGTCGTCGAGCGCCACGATCTCGTCCCACCGGCCGGGGGCGTGGAACCCGCAGACCAGGCCCCCGTCGGGGCCGGTGCCGAACGAGTACTCGAGCTTGTTGCGGTAGCGCCACTCCTGCACCGCCGGCACGATCGGCTCCAGCGTGAAGCCGTCGAGCCGGCCGATGCGGCGCAGCGCGTCCTCGACCTGCTCGGCCTTGACCGCGAGCTGGCGCTCGTAGGGCAGCACCTGCCAGGGCGCGCCCGGATGGTCGGCGGCGGGCGGGATGCGCTCGGGCGAGGGCTCGAGCAGCTCGACCACGCGGGCGTGGCCGTAGGCGCGCTTGGCCTTGAACACGCGCGCCCGCACGCGGTCGCCGGGGATCGCGCCCGCGACGAAGACGACGTAGCCGTCGGCGCGCGCGATGCCGTCGCCCCCGAACGCGAGGGCGTCGACGGTGAGCTCCAGCTCGTCGCCAGGGCGCGGGCGGGTGCGGGCGGGCGGTTGGGCGGGCGAGGTCATCGCCCGCCCAGGGTAGGCGTCCGCCGCTCAGCGCTTCAGCGCGTGCACCGCCCGAGGTCGACGACGTAGGTGCCCGCCGGATCTGCATCGGGCGGGTTGTAGGCCGAGCCGGGGACCATCCCCGCTCCGGCATACGGCCCCGGCGGCCGCAGCAGCACGATGCGCCCCACGGGGTCGTTCAGCCAGGCGTTGACGGCCGCGCTCGGCGACGCGGCCGCGCCGCCCCCGCCCGAGTAGGTGAGCTCGCTGACCGTAGGGTTGCTGCCCGTCCTGCAGAAGCCCGCGGCGAGGTCGCGCTGGAGTGCGACGCTGCCGGTCTGCGGGTCGACGTGGCTGACGAGGGCGTTGCTGCGATCCCACCACTTGAGCGCCACCGAGCGCGTGGCGTACCGCGTGGCCGCGGCGGTGAGCGTGCGCTCCAGGTACAGCGTGGAAGCGTTGTTGGCCACGCGGGCGCGGTTCAACGCGCACATCAGCGCCTGCTTGCGGAAGCCGGCCGGGATCAAGCGGGCAGGCCGGGCGACGTACCTGCAGCCGGCATTCGTGTTGTCGGTGGCGTTCGGGTCCGCGGCGCCGGCGTCGGCGACGCCGAACGCCGCGGATGTCGCTAGGACGACAAGGACGACCGCCGCGCGCCGACGCGCGGGCAGCTGAGCGTTGAGCACTGTGACTTCCTCCTGAGAGCGTGTTGCGAGGGCCAACGCTCTCAGTTCTGGACGCCCGGCACGGGATTTTTTGCACAGCCCTGCCGCGGCCGCTGTCGCGGCGGCGCTACGCCAGCTTCTTCTCCACCGCGTTGAGCACCGACTTGCGGTTCGCGTGGCGGCGCTCGTAGTCGCGCACCTTGCGCAGCTCGGCCGGAGTCAGATCGCCCAACGACGACGTGACCTGCCCCGCCGTGAGGTCCTCGTAGCCGAGGATGGGGAAGTTCGGGCCGACGCCGGCGGCGCGCCGGGCGCGGTCGACCTCGCGGCGGGCGCGGTCGGCGACGGGGGTGCGACCGGCGGCCTTGGCGGTGGCGGAGGCGCGCTTGCGCACGGTCTTGCGCGCCTCGGCCAGCGGGTTGGCCCCGCGGCCGCGACCGAGCAACTGCTCGAGGTCGGCGCGCACCTCGTCGGTCTGCTTGCGGCCCTTCTTGATCAGATCGGCGACGAGCTGCTCGGCGTCGTCGCGGGTCATGCGGCCGCGCTCGACCGCGTCGTCCATGGCCTCCTGGATGCGGTCGCGGGTCAGCACCACGGCCTTCTCCAGCAGCTCGCGCGCCTCGGCCAGCCGCTTGATCGCGTCCTCCGGACTGCCCGCGCTGGCAGCCCGGCTACCCGCGGACGCGGACGCTGTGGACCTCGACCGCGCGCGTGCGGCGGGCGCCTTCTTGGCCGGCGCGCGCTTGGCGGGCGCCTTGCGGGCCGTGGCCTTCTTGGCCGTCGAGCGGCTCGCGCTCGTCGGCTTCTTGGCGCTGGACCGGCTGCTCCCCGTACTCTTCCTCGCGCTCGTGGACCGCGACGACGAACTGCGCGACGACGTGGACCTGCCGGAAGACGACGACCGGCGGGAAGATGAGCTCTTGCTCGACTTCGGCTGCGGCATCTCTCCAATTCCCCCTTGTGGCGGTGGCCGACGCGGACGCTATCGCAGCGTGGCCGCGCTCGTTGCCGCATTCGCGCTGGTGCTCGCGCTGGCCTCCTCGGCCGCCGCCGCGGACAACCCGTGGCTGAAGCTGCGCGTGCTCAACATCGCGCACCAGGGCGGCGAGGACGAGTTCCCGTCCAACACCCTGTACGCCTTCCACAAGGCCATGGACGCGGGCGCCGACATGCTCGAGCTCGACGTCGGCGTGACCAAGGACAACCACGTCGTGGTCATGCACGACACCTCGGTGGACCGCACCACCAACGGCAAGGGCCTGATCAAGGACTACACGCTCAAGCAGATCAAGAAGCTCGACAACGCGTACTGGTTCTCGGGCGGTGACGACGCCTACGCGCACGACAAGCGCAAGCGCGCCTACCGCTTCCGCGGCATCGCCACCGGCGACCGCAAGCCACCCAAGGGCTTCACCGCCGACGACTTCCGCGTCGCCACGCTCGACCAGGTGCTCAAGGCCTTTCCGCGGGCGCCCATCAACGTCGAGATCAAGGGCCGCACGAAGAAGGAGGACATCTCCGAGTACCTCGACAACGCCCGCGTGCTGGCCCGCGACCTCAACGGCACGACCCACCCGGACCTGATCGTGGTCTCGTTCAAGCAGCAGGCCGTGGACCTGTTCCACACGCTCGACCCGGACATCGACCTCGCGCCGGGCGTGGACGGCGCCGCCGCCTACCTGCTCGGCAACGTGCCGCTCGGGCCCGGGACGGTGGCCATGCAGATGCCGATCACCTACAAGCTCGGCAACCAGACGCTGGAGATCACCAGCGCGCCCAACGTCCAGAAGGCCCACCAGGACGGCTACGCCTGGCAGACGTGGATGAGCGGCAACGCCGAGGACACGCCGGCCACGTGGGAGACGCTGATCGGCGACTGCGTGGACGGGATCATGACCGCGCGCCCCGTGGCGCTCGAGCGCATGCTGAAGGTGCAGCACATCCCCGGGCCCGGGCGCTCGGGGACCGATCCCTGCGCCTAGGCGACCAGCAGCTCCAGGAGCGCCTTCTGCGCGTGGCGGCGGTTCTCCGCCTGGTCCCAGATGCGCTGGCGCGGCCCGTAGAGGACCTCCTCCGTGATCTCCTCGCCGGGGTGCGCGGGAAGGCAGTGCAGCGCGATGGCGTCGGGCGCCGCGGCCTCGAGCAGCGCGGCGTCGACCCGATAGGGCGCGAGCGCGCTGCGGCGCGCGTCCGCCGTCGCCTCGTCGCCCATCGAGACCCACACGTCGGTGTAGACGGCCTGCGCCCCGGCGACGGCGTCCCGCGGATCGGTCACGGTGTCGCCGTCGAGCGCGTAGCCGTCGGGCGCCGCCACCACGACCTCGACGCCGGCCAGGCGCCCGAGGATCACGAGCGAGCGGGCGACGTTGTTGCCGTCGCCGACGTAGGTGACCTTGAGCCCCTCGAGCCGGCCGAAGGCCTCGCGCAGGGTGAGCAGGTCGGCCAGCGCCTGGCACGGGTGGTGCTCGGCCGTGAGCATGTTGATCACCGGGACCTCGGACCACGACGCGAGCTCCTCGACCAGCGCGTGCGGCCCGGTACGCAGCCCCACCGCCGCGACCTGCCGCGAAAGGACCAGCGCGGTGTCGCGCACCGACTCGCCGCGCGTCAGCTGGAGGTCGTCGGTGCGCAGGACGAGCGGATGCCCCCCGAGCTCGGCCACGCCGGCCTCGAACGACAGCCGCGTGCGCGTGGACGGGCGCTGGAAGATCAGCGCGACCGAGCGGCGCAGCAGGACGTCGGAGGACAGCGGCGCGGCCTTGAGCTCGAGGGCCCGCTCGACCAGGCCCAGCAGCTCGTCCCGGTTGAGCTCCGCGCCGGTGAGAAAGTGCCGCGTCAAGCACGAAAGAGTACGTGGCCGTGCGCGTCCTGAGCTGGAACCTCTTCCACGGCCGCGCGGTCCCCGGCGGCGGCCGATCGCTGCTGGACGCGTTCGCCGCCGCGCTGGCCGGATGGGCCTGGGACGTCGCGCTGCTGCAGGAGGTGCCGCCGTGGTGGCCCGAGCCGCTGGCGCGCGCGGCCGGCGCAAGCGCGCGCTCCGTGCTCACGTCGCGCAACGCGCTGCTGCCGCTGCGGCGCTTCGCGGCCGAGCGCTGGCCCGACCTCATCAAGTCCAACGGCGGCGGCGCCAACGCAATCCTCGTGCGCGGCGCGGCCATCGCCGAGCACCGGTCGCTGGTGCTCACGCGCAGGCCCGAGCGGCGCGTGGCCCACGGCGTGCGGCTCGCGCCCGACGCGTGGGTGGTCAACCTGCACGCCACCGCGCACGATCCGCGGCACGCACGGGCCGACGTCGACCGTGCCCTGGCGGCATGGGCGGACGCGGAGCGGCTGGTCTTCGGGGGCGACCTCAACCTGCGCAACCCGGAGCTGCCCGGCCTCGTGCACGCGGGCGGGCGCGACGTCGACCACCTCTTCGCCCGCGGCCTGCTCCCCACCGGCGCGGCCGCGGTGCTCGAGCGCGGCGCGCTCTCCGATCACCCGCCGTTGGTGGCGTCGTTCGCGTAGCGGCCCGGCGACCGCCCGACGGCGGCGCGGAAGTCGTTGATGTAGTGCGCCTGGTCGAAGTAGCCGAGCTCCTGCGCGGTCGCCGCGGCAGCGGCCGCGCCGTCCGCGTCGACGCGCTGGGCGGCCTCCTGCACCCGGTTGCGCTGCAGCACCCACTTGGGGCTGACGCCGACGCAGCGCCGGAACAGCCGCTGCAGCGTGCGCGCCGACACGCCGTGGCGCTCGGCCACCGCGGCCACGCTGAGCGCCGGCTCCGCCGCCATGGTCGCCACCACCGCGCCGATGAACGCGACCTCGGGGTCAGGCGGAGGCAGGCGCTCGCGCAGGAAGGCCTCGGTGGCCGCGATCTGCTCGGCCGCCTCGGCACGCACGGGCACCTCGGCGCCGAACGCCTCGCCCGCGGGGACCGAGCGGTCGGTCAGCTCCCACGCCGGCGCGCCACCCAGGAAGGGGTGGGCGCCGCCGGGCACGAACTTGACCCCGACCGCGCGGCCGCGGCCCTCGAGCCGGCGCGAGAAGCGGTCGGCGCCGACGCCGTACAGGAACGTGCCGCCGTCCTCGACCACGAGGTGGAAGCTCGGGTAGGGCAGGACCTCGGACGTGTAGGGCGCGCGCCCGCGCAGGTCCCACGCCACCACCCAGTGCTGCTCCACGAACGGAGCCAGGTCGGGCGCGGGCGGCTGCCGGTCGAGGCGGAAGTGCTCGAAGCCCTCGGCGGGGTTGAGGATGCCGCGGTGATCGGCCATCCCTGTCGCATTCTTCCAAGATCGTCGTCGGACCCGAGGCTACGGTGCGGGCATGCCGACCAACGCCATCCCCACTGGATTCCACGCCGTGACCCCCAACCTCGCCGTCGACGGTGGTCCGGCGGCCATCGCCTTCTACGAGCGCGCCTTCGGGGCCGAGGTCCTGCGCCGGCTCGACGCCGGCGACAAGGTCATGTACGCCGAGCTGCGCATCGGCGACTCCGTCATCACCCTCAACGACGCGCTGCCCCAGTTCGACAGCCGCGCGCCGGACCCGGACGTGCCGGTGTCGGTCTCGCTGACCATCTACTGCGAGGACGCCGACGCGCTCTACGCGCAGGCGGTGGCGGCGGGCGCGACCTCGGTGGGCGAGCCGAGCGACGCGTTCTTCGGCGACCGCGTGGCCACCGTGCGCGACCCCTTCGGGCACAAGTGGGCGATCGCCACCCACCTCCGCGACATGACGAGCGCGGAGCTCGAGCAGGCGATGCAGGAGGCGTTCGCCTAGCCGGCCGAGCGGCCGATGCCGTAGCCGCGCAGCGCCAGCAGCGCCTTGGAAGAGAGCGAGCCGCGGACCGGCAGCACGCCGAGCTGCACCCCCACGTCGTAGACGTCGAAGAAGGCGCGCACGCGGCGCAGCAGCCCGTCCTCGAGCTCGCACACGAACACGACCTGGAAGTCGAGCTCCTTGCCGGTGGCGGGCAGCGCGTCGAGCGCCCGCCGGTGGGTGCCGTGCACGCGCACCGGCGCGGCGGCGAAACTCGGGCTCGACAGGCGCTCGCCGGAACGTTCGAGGCGCACGTCGGGGAACGCGTCCCACAGGCGCTGGGCGTGGTCGGCGAGCGCGCGCAGGCCGCGCAGGGGCCCATTCGTGAGCGGATCCTCGTAGTGGAATGAGGCCGTGCACAGCGGCTCGAACAGCCGCACGTCGCGGCCCGACCACGCGGCCTGCCAGCGGTCGAACAGCTCGTCCGTGCTCACTGTTCAATCGGTGTGCGCGTAGCCGGGCAGACCCTCGAACGTCGTCGAGGCTTCGGCGTAGAGGCGCCGCGGGATGCGGCCGGCCGCGCGCGCCTCGCTGCCGGCCTCGACCGCCTTGCGCATCGCGGAGGCCATCGCCGCGGGATCCGCGGCGCGCGAGATCGCCGACGCGCACAGGATCGCGTCGCAGCCGAGCTCCATGGCCAGCGCCGCGTCCGACGCGGTGCCGACGCCGGCGTCGAGGATCACGGGCAGCTCGGTCTGCTCGCGGATGAGCGTGAGGTTGTACGGGTTGCGGATGCCCATCCCCGAGCCGATGGGCGAGCCCAGCGGCATGATCGCCGCGCACCCGACCTCCTCCAACCGGCGGGCGAGCACGGGGTCCTCGTTGGTGTAGGGCAGGACGACGAAGCCGTCGGCCACGAGCTCCTCGGCTGCCTCGACGAGCTGCGGCCCGTCGGGCAGCAGGGTGCGGTCGTCGCCGATGACCTCGAGCTTGACCCAGTCGGTCTCGAACGCGTCGCGCGCGAGCTTGGCCGTGGTGACCGCGTCGCGGGCGGTGAAGCAGCCGGCGGTGTTGGGCAGCAGGCGCACGCCCTCCCGCTCGAGCACGTCCATGATCGAGCCGCGCGCGTCGGGCGAGACGCGTCGCAGGGCGACCGTCACGAGCTCGGTGCCGGTGGCCTGGATGGCCGTCGCGAGCACGTCGAGGCTGGTGAAGCCGCCGGTGCCGAGGATCAGGCGCGACACGAAGGTGACGTCCGCGATCTGCACGGTCAGCCTCCCTGGATGGCGACGAGGATCTCGACCGCCGCGCCGTCGCCGACCTCGGTGGACGCCCACTCGGCCCGCGGCACGACTTCGGCGTCGATGGCCACGGCGATGCCACGACGGCCGGAGGGCACCTCGTCGAGCGCGTCCAGCAGGACGGCCACGGTGGTGCCGGGGGCGATGTCGCGGGGCTTGCCGTTGATGGTGATCACGCGGGAACTCCGAACCGGTGGGCGGCAAACGGGGCGACGACCGCAGGCGGCTCCGTGCCGGCGAGGATCGCTGCCACGGCGTCAGCCGTGATGGGCGTGAAGAGGATGCCGTTGCGGTAGTGACCGGCCGCGAGCACGACGTCGTCGCGGTCGGCCGGCCCGAGCAGCGGGCCGTTGTCCGGCGTCGCCGGGCGCAGGCCCACCGACGCCTCCTCGAGCTCGAGCTCGGCCAGGCCGGGCACGACCTCGTAGGCGTCGCGCAGGAGCTCGAACACGCCGCCGGCGGTCAGCGCGGTGTCGAAACCGCGCTCCTCCACCGTGGCGCCGAGCACGTAGCGGCCGTCGCCGCGGGGCACGAGGTAGGACTCGGCCAGGCGCAGCACACGGTCGACGAGTCCCGGGCCCGACGGGTCGCGCAGGCGCAGGATCTGGCCCTTGACCGGGCGCACGGGCACGCCGGCCAGGGCGCCCGCCCACGCGCCGACCGCGATCACCGCGCGCGGGGCCAGCGCGCGCAGCTCGGCGACGTCCTCCACCGGCGCGCCCTCGCGCAGCTCGCCCCCGGCGCGGCGGAAGGCCTCGGCCAGCGCGTCGCGCAGCGCGCGCGGGTCGACCGCGTGGTCGCCGGGCACGTCGAGCGCCAGGCGCACGCGCGTGCCCAGTGCGGGCTCGCGACGGCGGGCCTCGGTGGGCAGCAGGCGCTCGACGGGCAGGTCGCGCTCGGCGCGATAGGCGAGCTCGCGCTCGAGCGCCTCGGCCTCGTCGCGGTCGCGCGCGACGACGAGCGTGCCGCAGCGCAGGTAGCCGGGGTCGCGCCCGGACGCGGCGGCGACCTCGTCGGCGAAGTCCGGCCAGCGGCGCGCGCTCTCCAAGCCGAGCGCGAGCAGCTCGTCGTGGCCGAACTGCGCCTCGGCCACCGGCGCAAGCATCCCGGCGGATACCGGCCAGGCGGCGCCGTCCCGGGACGCGTGCAGCACGACCACGTCCGCACCCGCCTGGGCGGCGCGCCAGGCGACGGCGAGGCCGATGACCCCGCCGCCGGCTACGGCGACGTCGAAGCTCTGTGCGGTGGAGTCCCTCAATGCACCTCCCTGCGCCGGCATGACCCGGATCAGGTTCGAACGGTCGGCGGCCGGTGCCGCCCTCTCAGCCCGGTGGGCTCCCGTGCGACCCATGCTAGCTACCTAGACTTCGCGGTCGTGAGCGATCGTCGCGAGCGCCTGGCCCGAGCCCGTCTCTACCTCGTCTGCGACCGCCGGCCGGAGGCGTTCCTGCGTGCGGCGCTGGCGGGCGGCGTCGACGTGCTGCAGCTGCGCGACAAGGACGCGAGCGACGACGCGGTCCTCGCCGCCGCCCCGACCTTCCGTCGCGCGGCGGCGGAGGCCGGGGCGCTGTTCATCGTCAACGACCGCCCCGACCTGGCCCGCGCCGCCGACGCCGACGGCGTGCACGTGGGCCAGGACGACGGGTCGGTCGCGGAGGCGCGTGCGGTCGTGGGCACCGAGCGCATCGTCGGCCGGTCGACGCATACGCCGGAGCAGATCGCCGCCGCCGGCGCCGCCGACTACATCGCGGTGGGCCCCGTGCACGCCACGCCGACCAAGCCCGGGCGGCCGGCCGTCGGGCTCGAGCTCGTGCGCCACGCCGCCGCGCACGCGCCCGACCCGTGGTTTGCCATCGGAGGCATCGATCCCGGCACGGTGGGCGCCGTGGTGGGCGCCGGCGCGCGCCGCGTCGTCGTCGTGCGCGCACTCACCGAGGCCGACGACCCCGAGGCGGTCGCGCGGGCGCTGCGCGCCGCGCTCGTGCAGGAGGAGGCGGGCGTTGGGACGGCGTAGCCGCAAGCGGCGCTCGACGGCGCCCAGCGGCGCGGCGAAGGCGAAGCCCCGTCCGGCGGCGTCCTCGACCGCCACCGCGACCGAGCCGGAGCGCAAGCCGCGCGCCTCGCGCTCCGAGCAGCGCAACGCCGACGCGCGGGCCAAGCTGGTGCCGCTGCGGCCCGGCCAGCGGCCGCCCGCCGTGACCGTCGCCGCCGTGATCGCGCTCGCGCTCGGCATCGGCAACCTCATCGCCTTCGCCGCCGGCCTGACCATCGACGGCAAGACCCCGAGCCTCGTGTCGATCCTGATCCCCTCGGCGATCATGCTCGTCGCCGGCATCGGCATGTGGAAGGCCAAGTACTGGGCCGTGCTCGGGTTCCAGGCCCTGCTGGGGATCCTCATCTGCTACCTGGCGCTGTTCCTGGTCCGGGCCTCCAACCTGCTCGGCTTCATCGTCCCGATCGCGATCATCGTCCCGTCGGGCTTCCTGTTCTGGAAGCTCGTCAAGTCGCTGGCCCGCATCCAGATGCCCGACCCCCCGACGCGCCGCCCGCCCGCATGAGCTGGTCCTACGTCCACTCCGACCGCGTGCGCTTCGGCGACCTCGACCCGATGGGGCACGTCAACAACGTCGACTTCCTGCGCTTCTTCGAGTCGGCCCGCATCGCCTTCCACCGCTCGATCGTCCCCGACCACGACGTCAGCCGCCCGCCGTCCGCCTTCGGCGTCGTGGTGGCGGAGCTGCACGCGAACTACCGCGCGCCCGCCTACTACGACGAGGACCTGCGCACCGCCGTGCGCCCGGCCGACCTCGCGCGCTCGTCGTACAAGCTCGAGTTCGAGACGCGGGCCGACGAGCGGCTGCTGGTGGAGGGCCACGCCGTGCTCGTCGGCTACAGCTACGAGCGCAACGAGAGCGTGCCGCTGCCCGACGACCTGCGCGCGCGCCTCGAGCGGGCCATGCAGGCCAAGCCGCCGCCGGGCGGAGGGGCGTGGTCGTAGGGCGTGACCCGGGCCAAGCGCGCGTTCGCCGAGGGGCCGTGGCTGCGCCGCGTCGAACGGTTTACCGGTGCGGTGCTCATCGGGCTCGGCGTCCGTCTCGCGCTCGCGCGTCGCTAGATTCAAGGCGATGGCCGACGCCTACGACTGCATCGTCATCGGCTCCGGGCCCGGCGGCTACGTCGCCGCCATCCGGGCTGCGCAGCTCGGCATGAAGACCGCGGTGGTCGAGAAGGACGACGTCGTCGGCGGCCGCTGCCTGAACTACGCGTGCATCCCCGCCAAGGCGGTGCTGCGCTCGGCCGACGTGTTCTCCGAGGTGCTCGACGCCGAGGAGTTCGGGATCTCGATCAACGGCGCCGCGCCCACCGTCGACTTCGCGGCCGTCGGCAAGCGCCGCGACAAGGTCATCAAGACGCTGACCGGCGGCGTGTCCGGCCTGTTCAAGAAGAACAACATCGAGGTCATCGGCGGCCACGGGTCGGTGACCGACGACGGCAACGTCAAGGTCGGCGGGAACTTCGACGGCACCGAGTACGAGGCGTCCAAGGCGGTGATCCTCGCCACCGGCAGCGTGGCCAAGCCGCTCCCGGGAACGCAGTTCGGCGGCAGGGTCATCGACACCGCCGGCGCGTGGCTCCTCCCCGAGCTCCCCGAGCGCATCGCGGTCATCGGCGCGGGCGCTTCGGGCACCGAGATCGCCTCCGGGTATGCGCGACTGGGCGTCGAGGTGATGCTGTTCGAGGGGCTCGACCGCGTCCTGCCCACCGAGGACGTCGACGTCTCCAAGGTGGCCGACCGGTCGTTCAAGAAACAGGGCATCGACGTACACACCGGCACCTTCGTCGAGAACGTCCAGGTCACCGAGTCCTCCTGCACGTTCACCCACGGCGACGGCGTGGAGGCAGAGGTCGACTACTTCGTGATCGCCGCCGGCCGCGGGCCCGACATCGAGGGCCTCGGCCTCGACACCGCGGGCATCGAGCTCGACGACAACGGCCAGGTGGCGGTCGACGGCGCCATGCGCACGAGCAAGGAGGGCGTGTGGGCGATCGGCGACCTCGTCCACGGGCCGGCGCTCGCGCACAAGGCCTCGGACGAAGGGATCATCGCGGTCGAGGACGCGTCCGGGATGGAGACCCACCCGATCGAGTACATCGACATCCCGCGCGCCACCTTCTGCACGCCCAACGTGGGCTCCTTTGGCCTCACCGAGGAGCAGGCCCGCGACGAGGGCCACGACGTCACCATCGGCAAGGTCTCCTACGGCGCCGTCGGCGCAGGCACCGTCTACGGGGACCGCAGCGGCATGATCAAGGTGGTGGGGGACAAGCAGTACGGCGAGTTGCTGGGCGGCCACATCGTCGGCGCCCGCGCCACCGACCTCGTGCAGGAGCTCGTCAACGTCAAGGCGCTCGAGGGCGGCTATCCCGAGATCGCCCGGTCCATCCACGGACACCCGACCCTGTCCGAGGCGGTGATGGAAGCCGCCCGCGCCGCGGACGGCTGGCTCATCCACGGGTGACGCCGGAAGCGCGTGAGCACCTGCTCGAACGTGCCTACGCGGCGTTCAACGCCGCCGACAGCGAAGCGCGCGGCGACATCTGGTCCGAGGACATCGTCTTCCGGCCCGTAGACGGCTGGCCCGGGCCGCAGGAGTACCACGGCCACGACGGCCTGTGGCAGTTCCGCAAGGACTGGTTCGGCACCTGGGACGACGCGGTGGTCGAGGCGGGCCGGCCCGAGCATCTGGGCGACGAGCAGGCGCTGATCGCGGTGTGCGCCCGCGGGTGCGCGCAGGGCATCGAGTTCGAGCTGCCGTTCTGGCAGCTGGCCCGCTTCCGCGGCGAATGCATCGCCTGGGTGGGCAATTTCCTCGACGAGGACGAGGCCCGCGCCGAGGCGCGGTCGGCATGAGCAACCAGCCGCGCTTCTACTACGACCTGCGCGACCCCGACTGCTACCTGTGGGCCGAGCGGATCAACGCCGAGCTGCCCGTCGTGCCCGAGTGGGTGCCGGTGGCGCTGCCGACCGAGCACGGCTTCCGCTGCGCCGAGGAGCGCCTCTCCTACGAGGAGGACCTCGTGCGCACGGCCGACGCCCAGGGCCTGCAGCCGCTGGTGCTGCCCACGGCCTGGCCGGCGCAGAGCGAGCTCGCGCCGCTGGCCGCCACGTACGCGAAGTCGATCGGCCGCGCGGTGGCCTTCTCGCTCGCCGCCTTCCGCCAGGCCTTCGCCGCCGGGCGCAGCCTCGACGACCCGGACACGCTCCTGATCGCCGCGGCGGCGTGCGAGATCCACCCCCATGCGATGACGCGGGCGCTCGCGAGCGAGCGGGTCGCGCGGGCCCTGGAGGCGAACACGGCCGAAGCAAACGTCGAGACGGTGCCCGCCGTCGTGGGTACGTGAGTATCGTCGAGCCCGTATGAGCGTCGAAGCCGAACAGCGTCAGGAGCTCCCCGACAAGGAGGCCGCCCTCGAGTGGCTGCACGCGATGACCCTCATCCGCCGCTTCGAGGAGCGCGCGGGCGAGATGTACGCGAAGGCCAAGGTCGGCGGCTTCCTGCACCTCGCCATCGGCGAGGAGGCGACGATCGTCGGCTCGGTGCGCGCCCTGCGCGACACCGACTACCTGATCTCGACCTACCGCTCGCACGGGCACGCGCTGGCGCGCGGGACCGAGCCCAAGACGGTCATGGCCGAGCTGTTCGGCCGCGAGGGTGGCTGCTCGCGGGGGCGCGGCGGCTCCATGCACATGTTCGACCTCGAGCGCCGCTTCATGGGCGGCTACGGGATCGTCGGCGGCAACCTGCCCATCGGCGCCGGCCACGCGCTGGCCAGCGACTACAAGGGCACCGACGACGTGACCCTGTGCGTGTTCGGCGACGGCGCGTCCAACCAGGGCACGTTCGGCGAGACCATGAACCTCGCCGCGCTGTGGCGGCTGCCGATCGTCTTCATGGTCACCAACAACCAGTTCGGCATGGGCACGGCGCTGGACCGCCACTCGGCCGTGCTCGACCTCGCCCGCAAGGCCGAGGGCTACGGCGTGCCCGGCACGAGCTGCGACGGGATGGACGTCGTCGACACCTTCCACGCGATCGCCGCCGCCGTCGAGCGCGCCCGCAACGAGCGCCAGCCCCAGCTCGTCGAGGCGGTCACCTACCGGTTCCGCGGACACTCGATGGCCGACCCCGAGGAGTACCGCACCAAGGAGCAGGTCGCGGAGTGGCGCAAGCGCGACCCGATTACCGCCTTCGGCCAGCGCCTGATCGACGCCGGCCTGATCGAGGACGGCACGCCCGAGCGGGTCGACGAGGAGGTCCTGGGCACGGTGGACGAGGCGGTGGCCTTCGCCGACCAGTCGCCGTTCCCCGCCCCGGAGTCGCTCTACGACGACATCTACGTCCTCGGCGATCAGGTGCGCGGCTGGTACTCGGTCGACGAGCGCTCGGCGGGCGTGCACCGCGGCGAGGACGAGCGCGAGCTGGCCGGCGAGGAGTAGTGGGCCACTGATGGCGGTCATGCGTTACCGCGAGGCGCTCAACGAGGCGCTGCGCGAGGAGATGCAGCGCGACGAGGACGTGTTCCTCATGGGCGAGGACATCGGCGTGTTCAACGGCGCCTTCAAGGTCACCAACGGCCTGCTGGAGGAGTTCGGCGACCGGCGCGTGCGCGACACCCCGATCTCGGAGAACTCGATCGTGGGCATGGGCGTCGGCGCGGCCATGCTCGGGCTGCGCCCGGTGGTCGAGCTCATGACGGTGAACTTCTCCCTGCTCGCGCTGGACCAGATCGTGAACTCGGCCGCGCACATCCACTACATGTTCGGTGGCCAGGCGCGCGTCCCGCTGGTCATCCGCATGCCCCAGGGCGCGGGCCACCAGCTCGGCCCGACCCACTCGCACTGCTTCGAGGCCCTCTACCTGCACGTGCCCGGCCTGCTCGTGGCCGTGCCCTCCAACGCCGCCGACGCCAAGGGCCTGCTCAAGGCCGCCATCCGCGACGACAACCCGGTGATCTTCATCGAGCACGAGTACCTCTACGGCCAGCGCGGCGATGTGCCCGAGTCCGACGACTTCACGCTCGACTTCGGCCGCGCACGGATCGCGCGCGAGGGCACCGACATCACCGTCGTGGGGATCTCGCGCATGGCGATGACGGCCGAGAAGGCGGCCGCTGTGCTGGCCGACGAGCACGACATCTCCTGCGAGGTCATCGACCCGCGCACACTGCGCCCGCTCGACCTCGACACCGTGGTCGAGTCGGTGCAGAAGACCAACCGCTGCATGATCGTCGAGGAGGGGTGGCCCCACGGCGGCGTGGGCGCCAACCTCGCCGCGCTCGTGCAGGAGCAGGCCTTCGACTGGCTCGACGCCCCCGTCTCGCGCGTGACCGGCGCCGACCTGCCCATGCCCTACTCCAAGCCCCTCGAGCAGATCGCCTTCCCGCACGAGCCGCAGGTGGTCGAGGCCGTGCGCGCCCTGTTCGGCGACGTTCAAGGGGCATAGGCCGCCGACCGATACCCATCGTGGGGGATGGTCGAGGGTGGGCGAACCGCACTACGAGGAGTTCTTCGACCTGTCGCTCGACCCGCTGGTGACCGCGGGCTTCGACGGGTACATCAAGCGCGCGAGCCCCGCGTGGGAGCGGACGTTGGGTTGGTCCGAGGACGAGCTGCGCGCGGTCCCCTACACCGAGTTCATCCACCCCGACGACCGCGAGCGCGCGGTGGCCGAGGTCACCGCGCTGGCGGGCGGGGCGGAGTCGCAGGACTTCGAGCTGCGCATCCGCGGCCGCGACGGCAGCTACGGAGTTTTCCTGTTCAATGCGATCGGCGTGCCCGACCAAGGCCTCCTCTACGCCGTGGCCAAGGACATCACGCACCGCGGCGAGCTCGAGCGGCGGGCGGCCGACCTCGAGCGCTCCAACGAAGAGCTCGAGCGCTTCGCCTACGTGGCCTCGCACGACCTCTCCGAACCGCTGCGCATGGTCAGCGGGTTCGTGTCGCTGCTGCAGAGCCGCTACGCCGACCGGCTGGACGACGATGCCGGCGAGTTCATGCGCTACATCGTCGACGGGGTCGAGCGCATGCAGGCCCTCATCCGCGACCTCCTCAGCTACTCGCGCGTCGGTCGGGCCGAGCTCGAGCACGAGCCGGTCGCGATGGGGCCGCTTGTCCAGCGCGTCCTCGAGGGCATGCAGACCTCGATCGACGAGACCGACGCGACCATCGAGGTCGGCGACCTGCCCACGGTCCGCGGCGACGCCAGCCAACTGGTGCAGCTCGTGCAGAACCTCGTTGTCAACGCGCTGAAGTTCACGGGCGGCGAGCCGCCGGTGGTGCGCATCACCGCCGCGCGCGACGGGGACGAATGGGCGTTTGCCGTGGCCGACGAGGGCATCGGCATCGACCCCGAGTTCGACGAGCGCATCTTCCAGGTCTTCCAGCGCCTGCACGCGCCCAACGAGTACCCCGGCACCGGCGTCGGCCTGGCGATCTGCCGCGCCATCGCCGAACGCCACGGGGGGCGCATCTGGGTCGAGTCCACTCCCGGCGAGGGCAGCGTGTTCCGCTTCACGCTTCCGGCGTGATGAGCGACAACGGCGCGCTGCCCCGGCTGGTCCTGATCGAGGACAACCCCGGCGACGCCGTGCTCGTGCGCGAGATGCTGCGCTCGTCCTGGCCGGGCGACTTCGCCTTCGACCACTTCGACCGCGTCGCGGCGGCACGCGAGCACCTGCTGCGGGCCGACGCGACCTGCATCCTGCTCGACCTCTCGCTCCCCGACGCCCAGGGCCTGGAGGCGGTCGACCGGGTCCAGGCGTTCGCGCCTGACGTGCCCATCGTCGTGCTCAGCGGCCTCGACGACGAGGAGGTCGCGCTGCGCGCGGTGCAGGGCGGCGCGCAGGACTACCTCATCAAGGGGCGCGTCGACGACCACCTGGTCGCGCGCTCTGTGCGCTACGCGATCGAGCGCAAGCGAGCCGAGGTCGCGCTGGCCCACCAGGCCCTCCACGACGCGCTGACCGG
>Ga0105245_10002560_pt1 | contig 16368 bp, 13 predicted proteins | sample KBSM54metaG_FD_81523 | JGI IMG/M metagenome (GOLD analysis project Ga0105245, IMG submission 81523) | Miscanthus rhizosphere microbial communities from Kellogg Biological Station, Michigan, USA - KBS M5-4 metaG | ecosystem: Host-associated > Plants > Roots > Rhizosphere > Soil | place...
CCGGCGCCACCACGAGGTCGTGGTGGTCGGTGCCATACCGCTCGGCCACCAGCCGCGCATACGGCAGCTCATCGAATCCCGCTTCTTCGAATCCGATGGAGAAGGTCTTCACCGGCGCGCTGCCGGACTCGGCCATCATCGCCACGATCGTCGCCGAGTCGATGCCGCCGCTCAGGAACGCGCCCAGCGGAACGTCCGACACGAGACGCATCCGCACCGCCTCGCGCAGCCGCTCCACGATCTCGTGCTCCAGCTCTTCTTCGCTCGCGCGCGAAGGCGGGCGCGACGCCGCCGACCAATAACGCTCCACGCGCACGTCGCCGTTTTCCGCGATGAGGTAATGCGCCGGCGGAAGCTTGGCGATCCCTTCGAACGCAGTCATGGGACTCGGCACGTACTGGTAGGTGAGATAGGCGTCGATGGCGCGCAGGTTCGGCGCGACCGTCACGCTCGGATCGGCCGTCACCGCCTTGATCTCCGATCCGAACACCAGACCGTCGGCCGTCCTGGCATAGACGAACGGCTTCTTCCCCAGGCGATCGCGCGCGGCGAACAGCCGCTTGCGCGGCGCGTCCCACAACGCGAACGAGAACATGCCGCGGAAGCGCGTCAGGCAGTCGATGCCGTGCTCTTCGTACGCGTGCACGATGACCTCGGTGTCGGTGCCGCTCCGGAAGGTGTGTCCTTTCCGCTCCAGCTCTTCGCGCAGCTCGCGGAAGTTGTAGATCTCGCCGTTGAACGTGACCCAGATCGAGCCGTCCTCGTTGGCCAGCGGCGCCGCGGCGCGGTGATCGAGGTCGATGATCGCCAGCCGGCGCTGCCCGAGGCCAACGCCCGGCGCGACGTAGATCTTCTCGTCGTCCGGACCGCGATGGACGATCGTGGCGCACATCCGCTCGATCAGCGAGCGCTCCACGGGCGCGCCGCGGAAATCGATTTTTCCGGCAATGCCGCACATCGGATTGGTTGGAACCGGCTTACGCCAGCATCGGAACGCGGGCCGGCCGCGGCGCGGTCATCCGACGCGCGAAGCGGGACGGTCGTTTACATACCACGCGATCGTTTTCGCCAAACCGTCCGCGAACGAAGTGGTGGCACGAAACGCAAACTCTCTTTCCGCGCGGGACGTGTCGAGCATCCGCCGCGGCTGACCGTTCGGCTTGCTCGCGTCCCAGACGATCCCGCCTTCGAAACCGGTATGCGTGCGGATGATCGCGGCGAGATCGCGGATGGAGATCTCTTCGCCCCGGCCGAGATTCACAGGCTCTTCTTTTTCATAGCGCTCGGCGGCGAGCACGATGCCGTCCGCGGCGTCCTCGACATACAGAAACTCGCGCGTCGGCGAGCCGTCGCCCCACAGCACGACCTCGCGGTCACCCCGCTGCCGCGCTTCGACGAACTTGCGGATCATCGCCGGGATGACGTGACTGCTTTCCAGATCGAAGTTGTCGCGCGGACCGTAGAGATTCACCGGCAGGAGAAAAATACCGTTGAACCCGTACTCCTGCCGGTACGACTGCAACTGCACGAGCAGTGCTTTCTTGGCCACGCCGTACGGCGCGTTGGTCTCTTCCGGATAGCCGTTCCAGAGGTCGTCCTCGCGGAACGGAACCGGCGCGAACTTCGGATAGGCGCAGATCGTTCCGAGCTGCACGAATTTCTCCACGCCCGCCAGCCGCGCTTCCTCGATGAGCTGAATGCCCATGATCGCGTTCTCGTAGAAGAACCGGCCGGGATGCAGCCGGTTGGCGCCGATTCCGCCCACCACCGCGGCGGCATGGATGATGAGGTCCGGCCGGTTGGCGGCGAGATAGGCGCGGATGGCGCCCGCGTCGCGGAGGTCGAGCTCCGACGCGCGCGGCGCCAGGATGGCGGCCGGACGCTCACGCTCGAGCCGCTCGCGAATGAAGCCGCCGAGGAATCCGCCTCCACCGGTGAGAAGAACGCGTCGGGAGATCCAGAAGTCGCTCATCGTTGTTTGAGGTGTGCTTCGTCCGCCGCGAGCCGCAGGTCGGATTCGGTCATCAGCTCGACCAGTTGCTGGAAATCGGTGCGCGGCGTCCAGCCCAGCAGCTCTCGTGCCTTCGTCGCGTTGCCGAGCAGCAGGTCGACCTCCGTCGGACGGAGATAGCGTTCATCGACGCGGACGCGAACCGCGCCGTCGGCTTTGTCGACGCCGCGCTCGTCCTTCCCCTCGCCCACCCATTCGAGCTCGATGCCGGCCGCGCGGAACGCGCGCGTGCAGAAATCGCGGACCGTATGCGTCTGGCCGGAGGCGATGACGAAGTCCTGCGGCTCGCCGTGCTGCAGCATCAGCCACATCGCTTCGACATAGTCCTTCGCGTAACCCCAGTCGCGCTTCGCGTCGAGGTTGCCGAGGTAGAGCGTGTCGAGCAACCCGTACCTGATGCGGCCGACCGCGCGGGTGATCTTGCGCGACACGAACGTCTCACCGCGCCGCGGCGATTCGTGATTGAAGAGGATGCCGTTCACCGCGAAGAGGTCGTAGGCCTCGCGATAGTTGACGGTCATCCAGTACGCGTACACCTTGGCCACGCCGTACGGACTGCGTGGATAGAACGGCGTCTGCTCGCTCTGCGGCGTCTCGCGCACCAGGCCGAACATCTCGCTCGACGACGCCTGGTAGATGCGCGGGCGGGCCTGCATCTCGCGGATCGCCTCCAGCAGGCGCGTCGCGCCGAGGCCGGTGATCTCGCCGGTGTACTCCGGGGTATCGAACGAGACCTTGACGTGACTCTGCGCGCCGAGGTTGTAGATCTCGTCGGGATTGACGACGCGGAGGATGCGATTCAGCGACGAGGCGTCGTTCAGATCGCCGTAGTGCAGCACGAGGCGGCGGTCCTCCTCATGCGGATCCTGGTAGATCGCGTCGATGCGCGCGGTGTTGAAGGACGACGAGCGGCGCATGACGCCATGGACCTCGTAGTCCTTCTCGATCAGCAGTTCGGCCAGGTACGAGCCGTCCTGCCCCGTGATGCCCGTGATCAATGCCCGTTTCTTTGTCATGGCGTCAGACCGCGTAAAAGTGGCGATACCAGTCGACGAAGCGCCGCACGCCTTCGCGCACCGACGTCGTCGGCCGGAAGCCGACCGTTCGTTCCAGCTCGCTCACGTCGGCCATTGTCGACGGCACGTCGCCCGGCTGCATCGGCAGCAGGTCGAGCTTCGCTTTTTTCCCCAGACACTCTTCGATCACGCCGATGTACTCGAGCAGCTCGATCGGCTGGTTGTTGCCGATGTTGAAGACCCGCCACGGCGCGTAGCTGCGCGCCGGATCGGGATCGTCGCCCCTCCAGGCAGGATCGGCGGCCGCGGTGTGATCGAGCACGCGGATCACCCCTTCGACGATGTCGTCCACGTAGGTGAAGTCGCGGATCATCTTTCCTTCGTTGAACACCGGGATCGGCTCCCCCGAGAGGATGCCGCGCGTGAATTTGAACAACGCCATGTCGGGGCGTCCCCACGGGCCGTACACCGTGAAGAAGCGCAGTCCCGTCGACGGAACACCGAAGAGGCTGGAGTAGGTGTGCGCCATCAGCTCGTTCGCCTTCTTCGTCGCGGCGTAGAGCGAGACCGGATGATCGACATTGTCGTGTTCCGAGAACGGCTGCCGCGTGTTCGCGCCGTACACCGAGCTCGAAGAGGCGAAGACGAGATGCTCGACGCCGTGATGGCGGCAACCCTCGAGGATGGTGAGAAACCCGTCGATGTTGCTGCGCGTGTAGGCGAACGGATTGGTCAGCGAATAGCGCACGCCGGCCTGCGCCGCGAGGTGGACGACGCGCGTCGGACGATGCCCGGCGAAGAGCGCCGCCATCGCCTCCTGATCCCCGATGTCGGCGCGGACGAAGCGGAAGCGCTGATCCTGCTCCAGCATCCGCAGCCGCGCCTCTTTGAGCGCCGGGTCGTAGTAGTCGTTGAGGTTGTCGACGCCGATCACATCGTCGCCGCGCTCCAGCAGCCGGCGCGACACGTGGTAGCCGATGAAGCCGGCTGCGCCCGTCACGAGAATCATCAGTTCATCCTCGACACACAGACAGGAGTGTTTGGGACACAGACAGGAGTGTCTGTGCTACCCGAGCGGGCTCCGCCCCCTTCGGTGTACACACCGACCGATGCTGCCCGTCGTTCCGTTGTCGCAGCCACGCGATTCGTCCGCGTTACCCGCCGTTCGTCTGCCGCCGCGCGTCGAGCTCATCGACCTCGGCGGACAGACGCTCAATCTCCACTTTCAGGTTGTCGTACTCGGCCATCTTCCGGCGCAAAAAGGCGTACGTGACGTTGATCTTTTCCTCGATGCCTTTCGGTGTCAGGACGTAGACGTACGCTCCCTTGTTCCGGCTGTTGCGGAAGTTCCGCATCTTGACGAGGCCGCGCCGCATCAGGGCGTTCAGGCAGTAGTGCGCCTTACCGAGACTGACGTCGAGCGCGTCGGCCAGGGCCCGCTGCGTGGTGTCCGGATGCTCGGCCAGATAGGTGAGCAGACGGTAGCGAACCTCGTCGGTGATTGCGTGCGTGGCGGGTACGTTGTTCAACGGTTGAACAGGATATCATCACCGGCCGCGCGCCAGCAGCCGGCGCTCGAATTCCACCGCCACCGCCTTGTGAATCAGCGACACGCGGACGACCAGGCGATCGTGTCCCTTCTGCCGCTCCACCACGCCCCTGTAGCCGGCGAAGGCGCCGTCGCTGACGCGCACCACGTCGCCGGCCACGAGCTCTTCGACCACCTTCAGCGACGCGCCGGCGAGCTGCAGCGCGCGCAACTGCGCCAGCTCTTCGCCGAGACGCTCCTGATCTTCGACGTCGATCACCGACGCCGCGACGTTGCTCCGCCAGACCAGATCGCGCGCCGCCGCGCCGCCGCGAAAGAAGACGTATCCCGGAAACAGCGGCAGATGGGAAACGAAGTCACGCCCGCTTCGTCTGCGGCGGTTCTCGAGCTGCGGCAGATAGAACGGCACGTCCCGCTGCGCCAGGAAGCGGGCCAGCGATTTCTCCTGCCGGCTGCGGACGTGCGCGACGCCCCACGGGTACGCCGCCGGCTCGAGCTCGAAGAGCGCGGCGGGAAAAACCTCCATCTCCTTCGGCAGCAGCGGCACGGGCAACGCTACCGGCCGCTCCTATCCGTTTATTCCAATGGCGACGGCGGCTTGACGTCCATAAAGTACGCTGAGATCCTTGCCCGCACCTGATGTCCCGATCGGAGGAGTGACGATGGATTCCCGCGTAACGATTGACCATGCCGGCGGTGAGCCCGCGGATCCTCCGATCTCGGTGGCGCATCTGATGCGTACGCTGCGCGGCTATCTGCCGGTCATCGTCATGACGCTCCTCTCCGTCACCATCGTCTATTCGCTGATCACCGTCGCCTACATGCTCATGCGGCCGTCGCAGAGCGTGACGTCGGTCCGCTTTCGCCTCAACTTCAGCAACGCCGAAAAAGGGATGTATCCGAACGGAGCGCGGTTCAACGCGTCGACGATCATCTCCACGCCGGTCCTGCTGAAGGTCTATCACGCAAACGATCTCGGCCGCTTCTGCTCGTTCACGCTCTTCACGCAATCGGTCGTCGTGCTGGAAGCGAATCCGGCGCTGGAGCGGCTCAACGCCGAATACCAGGCCCGCATGGCCGACCCCAAGCTGACGCCGATCGACCGCGACCGCCTGGCCCGGGAGTTCGACGCCAAGCGCGACAGCCTCGGGAAGAACGAATACGCCCTCACCTATCTGCGCCGCACCGGCTCCATCCCCGAGGACCTGGTCCGCAAGACACTCTCCGACATCCTCGTGACGTGGGCCAACGACGCGGAAAACGAGCAGCGCCTGCTCGACTATCCGATGGCCGTGCTCTCGCCCGACATCCTGAAAGTCTCATCGGCCGAAACGACCGATCCGATGATCTCGCTCCTCATCCTTCGATCCAACATCGACCGGATCCTGCTCAACGTCAACGACCTGGAGCTGGTTCCGGGCGCGTCGGTCATCCGCACTCCGACGCAGCACATGTCGCTCCTCGAGATCCGGCTGCGGCTCGAAGACATGCTCCGCTTCCGCATCGAGCCGCTGCTCACCGTCATCCGCTCCAGCGGCCTGATTCGCAATCGGGCCGCCATGATCCAGTTCCTCGAGAGCCAGGTCGTGTACGACGAACGCCGCCTGCACGACCTGCAGCAGCGGAGCGAAGCGATCCGCGGCGCCCTCTCGGTCTACACCAACACCGCGCCTCGCGTGGAAGAGACGCGAGCCGCGACCTCGCCGGCTCAGGGCACTGTGCGTGAGAGCCAGCCTGCACGCGACTCGCTCTCGCCCATCCTCAATGATTCCTTCCTCGATCGCCTCGTCTCGATGTCGACGCAGCCCGACGAGGTCCGTTACCGCCAGAAGGCGGCGGACGACTATCAGCGCGCGACGGTGGCCGTCATTCCGGCGGAGCAGGCGGTGACGTACGACAAGGAGTTGCTCGATCTGGTGAAGCGCGGGGCCACCGGCGGCGTTTCCGCCACGACGCCTCAGATCGGAACGGACCTCGAGGCGATCCGCGGCGAGAGCCGCGCGCTCGTGGCGCAGGTCAACGAGATCTACCAGATCCTCTCGCGCACCATGAACCCGGCCTCGCAGGTCTACTCGGTGACACAGGCTCCGACGACCATGATCCAGCGCACCGGCGATCTGCGGCGCAGCTTCCTCGGCCTGCTGCTGGTGCTGCTGCTCACCCTTCCGGTCACCATCATCGTCTGCCTCCTGCACAACCGCGTGCGGGAAGAGGAAACGCAAGAAGAGCTCGCGGAAGCGGTGTAGCACAGACACTCCTGTCTGTGCCCCCGTGTCTTTACGCCCGCACGACCACTCGCGCCGCATCCGCCGGAACGACGTTCCGCGTATCGACCACGAGCTTCGTGTCGCGATACAGCGTCGCGTCCTTGAACGCCGTGTGCGGGGTGGAGATCAGCACGGCGTCGTACTTCGCCAGTTCCTCCGCGGTGCAGGGGACGGAGCGCAGCCCGAGGTCGTGCTTCCGTCCGCGACGGGCCTCGGGGACGAACGGATCGCAGTACGAGACGATCGCGCCGCGCTCCTGCAACAGCTCGATCAGCTCGAACGACGGCGACTCGCGATCGTCGTCGATGTCGGGCTTGTACGAGAGCCCCATCACCACGACCGTCGCGCCGACGACGCTCTTCCCCGTCCGGTTGATCGCCTCGACCGTCCGGTCGATGACGTAACGCGGCATCGACGTGTTGATCTCGCCGGCCAGCTCGATGAAACGCGCCCACGTCCCGTACTCCGCCGCCTTCCAGGTCAGGTAGAACGGATCGAGCGGGATGCAGTGACCGCCGAGTCCCGGTCCGGGATAGAACGGCATGAAGCCGAACGGCTTCGTCTTCGCCGCTTCGATCACTTCCCAGACGTTGATGCCCATGCGATCGAAGACGACCTTCATCTCGTTGACCAGGGCGATGTTCACGGCGCGGAAGATGTTCTCCAGCAGCTTCGCCGACTCCGCCACTTCGGGCGACGCCACCGGCACGATGCGATCGATGATCGAGCCGTAGAGCGCGTGCGCCACGCGCGACGACGGCGCGTCGACGCCGCCGACGACTTTCGGGATGTTGCGGGTGTTGAAGTGCTCGTTCCCCGGATCCTCGCGCTCGGGCGAGAAGGCGAGGAAGTAGTCGCTGCCGCATTTCAGGCCGGTCGCCTCGAAACGCGTCAGCAGCTCCTCGCGCGTCGTGCCGGGATAGGTCGTCGATTCGAGCACCACGAGCTGGCCGGCGCGCAGGCTTCCGGCGATCGTCTCGGCCGTGATGCGGATGTACTTGAGATCGGGCTCGCGGTGCGCGCCGAGCGGCGTCGGGACGCAGATGATGATCGCGTCGCATTCCTTGAGCCGCGAGAAGTCGGTCGTGGCCCGCGCGCGGCGGCGGAACGAGGTCGCGATCCGCTCCACGCCGATGTGCCGGATGTACGACTGCCCGTCATTCAGCTTCTGCGTCTTCACGGCGTCGACGTCGAAGCCGAGGACTTCGAAGCCCCCCTCCTCGAAAAGGAGGACCAGCGGGAGCCCGACGTAGCCGAGACCGATCACGCCGACGCGCGCGGTGCGCTCTTCGATCGCTTTCAGGAGGAGTTGTTCGCCGGAGAGGTCGTTCACGAGGCCGCGGATTCAACCACAAGTCAACGTCCCCCGTCATCCCGGTCGGATGACGCAGCGCGAAACCAATCGACCGTCTGCCGCAAACCGTCGCTCAACACCACCGGCTCCGGCAGGCCGGCGATGGCGCGCAGCCTCGTGCCGTCGAGCACGCTGCGGCGCTGCTCCCCCGCCTTGGCCGCTCCGTGATGCGCGTCGCGCGCGACGCCGGCTGCCGCGGCGAGGTGACGATAGAGCTCGTTGACGGAGCTCTCGACGCCGGTGCCGACGTTGAACGGACCGGCGAGCGAGAGATCGTCGCACACCGCCATGTTCGCCCGCACGACGTCGGCGACGAAGACGTAGTCGCGCGTCTGTTCGCCATCGCCGTTGATCGTGACGTCATCGCCGCGCAGCAGGCGATCGGCAAAGATCGCGATCACGCCCGCCTCCCCCTTCGAGTTCTGCCGCGGCCCGTAGATGTTCGCGTAACGGAGGGCGATCGTCGACAGGCCGTGGATCTCGCGGAAGTAGTGCATGTAGTGCTCGACCGCCAGCTTCGCGCAGCCGTACGGCGAGAGCGGATGCGCCGGATGCTCTTCGTTCTGCGGCGTGGTGATCGGCTCGCCGTAGATCGCCCCGCCGGTGGAGGCGAAGACGAAGCGCTTCACGCCGCAATCGAGCGACGCCTGCAGCAGGCGGATAGTGGCGACGATGTTGATCTCGGCGTCGATGGCCGGATCGGCGACCGAATGGCGGACGTCGATCTGCGCCGCATGGTGCGAGACGAAGTCGGGCTTCAGCGAGCGAACCAGCTCGATGGTCCGCTCCTCGCGCAGGTCGGCTTCATGGAACTCCGCCTTCGGATTGAGGTTGCGAAGGTTGCCGGTGGAGAGGTTGTCGATGATGCTGACGCGATCGCCGCGCTCGAGGAAGGCGTCGACGAGATGCGATCCGATGAAGCCCGCGCCGCCGGTGACCAGTACGTGTCTGCTCATGCGACGCGCATTCTCGCCCTTTTTCGCGCCCCTCGATAGATCACCGCCGACAAGGCGCCGAAGAGAAATCCGCCGACATGCGCCCACCACGCCACGCCGGCCACCTCCTGCGTGCGCGCCGCCGAGGCCAGGGAGAGGAAGCCGTTGAAGAACTGCATCAGGAACCAGACCGGCAGAAAGAGCGCCGCCCGCACCTCGGCCATGGCCCAGTAAACGACCAGCGGGAAGAGCGTGACGATCCGCGCCCGCGGCCGCAGCACGAGAAACGCGCCGAGGACGCCGGCGATGCTTCCCGACGCACCGATCGACGGCACCACCGACAGCGGAAAGATCGTCGTGTGCAGCAGGCTGCCGATCGCGCCGCAGGCGATGTAGAAGAAGAAGTAGCGCAGATGTCCGAGCGCATCCTCGACCGCGCCGCCGAACACCCAGAGGTAGACCAGATTGCCCGCCAGGTGAACGAATCCGCCGTGCAGGAAGAGCGAGGTGACGAGCGTGATCGCCACTTCCCACCACGAGTACTGCCACACCGACGGATGGACGAGCCTCGCCGGAATGTAGCCGAACGTCTGGATCACCTGCTCCGCGCGCGAGCCGAGCACGATCTGCATCACGAACGTGGTGACGTTCGTGAAGACGATCGCCCGATTGATGATCGGCGTCGTGCGCAGCGGGAGCGTGTGGCGGATGGGGATCACGGCAGTCGTAGTGTGCGGCGGCCATGCCACCGGCTGTCAAAGGCCGTGATCGCGCGACGAATCGGTATATCCTTCCATACTTCCCCGACAATCGAAGTCGCGACTGTTCGCCGACCCCGTTTTGCCGCGCTGGCAGGTGCGAAGCACGCGCACATGTCCGTCTAGAACGTCGAGGGATCGGCAAGTGGCAGGAGAGGCAACCTTGACGCTGGGACGCAGGCGCTTCCGCTCGCAATGGATCGGAGTCAGTGGGTGGCTCGTCGCGGCGGCGATCGTTCTGACGCAAGGTCTGTTTCTCATTCCCTCCCTGCGTACCCGGTCTTCACCGCAAGCGTCTCTGGCCATGCTCGTGGGGACAGCCAGCCCGGACTCGCGCAGACTCCAGCTTCGTCCCAGCGGAGGATTCGCGTGGGCGCCATTCCGTCCGGCAACGCGGGGCACTTCGCCGGAGAGTCGCGATCTCGAAGGAGCCATCACATCGACTCTCGCCCATATCAACGGAGAGTCAACGCTGGTTGCTCACCATACGGCGGGCGTCGCACTGCTGTTGGCCGGACGGCCACGCGAAGCGCTATCCCGGCTCACGGCGGCGCAGGCGTTGAACGACGCTTCGGTCTGGAACGACCTGGCAGTTGCGTTTCATGAAACGGCGGAGCGTTATGACGCACCGGAGTTTCTGGCCGATGCTCTCGCGGCGTGCGACCGCGCGCTCACCCTCGACCGGAACTTCCCGGAAGCGCTTTTCAACCGCTCGCTCGTCATCGAGCGGCTCGGCTTGCGGGACGACGCGCGCGCCGCGTGGGGCCGCTACCTGGCCACCGACTCGACGAGCGACTGGGCGTCCGAAGCACGCGAGCATCTCGCGTCACTCGCTCCACTGGAGGCTCCTCTCGACGTTCTCGACCGTGAATATGAAGCCGCACAGAAGGATCCGGCCGTTGCGATGTCGCTGGTTTCCCGTGATCCGATGGCGGCTCGCGGATCAGGGATCAAGGACGTGCTCGGCCGATGGGGGCGCGCAGTCTCGAGCGGCGATGATCGCGGCGCGCAGCGTCATCTCGCCGTCGCCCGGCAACTGGGTGCCGCGGTCGCCCGGGGTGACGGTGATCGAATGCTGGCAGAGTCGGTGGCGGTGATCGATGCCGCCGGCAACGAGACCCGTTCACGACTGGCAGCCGCACACGACGACTATGACCGCGGGCTGAAGGCGCTGCAGGAATATCGCGCCGCCGACGCCGAAGCGATGCTTCGCCGCGCCGCGTCCTCATTCGAGCAGTCGGGAAGCCCCCTGGCGCTGCCGGCCCGCTATTTCGCGGCGAACGCTCTGTTCGAGGAGGGCCGGCCTGATGACGCCGCGCGCGAAAACGAACAGCTCCTCGCCACGGTCAAACCGGCGTTCCCCGCCTATCGCGCCCTGATCCTCTGGCAGGTCGGCACGTGGCGCATCCTGCGCGCCGATTGGGGCGCTGCGATCTCACCTCTCGAACAGAGCGCGGCGTTGTTCGACCGGCTCGGCGAAATCCAGAACGCCGGCGCCGTGCGGCGGCTCCTGGCATTCGTGCATGACCGCATCGGCGACCCCACGACGGCGTGGAAATACCACGTCGCCGCGCTGCGAGGCCTGGGACGCCGAACAACTCCGACGCTTGCGAAAGAAGTTTCCCTGATGGCCGACGCGGCGGTCCTCCGCCGCGACTGGCATACCGCGGCGTCTTTTCTGAACCTTCAGATTTCCATGGTCCGACGCCTGCACGACGACGTGCAGCTCGTCGACACCCTTCTCATTCGCGCCGTCGTCCGGGACCGACTGAACGAGGCCGCGCAGGCGCGGTCCGATATTGCCGAGGCGAGAGCGCTCATTCCGAGGTTGGCCGATCCCACCTACCGCGACTTCCTTCGCGTCGCGACGTTGCGCGCCACTGCCATGCTCACCGCCACACCGCCAGGGGAAGCCGAAGGGTTACTCACGGAAGCGATCGAGTTTCAGGCCACGCGAAACGACTCGCTGAATCTTCCTGATCTCCTCCTGCAACGTGCACGCGCGCGCAGAGCCTCGGGCATGGCCGACGGTGCGATGGCTGATCTTCAGCACGGCATCGCGGAGCTCGAACAGCGCCGCCGGTCGCTGCCGGAAAACGAGCTGCGGTGGGGTGCATTTCACGCCGCGGAGGAATTGTTCGACGAGGCGATCGACGCCGCAATATCGGCCGACGACGACGGTGCGGCGTTCCGATTCGCGGAACGAGCGCGCGCGCGCTCATTGATCGAGTCGTACGTCCGCTCCCCCGTACTCGACGTCAGCCGGTTGCCGGCGCACACCATCATCATCGAATACGCCGCCCTGCCCTCGCGGCTGGTCGTCTTCATCGCGGAAAAGTCCGGCGTACGGGCCACGACCGTGACGTGCGATCGCGCCAGGCTGGAGGAAGAGATCGATGCCTTGTCACGCGAGCTCCGGGAGTCTGCTCCGGCCGGCGTGAAGAGCGCGACGGCGGCGGTGTACCGGCGGCTCATCGAACCGATCGAGCCACAACTCCTCGGCGCGGCCACGATCGTCTTCGTTCCCGACAGCGTTACCTCCACCGTTCCGTTCAGCGCGTTGATGAATTCACGGGGCGAGTACCTGCTCGAGCAGCACGCCATCGCGATTTCACCCAGCGCGGCGGTTTTCGCGGCCGCGTCGGCACGGCGGCGGGAAGGGCATGTGCCGGCGTCGGTGCTCGTCATCTCCACCTCCGACGCGGCGGAAAGTTCGGAAGCCCTGGTGCACGCGGAAATGGAGGCACAGGACATCGCCCGTTTGTATCCCGATTCAAACCGCCTTCAGAACGACGCCGCCGAGCTCGACGCAGTGACTCGACTGGCGCCGGATGCGGACGTCGTGCACTTCGCCGGGCACGCCGTTGGAGACGACCGCGGCTTCGAGCCGGCGTCGATCATCCTCCGCCAGAACGGGCGCGAACGCAGGGTCGAGGTCGCCGAGATCGCCCGGATTCGCCTTCGTCGTACGTCGGTGGTCGTACTGGCCGGCTGCAACACCGCGCGCGGTGAGCGGCGGGCGGCGGAAGGCGTGATCAGCGTCGCCCACGGCTTCCTGGTGGCGGGCGCGCCGTCGGTCATCGCCACGCTCTGGCCGATCGACGACGAAGCAGCGGGGAGGTTCTTCCCCCGTCTGCACCGGAAGCTCGCCGCGGGAGTTCCGGCCGCGGAGGCGTTGCGCGCCGTGCAACTCGAATCAATCCGCCGCGGAGACATCCCGGCATCGCTGTGGGCCGCAATCCAGGACATCGGGAGCTGACGCGCCGAAAGCGCGAAAAGGAGAAACCACCATGTACTCCGTCCACTTCGTCGGCATCATCTACTTTCATGTGTGCACGACCGATCGCAAGATCGCGCTCGTTCCAAATGGAATCAACGGTGACGGACATGTCCCCCCGCATTACGCCAGCTTCTTCATCGAAGCGAGCCTGCACGACTCCGATACCTGGTGGCGGGACCAAAAATTCAATCGGCAGTTGCAGATGGAGACGGCCCTGGCGAAGCCGGGTACATTCGACGTCCTCGAGTTTCGGATCCCGAAGCCCGCGGTAATCACGTTCGATTGCGGCGACGAAACGCTCGAGACCAAGGATCTCGATATAGGACTTCCGCAGCTGAAAAAAATCGATCCGCGGTTCGTGCTCGACCTCAACGACGTCGACACCATCGCCCAGATGGCGATCCCGGGAGGAAAGCTGCAGGCTTTCCAATTCGGAGGCGATGCCAGCGTCGTGAGTTGGACGATCACGAAACATTCCGACCTGGTCACGATCACGGCCAGCGCCGGCGACGAGATCAAACGCATCACGTTGAAGCGATTCGACAGGCACGCGTCGCCGGAAATCGTCTTCTCGAATACGCCCGATCTGATCACGGCCCGCAGCGAACCCCCAGGTCACACGGAAATCGACCATCCCGGTCACAAAGAAACCGGGAGCGGAACCACGCCGTCCAACCACGCCGGCGGTCACTTCACTCTTTACGCAAAGCTCGACAAGAACAGGGATGAACGCGGACTCGAAAACCCGACGCTGCCGAACGTCAGGGTTCTGGACGAATGGCCGTTCGAACACCGGTACCTTCTTTTCCTCCTGCAAAAGGAGCAAATACCGATGCCGGGTTGCGTGCCAACCTGTTGTGGCTCATGAGGGAGGTTTTGCCATGTTCTTCTTGAAAACGAATGCACTCCCCAGACCGCGCACCGCCGAAGTCCTGCCGGAGCCCGGCCAGTACGAATCCAAGATGCAGGAACTGCTGAGCCGAAAGAAAAGGCTTGCCCGGGAGCTTGGTCAGGTCAATGCCCAGCTCGAGCACATCCTGTTTTCCGCCCGTGGCGACGTTCCGCAGGACGTCGAACTGTACAAGGGCGACCTCGGCGTCACGCGTGAATTCGTCGACCAACACGAGCGCCCCGTCGGACAACTGCAATGGCTCGCGGACTTGCCCGAGCGATTCAATGGCCCGGACGAAGATCCGGGAGACGTCACTGGTGAACGGTGGGGAACGGGTGCGCTCATCAGCGAGGATCTCTTTCTCACGGCCGGCCATTGCTTCGACCAATACCCTCAAGGCTGGCAGGTGCCGAGCCGCTTCAACATTCCGATCTCCCCATATGACCTCGCAAAGTTGATGCGCGTGAACTTCAACTATCAGGTGGACGGCAAGACCGGGAAGACGCGTCCGGGCGTGCCGTTCCCGGTGGTCGCTCTGCTCGAATATCGCAATGCCGGCGTTGATTACGCGATCCTCAGACTCGGGCAGAACGAGGAGGGAAAGCAACCGGGTGATGAATTCGGTTTCCTGACTGTCGCCAAGGCCGATCTCAAGACGATCGGAGCGATGCTCTGCATCATCCAGCACCCGACCCGGCTGGAGAAGAAGATCGAGGCAGGGCCGCTGTCAGATATCCGCGCTGGGCGGATCGCGTACGACAGCATCGACACCACCGGCGGATCGTCGGGTGCGCCGGTCATTTCGCTGAAGGGCGAAATCGTCGGAGTTCACCTCAAGGGCGGCTGCCACAAAGAAGGAGGCTTCAACTCCGGCGCAGCCATCGGCGCGATCCGCGAGGCGTCCGAACTCTTGAAAAACGTCGAGGGCGGTGGCGGTGCCGCCGCTGTCAAAGCGCGGCGGCGATCTCGGTCACGATCTCCTGAAGTTGCTCCTCGGTCAGCTCCGGATAAACCGGGATCGCCAAAGTCTGGTCGGCGGCGGCGTCCGACTGCGGATACGACCCCTCGGCCACGTCCGCGAAGCACTTCTGCTGCGGCAAAGTGAGCGGGTAGTACACCTCGCAGCCGATCGACCTGCTCTTCAGATGCTCCAGCACGCGGTCGCGGGTGGCGCGGCCTTCGGGGAAGCGGACGATGTATTGATTGAAGACGTGACGGCGCCCTTCGCGCTCGGCCGGCAGCACCACGCGCTCGCCCACCTTCGCCTCGGCGAACAGGCGGGCGTACGTCTGCGCGTTGCGGCGCCGTCCCTCGGTCCACGATTCGAGGTGCGGCAGCTTCACGTGAAGGATCGCCGCCTGCAGCGCGTCGATGCGGAAGTTGCCGCCGACGTAGTGGTGGAAGTACTTCGGCCGCATGCCGTGCACGCGGAAGTCGACGAGCTTCTCGTGCAGCGCGGCGTCGTTCGTGGTGATGGCGCCGGCGTCGCCGAATCCGCCGAGGTTCTTCGAGGGGAAGAAGGAGAAACAGCCGATGGTGCCGAGCGCGCCGGCGCGCTTCCCGTGAAATTCGGCGCCGACCGCCTGCGCCGCGTCCTCCACCACCGGAATGCCGCGCCGTTGCGCGACCGCGTTGATGGCGTCCATGTCTGCGCACTGGCCGTAGAGATGGACCGGCATGATGGCCCGGGTGCGATCGCTGATCTGCTCCTCCATGCGCGCGACGTCGATGTTGTAGTCGGCGAGGTCGATGTCGACGAACACCGGCCGCGCGCCGAGGCGATGCACGACGCCGGCGGTGGCGAAGAACGAGTACGCCGGGACGATGACCTCGTCCCCCTGGCCGACGCCGAGGACCATCAACGCCTCGAGCAGCGCGTCGGTGCCGGAGGAGACGCCGACGGCGTAGGTGCTGTGACAGTAGGCGGCGAAATCGCGCTCGAAGGCGTCGACGCGCGGACCGAGGATGAAGTACTGCGACTCGTAGACCTCGCCGGTCACGCGGAGCACTTCGTCGCGAATCGTTTTGTATTGCGCTTTCAGGTCGAGAAGAGGGATCGGCATGGCGCGCGCAAGATAGCAGATAGCGGATAGCAGATAGCAAACGCTCCGCGCCGCCTTTTTGCTATCTGCTATCCGCTATCTGGTATCTGCTATCTCGTATAGACGATTCACCTCCGCCATCCGTACAAACAGCGCCGCCGCACACTCATTTTTCGTACATCATTTTCATGCTGTGAGCGCATAAACTTTTTGGACACTCCTTTTCGTCAGCCCGTATCACCGGGCAACAACTGAGCGGCTCCA
>Ga0105245_10002563_pt1 | contig 16359 bp, 6 predicted proteins | sample KBSM54metaG_FD_81523 | JGI IMG/M metagenome (GOLD analysis project Ga0105245, IMG submission 81523) | Miscanthus rhizosphere microbial communities from Kellogg Biological Station, Michigan, USA - KBS M5-4 metaG | ecosystem: Host-associated > Plants > Roots > Rhizosphere > Soil | place: Michigan...
GCCCCGCAATAGCAGCGCTGTGCCGAGATTCAGCTGCGCGGCTGTCAGTTCAGGCTTAATAGCCACCGCCCTTCCGAAGGATTGGATGGCGCGATTCGAATCTCCCTCTATGCTCCACATCTCGCCCAGTACATTGTGAGCCTCAGCTAGGTTTGGGTCCGCTTTGGTCGCCGCCTCGAACTGTTTCCTGGCTTCGCGAAATTGCTCTCGCTGCGCGAGCGCCAAGCCGTACTCATAGTAAGCGCCGGCATACTTAGTATTGCTCTGCACCGCCTTTCGAAAATGATACTGTGCCTCCTCGAAATTATTTAAACCGACAAGCAAGCTGGCCAGGTTCTTATGGGCCTCCGCAAAATCGGGCCGCACCTGAATGGCAGTCCGGTAAGCCGCTTCTGCACCGGACTGATCGCCTAGCCGCGACAAAGCTCCACCCAAATTATTGTAGGCATCCGAGTAATCAGGATCGATGTGCGACGCTTTTTGTAGCATCTCGACTGCTTCGCGGGTTTCTCCGGTGCCGATGTATACTAGGCCCAAATCGTTCAGCACGGACGCGTCCTCAGGCATCATCTTCAACGCCTTCAGGAGCATCTGTTTCGCCTGCGGCAGGCGCCCTAATTGCGCCAGAGTTGTGCCGAGCCCATGGAGCGCAACCCAGAAGTCGGGCTTTCGCTGGATCGCTTGTTCGAACATGCCGCTGGCCTTCTCCGGATTTCCGCCCTTGCGGTAGGCTTCCGCCAGTTCGAAATAAAATTCGGCTTCTGCTGGATGGTACTTCTGGATGGCGGCCTCCAATTGCGAAGTGCCGGCCGTCAAGTTCGCACCTTGTCGCACTTGGGCGACGGAAACGTAAAGCTCCTGTTGCGCGCGGTCTTGCAAGTTCGGTGGATAGTATAGGTTCACCGGTCCCCGGTAGGAGTTGTCATCCGTCTCGATCTTCTCCGCCAGGGGCGCCAGCAAATCTCGTGCGGGCTTGCGCCTCTGGATGTAATGATCAGTCATCACCACGTGCACTACGTCGTCGGTGCGTCGCTTGGGCATGTGGCATCCAATGCAATCCTGCGATGCGGTATGCCGGTTGGACGAGACCAGCTTCTGAACAACTTCGGCATGGCAGCGAAGACAGACGGCCGTGTAGTGCCGGGCGGCCTCCTGGCCTCTGGGGATGTCGTGTGGGTTGTGGCAGGTGGTGCACAGCAGCGACGGGTTGCTTTTCTGAAAGCAGGCAGATTGCCGCAACCGGTACGCCGCATGTGCGATCTCGAATTTGTCGTCATGACCGGATTTGGGAGGCTGATCAAAATGTAGAACATAGTCCGCCAGCGGCTCCCCGGGCCGGTAGGAAAAAATCCCGCGTGCATAGCGATTAATAGCGGAAGGCAATCGGAAACTGGTGGTTTCCAGATGGCATTGCATGCACAACTCCAGTTGCCGCTCACGGCTCAGCCGCGCCGGATTTACGATAGTTCCCTCCGGGGTTTTCCCGGCCTGCATGGCTTGGACGTGGGCGCTGCCGGGGCCATGGCAGCGCTGACAATCGATACCGCTGGGAACAGATCCGCGAAATAGCGGAGCGGTTCCTGGGGCGTCTGCTCCTTCCTCAATCTGAGGATAACCGTTGTGACAAAACATGCACTGATAATTGATTTGGCGGCGAAAGTCCTCCTGGTCGGGCCGGTCGTAGCCCGGATTCATCGCCCAATAGCCCTTCTTTTCGGCGTACCAGCCCACGGGCAGTTCGCTGAGGCGGCCGTCAGCACCCCGATGCAGGTAGCTGCGTGAATGGTTGCCGGAACCCAGCACAAAGTCGATCTCTTTCTCGACTACGTTTGTCTCTTTGCCATCGAAGCCGATCTGGTGACGACGCTGATAAAACTTGCCGTTCTTCCGGTACATCGTATAGTACCGGTCTGACCCTTCGTGATAATAGGTGTTCTTCGCCTCGTAGTCCTCAAGAGCGGTCGCTTCACCGATCCGTGCAAAGGAACGTCCCATACCTGTGCGGCGGTAGGTTTCCCAGATTTCTCGATGGCACTCCGCGCATACGTCGGAGGAGATATAGCCACTATGAGACCCCGCGGCTGGTAAGAACTTTGCAGTCGTTGTTGTTCGCCGCGGCGGGAACATGAAGACATATACTGCGGCAAGTAGACCTATTAAACCGAGAATTAGGAGCAATCGGCGGAACATTCCTCGAACCTTATCCCGAACTCAAGATGATCTTGGCGATTACTGCGACGCGTTGGGACTACCTTGGCCCTGACCCGATGTTCCGTCTGTCCTGAGCCCCGAATCGCCTACGAAATCATATATTATTTTGGGCCTGCCGAACAGTGCCTTCCTGACCTTTCTGACCGCGGACCAAAGCCATGTGGCACTACTTTCTGCGCGCGACGTACTTGGAGTTTGCGATGGTCCTGCGATCCCAATCGGTTGCGACAACGGCACGTGCCTTCGGGGAAATTACCTGTTTAATCCGCTGGACTGGGTGACCACAAGAGTCGCGCGCCTCCTGAGGAAACCGGTCCCGGCGACCGTGATCGGTATCGGAGCAACGGGACTTTTCGATCTCATGGATGCCGTTTTTGAAGTAGATCTCAGCGCTCAGGAAGCGAGCCACATCGTCGAGCTTCCATGAAATGCTCTGACCTTCGAACACCTTGCTGTTGTTGCAAGCCATTGATTGATGCGGAGATTTGAACGTCCGCCCCGCCTCCGAGGGGGCTAACCTGATGTGAAATCTACCTTTACCCAAATCTGCAGGGATGGCCCTTATTGGCTATTGTTCGAGTAGTCTCAATTAGGCCATAGTAAGGGGCGGAATCCTATGCACTTCGGATCGTCGTGCCCGTATACTATTTGGTGTCGGATGTTAGCGTGAGAGGTGTTTGAAAGACCAATGAGTCGAGGAAAAGGTTTGCTTGCACTGTTCCTTCTGGCTATCAGTTCACCGCTGGTGCGTTCTCAATCTCCCGCCCAAGTCGAACTATTCGAAAAAAACGCCCGCCCGATTTTCGTCGGGAAGTGCCAAGGTTGCCACAATGCGAAGCTGAAGAGCGGCGGGTTTGATCTCAGCTCTCCTGAAGGTATGAAAGAGGCGGCGGCTTCGGGAATCTTCGGCGCGGCGGCCGAACCCGAAAAGAGTCCCATACTCCAGGCGCTAAGCTACGAGAATCGTGTGAAGATGCCCCCACAGGGCAAGCTGCCGACCGAGACAATTGCTGCTATTCGGGAGTGGCTTGCCGCCGGTGCCCCAATTCCATCCGCAGCCCCGGATTCCGCTACCTCCGGGACCGGCCTACGCCCCATCGCGACACGTGGCATCATCACGGATGCCGACAAGAATTTTTGGGCCTTCAAGCCCATCCAGGGCGCGGCGCCGTCTGTGGCGGGACGTAAAGACCCGTCCGCCAATCCCATCGACGAATTCATTCTGACCAATCTCCAAAAGAACGGTATCGAGCCGAGTCCGCGGGCGGACAAAACCACGCTGCTGCGTCGCGCTACATTCGATCTTACCGGGCTTCCGCCAACCAAAAGTGAGATAGCGGATTTTCTGCATGACAAGTCTCCAAAAGCGTTTGAAAAGATCGTGGACCGCCTGCTTGCTTCCCCGCGCTACGGTGAACGTTGGGGGCGTCATTGGCTGGACGTGGTGCGTTACGCGGATTCTACAGGCAGCGATGAAGACCATCGCTATCCGCACGCTTGGCGCTATCGTGACTACGTCATTCAGGCGTTCAATGACGACATGCCTTACAACCAGTTTGTGCGGGAGCAACTTGCTGGCGATATTCTAGCGGCAGATTCGAACTTGGGAGTTGGCTATCGCGGTATCGTTGCCACCGGCTTTCTCGCTCTCGGCAGGAAGGAGCTGGCGCAAAAGGATCTACCGCTTAAGCGCTACGACGTGGTCGATGATCAGATCGATGTGACGTCGAAGGCGCTCCTGGGCTTGACCGTCACGTGCGCCCGTTGCCATGACCATAAGTTCGACCCGATCTCGACTAAAGACTACTATCAGCTCGCGGCGGTTTTTGCCTCCACCCTGAGCTACGCCAAAGGTGAGACCGGCGAGCCCGTTCAGACGCCGCTGGCGCCGCCCGGGCAGTTCGAAGCGTTCAGGAAACAGTGGACCGACTATCTGGATGTTGAAAAAAAGATAGCCAACATTATCGATTTCGATCGTGCCGCCCAGTCATATCGGGACGGTGAGGAGAAACAGATCCCGGCTTATATGCTGGCCGCTTACCGTGTTTATGGCGAAGGCCAGCCACTCACCACTGCTGCCCGGGGGGCGAATTTGGACGAGCAGCGCTTGGGGCGATGGGTGGAATATCTTAAAGTGAAAACGCGCCCAGAGCTTGCAAAATGGCACAGTTCGACGGACGCCACCCGGCGCGAGATCGCCGACCAGTATCAAGAGGAATTCCGGCGGAGCGCCTATCAGTACGACCAAGATTTGAGTTGGTGGCAAAAGGCGCGCACGAGCTTTCCTTCTGCCGGCAAGATAGCCGGTCCCAGGCCGCAGCCGAGTAAAGAAAAGGATCCATTCTTTGTCGCTATATGGGTGGAAAAGGGTCCGATGTATCGCTCCGAAGAGGACCAGATCGCGGCCCTCTCGCCAGAGCAGGCATCCGAGATTCGCAAGTTGATGGCTGAGGCTGCTGATCTAGAAAAGAAATTGCCGACGCAGGAAATCCCAATGGCCTCTTCGGTTAAGGAAGGCGAGACGATGCACCAGCAAGTCTTCCTGCGTGGCGACTATCACAATCTGGGTGATCCCGTAGAGCCTACCGTACTATCGATTCTCCGGCTTAATGCTCCGGCCCCTCCGGTTCGGACGAAGAGCGGCCGGCTGGAGCTTGCCGATTGGATTGTGGATCCGCGTAATCCACTGCCGCCACGCGTTATCGTGAACCGAATCTGGCAAGGGCATTTCGGCCAGGGTATCGTCCGCACACCTGATAACTTTGGCCGGCTGGGAGATAGACCGTCCAATCCGGAGTTGCTTGATTATCTCGCTCAGACATTCATGGATAATGGGTGGTCAATCAAGAGAATGCACCGCCTCATCATGCTCTCTAAGACTTACCAAATGAGCGCTGCCTACGATGCCGACAAGAAGAAAAAGGATCCCGAAGACCGGTTGATGTCCCGATATCCCAGGCAACGGTTGAGCATTGAAGAGATTCGAGATGCGTATCTCATGATTGGCGGAGATCTCGATTTGACCATGGGCGGAACGCTTGATCCCGGGGTCGGCACGGACGGCGAAACCAGCGAAAGCCGCCTCAGCATGAGTCCCGAGAGTACCAACCGTCGAAGCGTCTATTTGCCGCTGCGCCGCTCCAACTTACCCACGCTATATGAACTTTTCGACTTTGGCGATGCAACTACTCCCCAAGGCGACCGGAGCTCTACGACGGTTGCCACGCAGGCTCTCTTCGTGATGAATAGTCCACTGGTGATCCGCGCCGCAAAATCGATCGCAGACAGAATCCTCACCGAGGAGAAGCAGGATAACCGCCGCCTCGAAGAAATGTATATCCGGGTATTGGACCGCCCGCCGGATCCGGGGGAAATTGACTCGGGGCTCACTTACATCCAGAGCTTGCGCCAGAAATGGAGCGAGATCGACGAGGAGAAGGCGTGGCAGAGCCTTTGCCATGCCTTGATGGCGTCTAACGAATTCATTTATGTACATTGACTAGGAGTACGACATGGACAGCCGCCAATTTATTACCAAGCCACCGCGAGTGTCGGATATGTCCCGGCGAGCAATGCTGCGCGCGGCGGGATGCGGTTTCGGCTTCATGGGGCTTCAGTCACTGTTTGCCGATTCAAATGAGTTGTCACGAGCAGATCCCCTGGCGCCGAAATTGCCGCATTTTCCGGCGCGTGCCAAGCGCGTTATCTTCCTGTTCATGCATGGCGGCCCATCGTCGATCGATATCTTCGATCCCAAGCCATACCTTGATGCGAACGACGGAAAACCGCTACCGATCAAGCAACCCCTCACCTTCGCGGCCGGCAAGACCGGCGGCTTGATGAAGTCGCCTTGGAAATTTAAGAACTGCGGCCAGAGCGGACTTCCAATCAGTGATCTTTTCCCGAATCTCCGGGAGTGCGCCGATGATCTTTGCGTGATTCGCTCAATGGTTGGAGAAGGGGTAGATCACGGCGCGGCGCTGCTGCAGACGTTCACTGGCACTTTCATCTTCACGCGGCCCAGCATGGGGTCTTGGGTGCTTTATGGGTTGGGCACTGAGAATCGAAATCTGCCCGGATATATCACGATTAAACCGGCGTTGTCGCACGGGGGCGCCAAGAATTGGGCTGCGGGGTTCCTGCCCGGTTCTGTGCAGGGGACCGCGATCGGTAACGCCGGCATGCAGGTGGCGGATATTCAGAAGGAACCCATTGAATATCTTCTCAACCGGGGATTGACCCGGGAGCAGCAGCGTTATGAGCTTGACATGATCCAGGCGATCAATCGCAAGCATCAGGAACTTTGGAAACAGGACGAAGAGCTTGAAACGCGCATCCAGTCGTTTGAGATGGCATTTCGTATGCAAGCCGAGGCGCAGAAAGTTTTCGACGTTTCGAGCGAATCGCCGGCGACAAAGAAGTTATACGGTTTGGACGATCCGAAGACGGCGGATTTCGGGTGGCAGTGTCTGCTCGCTCGACGATTGGCCGAAGCGGATGTGCGCTTCATTCAGTGTACGCATAGCTACAAATGGGACCAGCACTCGAATCTGTTTGAAAAGCACAACCAAAATGCAGCCGAAGTCGATAAGCCGATTGCGGGCCTCCTCACAGATCTAAAGGCTCGTGGGCTGCTCAAGGACACACTCGTCATCTGGTCGGGCGAATTCGGACGCACCCCAGTTTCAGAAGGCGGCAACGGACGCGATCACAATCCTTACGGCTACTCCTTATTCATGGCGGGCGGTGGCGTGAAGCCCGGCTTCGCATACGGTGCGACGGATGACTTCGGATACCATGCTACGGAGAATCGGATGCCCATTCACGATTTCCACGCAACCGTCCTGGCGCTGCTGGGCCTTGATCACACAAAGCTGACCTATCCGTATTCTGGTCGAGACTTTCGGCTGACTGAAACCGCGGGTGTGATACATGATGGGATTTTTGTTTGATGTCAGGCGCTTCACTTTACCGGTGCCAGCAGCGGTAGGCATTTTTAATATTTCCGATAGAAGTTAAGTTCGACGATTAAGAAACACCGTCTGTTAAGAATTGCTTCAGGGTGAGTTAGAAATCAGGGTGAGTTAGAAATCAGAAGGTAGCGGTGTACTTGCGAGCGTTTTTGCGAGCAAGTGGGCGGGGATCTTGCTTTCAATCCCCGATTCTGTCAGAGGAATCACGACTTCAGAGCTAGCGGCTGGTTGGGCCGCAAGGGAGAGTACCCATGTCCAGGTTAGACAGCAAGATTCGCAGAACCCTATTCATCAGCTTTTTCGTGCTGGCGACGATTGGCGTGTTACTCGCGCAGACCTCCACCGGCGTAATAGTGGGCCAAGTGAAGGACATTACTGGCGCGGTGCTCGCCGGCGCAACTGTTCAAATTGTCAACCCGTCCACCGGCCTGACCCAGAATGTCCAAACGAACGACCAGGGCTTCTACCGCTCGCCGGACCTTCCGCCTGGAGTTTACGACATTGCGATGGCGCACGCGGGCTTCAAGTCAGCGGATGTTAAAGGCGTGGCCCTGCAAATCAATCAGACCGCCCGCGTGGACATCACCGCCGAGCTAGGAGCGGTCTCGGAGCACATAGAGGTGCAATCCAGCGCTCCCTTGCTGCAGACGGAGACCTCGTCGACCGGACAAGTGATCCAAAACCAGACCATCGTCAACCTTCCCCTCAACGGGCGAAATTATCTCGACCTGACAAAACTCGTCCCCGGCGTGGCGCAGGCGCAGAATGGCAGGGGAAGCGAGATCAATCAAAAAGTTGGCGTCGCCTGGGCCCTCGTCATCAACGGCGGGAGAACGGAGAATGGAGACTATGTTCTGGATGGCATTTCGGCTAAGAATTACTTTGTAGGAACGGGAAATCTGCTCCCCTCCGTCGACTCCATCCAGGAGTTCAAAGTTCAGCAAAACTCGTTCTCTGCGGAATTCGGTTTTGGACTGGCTGTTGTCAATTCCGTGATGAAGTCCGGAACCAATAGCTTCCATGGGGGGGCGTTCGAGTTCTTGCGGAACAACGATCTGGATGCGTCAAACTTCTTCGCGAACGTTACTGGGTCTCCGCGAGCCCCGCTGCATCGGAATCAATTCGGCACCACCTTCGGCGGCCCGATCAAGAGAAACAAAGCCTTCTTCTTCGTAAACTGGGAAAGTATGCGCGAGCACCGGGGGAGCACACCACTCGGAGTGGTTCCTACGGTGGACCAAAGGGTAGGCAACTTCAGCGCCCCCGGCACTCCTACAATAGTTAATCCGAGTACCGGTGTGCCTTTCTCAGGTAACATTATTCCCCCGCAATTTATTTCTAAATTCGGAGCGGCCGCAATGCGGTATTATCCGTTGCCGAACACGAACCAGGTCGGAGCGAATTTCGTCAGGAGCCTCACCGACCAGACCACTTTTGACCAATATGGGCTGAAGGGCGATGTCAACCTGACGACTAAAGACACCCTGACCATGCACTTCCAATATGAGAATTATTTTAATACTGCGTACAACGTAATGCCCCTTACTGGTCAGCTTTATCCAGTCGCCACGCGAAACGGCGGCTTCTCCGAAATCCACGTTTTCAGTCCCACTTTGGTTAATGAATTCCGAGCCGGTTATAACTTCGGTGACGTAGAGGCCGTGCAGGAAATCACGGCAACGAATGTGGCGCAAACGGAGTTCGGGCTGCAAAACACGTCGACCTACCAGCCATATTGGGGATTGCCTGCCGTGACGGTAGCGGGACTTTCGGCGCTAGGAAACGCCAACGGCGGGAATCGCCCCGAAGGAGGTAAAAACAACATCTTCGAGTTCGCGGACAATGTGACCTGGAATCGCGGGCGGCAGACGCTAAAGACCGGCTTTGACATTCGGCCGATGGTTTACAAGGGCCAAACCGGAGTGCCACGTGGACTGGGTAATTTCACTGGCCAGTTTTCGGGACTAAATGGGAAAGCGAGCACTGCGTCGGCCGTGGCAGATCTGTTACTCGGCGCTCCAGCGAATGTATCAGCGTCGCAGGGAGATAACATAGCCTACATGGTAAGTACTAGCTTCGGCGCGTACATCCAGGACGATATCCGCGTTCGCCCGAATTTGACAGTCAATCTGGGCTTGCGTTGGGAATACTACCAGCCTCCCGTGGATGTGAACGGTCAGAATCGCCAGGTCGACTATGACCGATTTCTAGGGCAGTTCTTGCTAGTCAGCCAAGGACAGATACGTCCCGGAATCATCAAGCCGGATTACAAGAACTTCGACCCACGCGTGGGGTTTGCTTGGACAGTGCGGCCGAAGACCGTCGTGCGCGCAGGGGCTGCGATGTTCGCAAACGGGATGAATCTGCAAGGCAATGAAGCGGTCTTTATGCACGATCAGGTTCCGTACCGTACAAGCATAGCGATTAACAGTAATCCGACTGTTCCCAGTATTAATATGGCGACAGATGTGTTCCCTCCCGTGCCACCTTGTAGCATCGCTTGTTTTCCAAAACTGAATCCGAATTCTCTCTTATCCGGTTGGTTTTACGACCAAGAACCGATAACGCCTTACGTAGAGCAATGGAACTTTGCCCTCCAGAGAGAAATCCTTCCTAACTTGATGTTGGAGACGGCTTACGTAGGATCACATGGCGTGCACCTTTGGGGACGCTACCAGCCCAATCAGGCCGTGCAAGACGTGAATCTAAGCCAGCCGACGCCGAGCCAGGGCCGGCGGCCGTATCCCTTTATCGGGAATATTACCGGGGACATTCCAGCGCTGAGCTCCTGGTACAATGCGTTGCAGGTCAAAGCCGAAAAACGCTTATCGCAGGGCCTGCTGTTTCTTGCGTCGTATACGTACGCCAAGAACCTCGACATGCAGGCCTCTACCGCCGGGGATACTTTCACTAATAATTACAACTGGGCTTTGAACAAAGGCCTCTCACCAAACAACATCAAGAGCCGTTTTGTTGTGAGCGGGGTTTGGGAAATCCCGGTCGGTCAGCATAAGCGATTTGGGTCGAATTTTGGGCGGGCTGTTGACGCTGCGCTCGGCAACTGGAGCGTGAACTGGATCTGGAGCCTCCAAACCGGCAATCCCGTCGATATCAGGTCGAATGTTAACACCAACTTGGTAAATGGCGTCAGCCGGCCGAACAATGTATGCGATCCCACGCTGAGCTCTGGATCGTTTACGGGGCCAACAAGATTCCAGTGGATGAACACCGCCTGTTTCGTCGCACAGCCGTTTGGAACGATTGGAAATAGCGGCCGCTACAATGTGGTGGGTCCGGGCCGTAACAACTGGGACTTCTCGATATTCAAGAATTTCATGCTTTTGCCGGAAAATCGCATGAACTTGGAGTTTCGTACCGAGTTTTTCAACGGGTTTAATCACACCCAATTCATTGGCCCGGACACTTGGACAATACCATCCGCCACCTTTGGCGTAATCACTCAGGCGGCCGACCCGCGCGAGATGCAGTTTGGGTTGAAGTTGAATTTTTGATCAATAGCTATGAAAATTACGGCGAGCGAAGTGAGACATTGTCCTCGTGCGCACGGGAGGTTGGGCGCGGCGCGACGCGACGCAAGCCAACGCAGGATTAGCGGGCCTCCACGGCGATCTGGAGTTAGCCGGCCGGGAAGCCGAAGGGCGCAAGCGCTGGGAGTTCCTGGTTAGCGCTGCACCCGCAGCCGTACCGGGCGCGACTGGGTTGGTACTAAATCCGGTCGCTACGTTCTAAACCAAGTTGCTTTGAAGGGTATTCAAGGAACTCGGGCATTTGAGTCGCAAGCTCTTGTCGCATGGCTCAGACAATTGGACGCATCGCAGCGATTATTCGTTGGTGCCGACTGTCCTTGGAACAGTGCATCCAATGACTGTCAGGGTAAACTGAAAGTCACCAGCTTGGAACCGGCCGGTACCGCGATATACTGCTTTCCGTTCTTGCCCATGTAAGTAATCGGGACGGAGGTAGCCACTTCCTCCAGATTCGCCGACCACAGTGGTTTGCCGGTTTTCGTTTCATAGGCGCGGAAATAACGAGCACGATCCGCTCCTATGAAGATCAGCCCCCCAGCCGTCGTGATCGGACCAGCGCCAGAATTCACACCGCCTGTCTGGACGCCCTCTGGCACCCCGTCGGTCGTGCCAAAAGGTATTTGCCATGCAATATCGCCGGTATTGACATTCACCGCAGTCAGCCGGCCCCAAGGAGGGGCCCAGCAGGGCCATCCGTGCACTGCTGTACTGGAAACTAGCCTGCGATCACGCCCGTAAAGCCTAGGCGATTCCGCTGGCGCTGCCGGATCTGCGTCCTGCTTTCGGATCATCCAAAAGCTGCCAGAGTCAGTCGTATTGATAATGTAGTAGCCGAGCTTCGGATCAAATGTTCCACCGCTCCACAAAGCGCCTCCATTCGGACTGGGGAACGAAAGAGCTCCCTCGGCGGATGCGGGCGTATATGGGCCGCGGTTGCTCCTAGGACCCAAGTTTCCCATTAGCTCTCGGCAGGCCTGCTCGTGTTCGGGAGTGATTTTGGCAATATCGTCGGCGGAGAAGGTCTCCCGGCCTAACGGCGGCGGCTTGATTGGGAAAGGCTGGGTAGGAGAATACCATTCGCCTGGCACGTCCCCTTTGGGTACTGGCCGTTCTTCCACACCGTAGATTGGTTTGCCTGTCCGCCGATCGAGGATAAACAGCATGGGAAGCTTGGTCATCGCGCCAACGGCGGGAATCCGTTTCCCATCCTTCACCACGTCGAACAGGATGGGCGGAACCGGCATGTCGTAGTCCCAGAGATCATGATGAATCGCCTGGAAGTACCACTTCAGCTTGCCGGTCATGGCATCCACCGCCACCAGCGAATTAGCGAACAAATTCGCGCCCGGCCGATCCACCCCGTAATAATCGTTGTTGGCGGACCCCAGGGGCATGTAGAGAATCCCGAGCTTCTCGTCCGCTCCAAAAAAGGTCCATACGTTGACCCCGGCGACGTTCTTCCAATCGTCACCTTGCCAGCTTTCGTGACCGACTTCCCCGGGACGTGGTACTGTGTGGAACGTCCACACCAGTTTGCCCGTATGTACGTCCCAGGCGCGCACGTCACCGGCCGGTCCTTTACTACCCGTTTCATCTACGATATGACCGCCGGTAATCACCAAATCTCTGAAAACAAATGGAGCCGATGTGATTCCCAGGTGCATATTTGGAAATCCGTTCATTACTTCCGGAGTTTTCAGATTCACGACCCCTTCGTTTCCGAATCCGGGGATCGGCTTGCCGGTCTTGGCGTTCAGGGCGTAGAGTTCTCCCTCTTCGGTACCGAATAGAATTTCGGGCGGCGACGAATCGTGACCCGGCCAATACGCCATGCTGCGCATGTCCGCCAAGCCGTTGCCTGAATAGGATCCTGGAGCCGTGAACTCCCACAGCATTTTCCCAGTCTCCGGCTCCAACGCTGCCAGGTGGAAGCGCGGCCATGAAATATACAAAATGCCGTCCGCTAGAAGCGGTATGGATTCACTCGCCCTGAACAGAGCGCCTTCTTTTCTCAACTGAAAGGTCCAGGCTGGAATCAGTTTCGACACGTTGCTGGTATTGATCTGAGTCAGCGGGGAGTAGCGCTGGTTACCCGGGTCACGGCCGGCCGTGGGCCAATCATTTTGTGCGGAGATACTCGCCGCAGCCACGGCCGCAACCGTCGCTATCGTGCAAAGTCGACTGCGCATTTTATCTTTCTCGGAAACGTTGAGAGCACTTCCCATTATTTCATGATGCAGTCATTCTTGACTGATCCACATAGCTCTTTGGGGCTATTGCTGGGATGGCACTCGTTTGGTATCGTTCCCGAAGGTTGTAGCTGTTGCCATCAATGAGTTATTTGTCCTTCAGCAGAAAGCCTCAATGTCGCGCTGAAAGTTATCGGGGGAGATAATTGGAATTGCTAAATTTGAATCCCTACGAACTCGACCTTGGGTCGCACTCGTGAACTTCAGACTAATTACAAGTCGTAGCGCTCTCCTCTTCCCGCTCTTGTGGGGCGTGTGGCCAGCTTCGCTTTTCGCGCTAGATCCGCATCGCATGCTGACTCAATACGAACGTGCTGTATGGACTCAGGCGCAAGGCCTCCCACAGGACTTTGTACAAGCCATCGCACAGACCTCCGATGGCTACCTGTGGCTGGGTACTGACGAAGGGCTGACTCGTTTCGATGGTTATGATTTCGTGACATTTACGAAGGAGATGGGAGCGCTACCCACCAACACAGTTACCACGCTGGCCGCCGGAGCCGACGACACACTCTGGATCGGGACCCCCAATGGATTGTCTCGTTACCACAACCAACGGTTCACGGTGTTTACCGTGAGCAACGGGCTTCCGGATAATTCCGTCATGTCCATCTGCGAAGACCACAATGGCACAGTATGGATTGCTTTGGGCAATAATTTGGCCAGCTTTGCGAATGGGATATTTACGAACTACCCTATTGCACGTCTCCAGCCGCTGACTACCGTTAGTAAGGTTTATGAGGATCGCCACAACCGGCTTTTCATCGCCGGCATAGGTGGCTTGGTGGAGCTAAGAGGTCAAAGGTTCGTCCCAATTTTCGGTCCCAACGAGATGGGCGAGCAAACCGTGAGCACGTTAGTCGAGGATGTTCATGGTTCGCTATGGCTAGCTGGAGGTATCGGAATCCTGCGGCGTGCACCGGACGGCAAGATACGATTGTTCGATACTCGCGATGGGCTTCCCAGCCGGCGGGTCCGCGATCTTTGGCTGGACCGCAACGGAAATGTTTGGGCGGGCACGAGCGGCGGATTGAGCCGGCTTGAAGGCGACCGATTTGTCACGACACCTTTTGACAGCGGCCATGACCTGGACGTGCGTCGCTTTTTTGAGGATCGCGAAGGGAACCTGTGGGTGGGCACGAACAGCGGTCTCAACCGTTTACGGGATAATGCTTTTGGGATGTACGGCCGCAGCGAAGGTCTGCCAAGTGACCAGCCGATCGTGGTCCATCAGGATCGCAAGGGTGAGATCTGGGTGGGATACCACAACAGTGGTCTCGTCGAATTTCGCCAAAAGGGCTATCGCGTGTACACCATGCGGGACGGTCTGCCCAGCGATGAAATTATCGGGATCCGCGAGGCCCGCAATGGCGATCTTCTGATTTCTACCCGGGCAGGACTGAGCCGCATGCATTACGGCCACTTCTCGAACCTCGTTTTGCCAGGGTCTCAGGCGCACAGGCAGGTATTCGATGCGCTGGAGGACAGTCGTGGGCGCACTTGGCTAGCCGCTCCGCGTGGCGTATTTCGACTGACCGAGGAAGGATTCCAAAACGTCGCCCCCGGCGGCGGCCCACTCGAGAACTGGGCTGGGATACTGAGTGAAGGTCAGGACGGAATCATCTGGGCCGGAACTCTCGGAGCAGGTTTTTGGCGGATCAAAGGTAGTGATATCCGACGGTTCTCTACCTCGGATGGCCTGGGTGACGACCAGGTTCGCTCTCTATATCAGGATCCGGATGGCACACTCTGGATTGGCACTTTGAACGGGGGCCTGAGTGCATACCGTGACGGCGCTTTCGTGGTTTATACCGCCAAGAGCGGATTGCCGAGCGACAATGTGTCCCATATCGAAGACGATCGCAAGGGATCGCTTTGGCTCAGCACGACGCACGGGATCTCGCGCGTTTCGAAACAGCAACTTCGCGAATTCGCCGCGGGCCACATTAAAATGCTGACACCCGTGAATTATGGGCTCGGCGACGGACTCCGGAGTGCACAATGCGCGCCCGGATATCCGGTGAGCGGCGGCGGAACTAGGAGCTCCGATGGCGGCTTGTGGTTCCCAACCACGAACGGCTTGGCAATGCTCGATCCCGCGGCGGTTTCCCATGGGCTCCCTGCGCCAGAGCCGTTGGTACATGTCCTGGACGTGATTGTTGACGGCAAGAACGTGGGGACAGGGACCACGATCAATCCGGGGCCTCAAAATATCCAGTTTCGCTATACGGGCATCCACTTAGGCGCTCCTGAGCGAGTCGCTTACGATTACAAACTGGAAGGATTGGATGCCGATTGGATTTCCGCCGGCTCACGCCGCATAATCAACTTCAATACCCTCGGTAAGGGGAATTACCGTTTTGTAGTACGGGCTTCCGCGCCCGAAACGCCTTCCAGCGAGGCGGCTTTCAGTTTTATCGTCTTGCCGCATTATTACGAAACGGCATGGTTTTTTTGGCTTTGCGCCGCCTCTTTCCTGGCAGCGATTTATGGCTTGTATTTAATTCGGTTGAGGCAGATCCGCAGCCGCTTCGCCTTGGTGCTGGAGGAGCGCGCGCGCATGGCACGCGAAATCCATGACACTCTAGCGCAGGGCTTCTTCGGAATTTCCTCGCAGCTGGATGCGCTGGAGTTGAAGATGACCGATGAAGGCGATCCCTCGATCCGGAAACAGGATTTGACGCGAAGGCTGAATCTGGCTCAAAGAATGGCCCGGCACAGTCTTACCGAAGCGCGGAGGTCCGTGATGGAGCTGCGCGCTTCCGAACTTACCGATTGCGACCTTCCTTCTGCGTTGAAGGCCGCTGCGCGCCACTGGGCGGCGGGCAGCTCAGCCGCTGTGGAGGTCCAGATCACTGGCTCTAATCCGGACCTGCCGGAGGATGTCGAGCAGAACGTCCTTCGGATTGCACAGGAAGCCGTGACTAACGCCATGAAACATGCCACTGCGAGGATTGTCTGGATAAATCTCTATCTGGATCCGCAAACATTGCAGCTTGTGATTCGCGACGACGGCCGCGGCTTCGATCCGTCGGGAGTCTTCGTGCTGGTAGGCGGGCATTTCGGACTACTGGGTATGCGCGAGCGCGCCGAGCGCCTGGGCGGGAGCTTGGAAGTTTCCAGTGAGCCCGGCGCCGGTACCGAAGTGAGAGTGAGCGTTCCGCTCGCCGCTCAAAATGGGCGAAACGGGCTGCGGCGGCGCTGGTGGGCCCTGATGCGAACACCTGCGCGCCCCGCGGACTCCTGATGCACGCAATGGCCGTTAAAATCCTGATCGCAGAAGATCACTTGATCGCGCGCGCCGGTTTGAGCGCAATCATCAATGCCCAGCCGGATATGACCGTGGTTGCGGAGGCCAACAACGGCAAACAAGCGATA
>Ga0105245_10002566_pt1 | contig 16347 bp, 14 predicted proteins | sample KBSM54metaG_FD_81523 | JGI IMG/M metagenome (GOLD analysis project Ga0105245, IMG submission 81523) | Miscanthus rhizosphere microbial communities from Kellogg Biological Station, Michigan, USA - KBS M5-4 metaG | ecosystem: Host-associated > Plants > Roots > Rhizosphere > Soil | place...
GCCGGTCAGGCGAAGCCCGAGCCGCCGAGGCCTGGCCCGAGAGGCGCCCGCGTCACGGCCGCTCCTACGCACCGCGCAGCACCTCGCGCTCACGCACTCGGTCGATGTCCTCGCGGACCTTCAGGACGACGCCGAGCGTCTCGTCCAGGTCGCCCTCGTCCAGCGCGAGCAGCGCCTGGGCCCAGGCGATCGTCTCGCCCACCCCCGGCAGCTTGTAGAGCTCCTCGCCGCGCAGGCGCGCGACCGCGCCGCACACCCGCGCCGCGATCTCGTCGGGCACGCCGGGCAGGCGCGCGTGCACGATCTCCGCCTCGCGCTCCGGCGACGGGTAGTCGATCCAGTGGTAGAGGCAGCGCCGCTTGAGCGCGTCGTGCAGCTCGCGCGTCCGGTTCGACGTGACGACCACGACCGGCCGCCGTTCTGCGACCACCGTGCCCAGCTCGGGGATCGAGACCTGGAAGTCCGACAGGAACTCGAGCAGGAAGGCCTCGAACTCGTCGTCGGCGCGGTCGACCTCGTCGATCAGGAGCACGACGGCGTCGGTGGTCTGGAGCGCCTCGAGCAGGGGGCGTCTGAGGAGGAAGCGCTCCGAGTAGAGCGGCTGGTCCATCCCCGCCCGCAGGTGCAGCAGCTGGCGCGGGTAGTCCCAGTCGTAGAGGGCCTGATGGAGGTCGATGCCCTCGTGGCACTGGAGGCGGATCAGGCGCGAGCCGGTCGCGCCGGCCAGTGCCTTCGCCACCTCGGTCTTGCCGACCCCGGCCTCACCCTCGAGCAGCAGCGGCTGCTCGAGCGTCCCGGCCAGGTAGACGGCTGTGGAGAGACCCCGGTCGGCGAGATAGCGCTCCCTGGCCAGGGCCTCCTGAACGGCTGCCGGGCTTTCGAAGCTCAGAGGCTCACGGCCTCCTCGAGCGCCCTGCGCGTGAGCACCCGCGCCAGATGGCGCTTGTACTCGGGCGTCGCGTTGAGGTCGCCAGGCGGGTCCGTGCCCTCGCCTGCCTGCGCCGCCGCGGCCCGGATCGAGGCGTCGTCCAGCTGACCGCCGCGCAGGGCGTCCTCTGCGGCCGTCGCACGCAGCGGCGTCGGGCCCATGTTCGTGAACCCGATGCGGACGTCGGCGCAGCTGCCGTCGGCCGCCCTGCTCACGAGCGCGCAAACCCCCACCATCGCCCAGTCCTCGGCTCGGCGGGTGAACTTCTGGTAGCCGAACCCGTAGCCCTCGAGCCCCGGCAGCCGGACCTCGGTGATCACCTCGTCGTGCCGAAGCGTCGTCGTGAGGTAGTCCTGGAACAGGTCCGCTGCGGGGATGCTGCGCTCGCCGTTCGGGCCGCGGGCGGTCACCGATCCGTCGAGCGCGAGCAGCACCGCCGGGAGGTCGGAGGCCGGATCGCCGTGGGCGAGCGAGCCGCCGATCGTGCCGCGGTTGCGCACCTGCTGGTCCGCTATCAGCGACGCCGCGCGGGCCACCACGCCGAGCTCGGAGGTGTCCTGGAGGGCGGCGTGCCGGGTCATCGGGCCGATCGTCCAGCCGCCGTTCTCCTGCTCGACGCTCTGCAGCCCCGGGATCTTCCTGAGGTCGACGAGCACCGTCGGAGCCGCCAGGCGCACCTTCATCAGCGGCAGCAGCGAATGGCCGCCCGCCAGCAGCTTCGCGTCCTCGCCGTTCTCGTGGAGGATCCGGATCGCCTCCTCGACCGACTCCGGCGCCTCGTAGTCGAATGGAGCGGTGATCATGCGGCACCTCCGCTTCCGGCCGACTCGAGCGCCTGCCAGACCCTCATCGGGGTGAGCGGCATGTCGAGCTCCGTCACGCCGAGCGGCGACAGCGCGTCGAGCACCGCCGCGGCCACCGCGGGCGTGGCCCCGATCGTGCCGGCCTCGCCGACGCCCTTCACGCCGAGGGTGTTGACGGGAGACGGCGTCTCGGTGCGGTCGGTCTCGAGGGGCGGCACCTCGGCCGCGGTCGGCAGCGCGTAGTCGACGAAGGTGCCGGTCACCAGCTGGCCGTGCTCGTCGTACACCACCTGCTCGTAGAGCGCCTGCCCGATCGCGTGCACCACGCCGCCGTGCACCTGGCCCTCGATCAGCATCGGGTTGATGGCTGGGCCGCAGTCGTCGACCGAGACGTAGCGCACCACCGTGACCTTGCCGGTCTCGGCGTCCACCTCGACGACGCAAGCGTGCGCGCCGAACGGGAACACGAAGTTCTCCGGATCGTAGAAGGCGCTCTCCTCGAGCCCCGGCTCGATGTCGGCCGGGAGCTCGTTGGGAGGTATGTGCGCCGCCCCGGAGATCTCGGCCATCGTCATCGACTTGTCCGGCGAGCCGCGCACGTGGTATTTGCCGTCGGCCAGCTCGATGTCCTCCGGCGCGGCCTCGAGCAGTGCCGCGCAGATTCGCTTCGCCTTCTCCTGGACACGCTGAGACGCGCGCACGATCGCCTCGCCGCCGACCGCGAGCGAGCGCGACCCGTACGTGTCCCATCCCCACGCGCCCTGGTCGGTGTCGCCGTGATGCACGTCGACGTTCTGGGGGTCGATGCCGAGGATGTCACCCGCGATCTGGGCGAAGCTCGTGTCGAGCCCCTGGCCGTGCGGCGACGTGCCCGTGTAGACGATCGCGGAGCCCGTGGGGGTCACGCGCACGTTGGCCGACTCCCAGAACGCCGCCTGGAGCCCGACGCCCTGCGGCCCGACCGCCCTCGAGGGCGCGAGCCCGCAGACCTCCACGTAGGTCGAGAAGCCGACGCCGCGGTACACGCCCTCGCCGCGCAGCCGCTCCTGCTCCGCGCGGAACTCGCTCAGGTCGAAGTTCTCGAGCAGCCTGTCCAGCGTGCCGTGGTAGTCGCCCGAGTCGTAGACGATCCCGAGCGCGGTCTCGAACGGGAACTCCTCCTTCGGGATGAAGTTCTTCCGCCGCAGCTCGAGCCGGTCCATGCCCAGCTCGTCCGCGAGCCGGTCCATCGTGAGCTCGATCCAGTAGGTCGCCTCCGGCCGTCCCGCGCCGCGGATCGCGTCCGTGCACATCTTGTTTGTGAAGACGCCCGTGAAGTGCAGGTCGATCGCGGGGAACCGGTAACAGCCGCCCATCACCGGGAAGCCCAGCTCGGGGATGAACGGCGTGAGCAGCATCTGGTACGCGCCGAGGTCGGCGATGATCCTCACCTGGCACGCCGTGACGGTGCCGTCGCTCTTTGCGCCGACCTTCACGTAGTTCACCTGGTCTCGCCCGTGGTGGCTCGTCGTCATGTGCTCAGAGCGTGTCTCGACCCACCTCACCGGCCTGCCGAGGCGTTTGGCCAGCGCCAGCACGAGGCACTCCTCACCGTAGGTCTGCAGCTTCGCGCCGAACCCGCCGCCCACGTCCGGCGCGATCACGCGCAGCTGATCCTCGGGAATGCCGAGCATCCCCGAGAACACGAAGCGCGCTATGTGCGGGATCTGCGTGGTCGAGTAGAGCGTCAGCTTGTCGCCGCGAATCTCCCCTATCGAACAGCGAGGCTCGATCGGTGCGCCCGAGGTGCGGTGGTTCTCGAAGCGGCGCTCGACGATGACGTCCGCCTCGGCGAGCTGGGCGTCGATGTCACCGCCGCTGATCGCCCACTCGTGCACCTTGTTGGTGCCGAACTGCTCCCACACGAGCGGCGACCCCTCCTCCAGAGCGGCCTCCGGGTCCACGACGACCGGCTTCGGGTCGTAGTCGACGATCACGTCCTCGGCGGCGTCGACCGCGATGTGGCGACTCGTTGCGACCACCACGGCCACCGGGTCGCCCACGTGCTTCACCTCGCCGCGCTTGAGCGGCCAGTGATCCGGCGTGTGGATCTCGACGCCGGCGGGCGCCCAGACCATCGGAAGGCCTCCCGCGAAGTCACCCGCCATGTCCTCACCGGTCAGGACCGCCACGACTCCGTCGCGCTCCAGCGCCTCAGCGGTGTCGATCCGAGTGATCGAGGCGTGTGCCTCCGGCGAGCGCACCACCACGGCGTGCAGCATGCCGGGCAGCTGGATGTCCTCCGTGTAGCGCGCCGCCCCGGTGATCATCCGGGGGTCCTCCTTGCGGCGCATGGCCTGGCCGATGGCGCTCATGCCGTCACACCCGAGCCGGCGGCCGCCCTGACCGCCTCGACGATGTTGTGGTAGCCCGTGCAGCGGCAGAGGTTGCCCTCCAGACCGTGCCGGATCTCGTCGTCGGTGGGATTCGGGTTGCGGGTGAGCAGGTCGGCCGCGGCCATGATCATCCCGGGCGTGCAGAAGCCGCACTGGAGGCCGTGCTTGTCCATGAAGGCGGTCTGGAGAGGGTGGAGGCCGTCGCCGTCCGAGAGCCCCTCGATGGTCGTGACCTCGGCGCCGTCGGCCTGAGCCGTGAGGACGGTGCAGCTCTTCACAGCCTCGCCGTCCAGGTGCACGGTGCAGGCGCCGCAGTTGGTGGTGTCGCAGCCGACGTGCGTGCCGGTCAGGCCGAGATGGTCACGCAGCCAGTGCACCAGGAGAAGCCGCGCCTCCACGTCCGCCTCCCGCCGCTCGCCGTTGACGGTCAGCTCCACATGGACGGTGGCGCTCATCACCTCTCCTCCGGTCGTTCGGTACTTCGCAGCCGATGCTAGTGCGCGGCTATTGTGGCCCGCAATGGTCACCAACTCGTTCGAGTTCGACGGGCACCGGTTGGTGTACGACGAGTACGGCAAGGGCGCCAAGGTCGTCGTGCTTCTGCCCGGGCTTCTCTTCTCGCGGAAGATGCACCGGCCGCTCGCGGAGGCGCTGGAGGAGCGCGGCCACCGCGTGTTCTGCCTCGACCTGCTGGGCCACGGCGAATCGGACCGGCCACCCGAGATGTGGAACTACGGCATGTCGATCTTCGGGCGCCAGACGATCGCGCTGCTCGACCACGCCGGCGTGGACAGGGCGGTCATCGGCGGCACCTCGCTGGGCGCCAACACGGCGCTCGAGGCCACCGCGGCGGCGCCCGACCGCGTGCAGGGCATGCTGATCGAGATGCCCGTGCTGGACAACGCCCTGCTCGGCTGCGCCATCGCCTTCACGCCGCTGCTCGTGGGGCTCACCTTCGGCGCCCCGGTGGCGCGCGCCATCGGCGCGGCGGCACGGCGCGTGCCCCGAGGGAGCTGGCTGCTCGGCGACATGATGTTCGACTGGTTGAGTCAGGACCCGAAGCCCTCCGCCTCCGTGCTTCAGGGCCTCTTCTACGGCCGCGTCGCCCCGCCCCGGGAGGAGCGGGCCAAGATGAGCCAGCCGACGCTCGTGATCGGGCACTATCGCGACCCGATCCACCCCTTCTCCGACTCGGACATGCTCGTCCGGGAGCTCCCGCACGCCCGGCTCGTGCAGGCCTCGTCGATCCTCGAGCTGCGGCTGACCCCCGAGCGGCTGACCGCTGAGATCGTCGAATTCGTGGGCGAGTGCTTCAAGCCTGCGCGCCGCTCCGAAGCCCGCCGGCGGAGCGGCTCGGGGGCCGCGCGGGGCAGCCGCACGCCGCGCCGGTCCGCTTAAGCCTCCGCTTAGAGCCTGTCGCTAGATTTCGCGCCCGTGTCCCATCGCAGGGAGCAGAAGGAACGGCTTCGGCGGGAGCGCGAGGAACGGGAGCGCCAGGCCCGCGCCGCCGCGCAGCGCAAGAAGCTCGTCGGCTACGCCGCCGGCGGGCTGCTCGCCCTTGCCGCGGTCGTGGTCGTGATCCTCGCCGCCACCGGCGGCAAGGGCGGCGGAAGCGATGCCCAGGCCGCGGAGGTGTTCCCCGACGGCGGAAGCGTCCCGGAGCAGAAGATCTTCGACGTCGCCCCGGCGGCGCGGGCGGCGGGCTGCAAGCTCAGGGATGTCAAGGCGACGTCGCGCGAGCACACGACCTCGCTGTCCGACCACGTCAAGTACAGCACCAACCCGCCGACGAGCGGACGCCACTACCAGATCCCCGCGCAGGACGGCATCTATGGCGATCCGCCGCAGGACGAGGAGCTCGTGCACGGCATGGAGCACGGGCGCGTGATCTTCTGGGTCAAGCCGAGCCTCCCCGAGGACCAGCGAGCCAACATCCGCGCGCTCGTCGACGACGACCCGTACCAGATGTTCCTGGTGCCGCGCGCGAAGATGCCGTACGCGGTGGCCGCGACGGCCTGGGATGCCGACCCGGGGCCCAACGGGACCGGCAAGATGATGACCTGCACGGCGGTAAACGACCAGACCTACGACGCGCTCGCCGCATTCCGCGACGAGCACCGCTCTCAGGGCCCCGAGCCGATTCCGTAGGGCGCACCTGGCAGGCGGCGCAACCGGTCGCCGCTATAGGTGTTGGGGCTGTGATGAAGCTGCTCGCCTCAGCAGCGGCGCTTCTGTGCGTCCTGTGCCTGGTTCCGCCCGCCTTTGCGGCCAAGGGAGCCGCCGATTTCGAGCGCCGGGCGCCGGACCGGGCCAGTGCAAGAATCGTTGCACCGCGGCCCTTCAACCTGGTCGGGCTCCATTGGCGCGGACGCGCTCTTCCCGACGCCGACATCCGTGTGTGGCGCCCGGGCGGCTGGAGCCGCTGGCAGCACCTCGGCATCCACGGGAGGGGCGCCTCGGACCCGATCTGGGTCGGCCGCGCAAGGACCGTTCAGTACCGGCTCAGCAGACGCGTGCCCGGTCTCCGCGCCCACTTCGTGGCGGTAGGCAGGCCACGCGTGCGCGCGCGGGCGAGCCAGAGCGTCGACACGCCCTTCCCGTACGTCACGCGCGAGGAGTGGGGAGCCGACCAGTGCCCTCCGCGCGCGGCGCCGGAATACGGGCAGGTCAAGGCGGTGCAGGTGCACCACACGGTGTCGCTGAACGACTACACGCCTGAGGAGGCGCCTCAGATCGTGCTCGCGATCTGCCGCTACCACCGCAACTCGAACGGCTGGAACGACATCGGCTACAACGCCCTCGTCGACAAGTACGGGACGATCTACGAGGGCCGTGCCGGCGGGCTGGACAGGGCTGTCATCGGCGCGCAGGCGCAGGGGTTCAACGCCCAGACGGCGGGCGTGGCCAACATCGGCGACTACACGAGCGTCGGCGCGAGCGATGCCGCGCTTGGGGCGACGGCGGACTACATCCGCTGGAAGCTGACCGTCCACGGCCAGCCGCTGTCAGGGCCCGTCACGCTCACCAGCGCAGGCGGCCCCGAGAGCCGCTACCCGGCCGGCACGCACGTGACCGTCGACCGCGTCCTCGGCCATCGGGACACCGGCAAGACCGCCTGCCCCGGCAACGCCCTGTACGCGCAGCTCGACCAGATCCGCTCGCTGGTCGTGTCCGGCACGCCCTTCGCCGTGCCCTCGGCCCGCGTGACGGCGGCGCTCGCCGACTACAGCGCGAGCTACGGCGAGCTGGTCCCGGTGAACGGCGTTCTGGCCGGGCCCGACGGCAACCCGCTGGCGGGCCAGGCGGTGGAGCTTCAGGTGAACAGCGACAACGCGTGGCGCACGTCACGGCGCCTCACCACCGGAGCCGACGGCGGCTTCGCGAGCGAGCTGAGGCCCCGGAAGCGCATGTACGTGCGAGTGCGCTTCCCGGGCAGCGCGGACGTGCGCGCCGTCTCCTCCGCGCGCCTCCTCCTGCGGCTCAGCCCCGTGGTCAGCTTCACGCGCGCGCCCCGCAGCGGCAGCCGCGGCCGCCGCGTCTCGGTGAGCGGGACGGTGGCGCCGCGCAAGCGGATCGTGAACGTGGTCTTCCAGCAGCAGATCAGCGGCCGCTGGCGGACCGTGGGACGGCGCGCCGCGCGCACGCGGAGCGGCCGCTTCGCGACCTCGTTCGTGCCGGAGTTCAGGGCGAGCTACCGCTACTACGCGGTGGCGAAGCCGGACCTGGACACCGACCGCGGCGCGTCCGAGCGCCGGGCGCTCCGCGTCCGCTGAGCTACCAGCCCTGCTTCAGGTCCTCGCTGTACAGCCCGTGGCCGGTGGCGAGCATGCGCGCGGTCTTCGTGAGGATGCGGATGTCGAGCCGCATCGAGCGGTGCTCCACGTACCAGACGTCGAGCTCGATGCGCTCGGGCCAGGAGAGCGACGTGCGACCGTTGACCTGCGCCCATCCGGTGATGCCCGGCTTCACCTCGAGGCGGCGGCGCTGGCGGTCCGTGTAGCGGTCGACCTGCTCCTGGACGGTAGGGCGCGGGCCCACGATCGCCATGTCCCCTTTGAGCACGTTCACGAGGTTCGGCAGCTCGTCGAGCGAGAAGCGCCGCAGCAGCCGTCCCGTGCGCGTGATGCGCGGGTCGCCCTCGAGCACGTAGAGGCCCGCGCCCATCGACTCCGCCCCCGGGACCATGGTGCGAAGCTTCCAGAGCTGGAAGGGCTCGCCCGCCCTGCCCACGCGCAGCTGGCGGTAGAAGACGGGCCCTCGGCTCTCCAGCCTGATGACGATCGCCGCGAGGGCGAGCAGCGGCGAGGTGATGAGGAGCAGCGCCGCGGACAGCGCGACGTCCAGCGCTCTGCTCAACGCTGGTTACCGTTCCCGCGCGTGCGCATTCTCTATCTGCACCAGTTCTTCGTGACCCGCGCCGGGGTGGGCGGCACCCGCTCGTACGAGTTCGGGCGCCGGTTCGTGGAGCGGGGCCACGCGGTGCGGATGGTAACCGCAGGGGAGGCAACCACCGCGGTAGAGGGCATCGAGGTCGTCGGCGTGCGCGGCGCCTACTCCGACTACATGCGCGCGACGGCAATGTCGAACCAGGACCGGATACTCGCGTTCACCCGCTTCGCGATCGGGGCGACCGTGGCCGCCCTGCGCGGGCCGAGGCCCGACGTGGTCTACGCGACCTCGCCGCCGCTGACGATGGCGCTGCCCGCGCTCGCCGCGTCGCTCAGGTGGCGCGCGCCGCTCGTCTTCGAGGTGCGCGACCTCTGGCCCGAGGCGCCGATCCAGATGGGCGCGCTGAGGAATCCGGTCGCCAAGCGGCTCGCCCGCGCGATCGAGCGCTTCGTCTATGCGCGCAGCACGCGGGTGATCGCGCTCTCCCCCGGCATCCAGGCGGCGCTGCCGAACGGCAAGACCGTGCTCGTGCCGAACTCGGCCGACCTCGACCTCTTCGACCCCGGCCAGCCGCGCGGGCCATTTCAGGTTGCGTACTTCGGCGCCATGGGCGAGGCCAACGACCTCACCGCCGTGATCGAGGCCGCGCGGCTCGTGCCAGACGTGCCCTTCGTCCTCATGGGCGACGGCAAGCGGCGTGCGGAGCTGGAGCGGACCGCGCCGGCAAACGTGCGCTTCCGAAGCGGCAGCAAGACCGACGTGGCGCGGCTCGCGGCCGAGTCGAGCGTGTGCCTCACCGTGTTCAAGGACGTCCCGGTGCTCGCGACCAACTCCCCCAACAAGCTCTTCGACACGTTCGCAGCGGGTCGCGCGGCGATCGTGAACATGGACGGCTGGATGCGTGAGCTCGTGGAGCGAAACGAGGCCGGCCTGTACGTGCGCGCGGGAGATGCGGCGGACCTGGCCGAGAAGGTCGCCTGGCTGCGGGACAACCCGGGTGAGACCGAGCGAATGGGGAGGAACGCGCGGGCGCTCGCGGAACGGGACTTCGGCCGCGACCAGCTGGCCGCGCGCGCGCTCGCCGTCCTCGAGGAGGCGGCACTCTGACCGAGCTCTCCTACTGCGTTGTGAACACCAACGGGCGCGACTACCTGCTCGACTGCCTCGCCGCCATCGAGCGGGTGCACCCTCCGGGCGTGGAGCGCGAGCTGCTGGTGCTCGACAACGCGTCGGCGGACGGCTCCGCGGACGCCGTGCGTGAGCGACATCCCGAGGCGCGCCTGTTCGCGCTCGAGCGCCGGACGGGCAAGGCCGACAACGACTCGCTGCTGCTGCGCGAGGCGCGCGGCCGCTACTGCCTGCTCCTGAACGAGGACTCGGAGCTCCAGGAGGGTGCCGTGCAGGCGCTGCTGGACGCCCTGAAAGCCGACTCGGGCGCGGCCGCAGCGGGCGCGCAGCTGCTCACCTCCAGCGGCGAGCCCACGGCGTGCGCGTGGCGTCTCCCGGACATTCCCTGGGCGCTCGCCGCCGCGGTGTTCCTGCAGGACGCCGTGGCGGTCCAGAGCACGGGCGGCCGGGTGCGCGAGGTGGGCTGGGTCCAGTCGAGCGCGATGCTCGTGCGCCGCGCGGCTGCCGAGCAGGTCGGCTGGCTCGACGGCGACTTCTTCGTCTACTCGGACGAGACCGACTTCTGCAAGCGCCTCCGCGACGCGGGGTGGCGCATCCTGTTCGCGCCGGCGGCCCGCGCGGTGCACCACGACCAACTCGGGACAGACGCCGCCTCGATGAGGCGGCGGATCGTGGAGTTCCACCGGAACCGCGACCGCTACTTCAGAAAGCACGGGCTGACGCTCACCCGGCTGATCTGGAAGGCCTGCTGGACGTGGGCCTATCTCGCGCGCGCCGCCGTCGCCGCGCTCGTGCCGGGCAGGGACGCCCGGCGCTACCTCCTGCACGCGCGGCAGGAGCTGTTCCCGGGCCGCGGCGAGGGAATCCGCGACGCCGCCGAGGCTCACAACCGCAATCTGGGCAATAACGTCCCCGCCCGCCATGGAGCACGCTGACACCGCCCAACTGGCCGCTCTGGGCGGAGCGCTCGGAGCCGTGCTCGTGCTGCTGGCCGGTGGACGCACCGGGCGCGCGGCGCTGCTCGCCGGCCTGGTGCTGCTCGCGGCGACGGAGCTCGTCCTCGCCTGGGCGCTCGGCGACGGGGTGCTGAACCGGGTCGACAGCCCGTCCGGGGCGGCGGCTCTCCTCGTCGGCGTGGCCGCCGTGGCCGGCGCCGCCGCGATCCTCGTGCGCCGCCCGGCGTTCCTGCCCGTGGCCGTGCTCGTGGCCGCTCCGCTGCGGCCGCCGATCTCGTTCGACAGCTCGAGCACGTTCCTGATCCAGATCGCCAACGACGGGAGGCTCGGGCGGCTGCTGCCGCTCTACTTCGTGCTCGCGGCGGCGGCCGTCGCACTCGGCTGGCGCACGCTGCGCTCGGGCGAGGTGCGCACGCTGCCCAGGACGGTCGCCCTCCCCGCGGCCGCGTTCTTCGCCTTCGCCTGCTGCTCGTTGCTGTGGGCCGACGACGTGGAGGCTGGGACCAACCTGCTCCTGTTCTTCACGTTGCCGTTCGTGACGCTCCTCGCGACGGTCGCCCGCGCCGAGTTCCCCGACTGGGCGCCGCGGGCGCTGGCCGCCGCGGCGATCGCGCTCGCATCCCTGTTCGCGGCCGTGGGCCTGTGGCAGGCCGCGACGCACAAGCTCTTCTTCTACGCGCCGAACCTGGCCGCGTCGAACGCCAACACCGAGTACTTCCGCGTCACCTCCCTGTTCGGCGACCCGAGCCTCTACGGCCGCCACGTCGTGCTCGGGATCGGCGTCGCGCTGACCCTGCTCGCCACGCGCCGCTGGCGCACCTGGCCGCTGATCGCCCTGCTCGCGCTGATGTGGGCCGGCCTCTTCTTCTCGTACTCGCAGTCGAGCATGATCGCGCTGCTGGTGATGACGCTTGCGCTGGCCCTGGCGACCGGCGACCGGCGCCTGCGCCTGGCCGTCGCAGTGCTGGCGGCGGGGGCGCTCCTCGCAGGGTGCGCATACGTCGCCGTGCAGGTTGCGGACGGCAAGTCCTTGAACAGGGTCACCAGTGACCGCACCGAGCGAGTGCAGGACGCCACGCGCGTGATCGAGAAGCACCCGATCGTGGGCGTCGGCATCGGCGGCCAGCCTCGCGCAAGCCGGCGGCTCGCCCACAGCGACCGGCCCACGCCCAACTTCGTGTCGCACACGACCCCGCTGACCGTGTTCGCGGAGCTCGGCGTGATCGGGCTGGCGCTCTACGCGTGGCTCCTCGCGGGCGCCACGCTGTTGATCGTGCGCCTGCGCGGGCGCGACGAGGCGCTCGCCCTCGCCCTCGGGGTGACCCTGCTCGGGCTCTTCACCCACGCGCTCTTCTACAGCGGCTTCCTCGAGGACCCGCTCACCTGGCTGGTGATCGCGATCGTCGCCGCCTACAGCATGGAGCCCGTTCCGCGGCGACGGCGCAGGGAGGTCGCCGCGGCGTGACGCAGCGCGAGGGCCTGGTCCTCAGCGGGGTGCTGCTGGTGCTGGTGGCGATCACGCTGCCGGAGCTCGGCTCGGACCCGTGGCACTTCCGGCCGCCGAGCGTGGACCCGCAGGGCCCGCTGGCGCCGCTCGTGCGCGCGGCCGGCGAGGAGTGGGACGTGGGCATCGCCCGCTCGGCCGCGTTCGCGGCGGCGCTCCTGTGCGGCGCGGTCGCGGCGTTCCTGATCTGGCGGCCGCAGCCGCTCCCGCGCTGGACCGGGATCGCCCTCGTGCTGATCGTCGGCCTGCTGCTGGCGGCGCCGTCGACCCTGCTCCAGATCGGGCTCCGCGACTCGACCGCGCCGTGGTTCTTCACCAACGACTCGACCTACCAGGCCGAGCTCGGCGGCGAGCTGCTGCTCGACCTGGACAACCCGTACGGGCACGACTACAGCCACTCGGGCCTCGAGCGCTTCTACACGCGCGACGGCAGCGAGTCGGAGCGCGTGCGCCAGCGCGAGGTGGCGCTCCGCCACTTCGCCTACTTCCCCGGCGCCGTGGTCACGGCGGCCGCCTGGCGGCTGCTGCCCGACCCGTTCGACGACTATCGCCTGCTCGTGCTGCTCGCGACGCTCGCGCTGCTCCCGGCCGCGCTGCTCTTTCCGGGACCGGTGGGCTGGCGGCTCGCGCTCGGCGCCGTGCTGGTCTGCAACCCGATCCTCGTGCGCTCGGCCTGGTTCGGGCAGAACGACGCGCCGAGCCTGCTGCTGCTCGTGCTCGCCTTCGCGCTGGTGACGCGCCGCCGCTTCGGGTGGGCGGCGGCGGCGCTCGCCGCCGCCATCCTGCTGAAGCAGTTCGCGATCGTCGCGCTCCCCTTCATGGCGCTGATGATCCCGCGCGAGGAGTGGAAGCGGGCGGGCCTCGTCTGCGCCGGCGTCCTGGCGGCCGGCATCCTGCCGTTCCTGATCGCCGACCCGAGCGCCTTCTACGACGACACCGTCAAGTACGGCGCGGGCACATACCGGATCGTTGGCTACGGCCTGTCGGCGATCCTGGTCCGCCTGGGCGTGATCGAGGACCGCGACGGCAGCTACCCGTTCGCGCTGATCGCCCTCCTCACATGGGTGCCGCTCACCGTGTGGCTCCTGATCGCGCAGCGGCGCGCCCGTGAGCTCTGGATCGGGGCCACGGCGTTCGCCATCTCGATCCTGTGGCTGATGTTCATCGGCCGCACGTTCAACAACTACTACCTCGTGTGGCCGATGACGGGCGTGCTGGTGGCAGGGCTGATGGCGCTAGGGTCGCTCCGTGCTCCAGCACGAGGGTGACGCCTCCCGCTGCGCGGTGATCCTGCCGGGCATCCGCTACTTCAGCCAGGCCCCGCTGCTCTGGTTCGCGCGTGAGGCGGCGCAGGCAGGAGGCTGGTCGGTGGTCGAGGTCGACGAACGCGCTCCGCGCGATCAGGAGCCGTTCGAGTGGATGCGCGGCCAGGCGGAGCGCGCGCTCGAGGCCGCGGCGGGCGCGGAGCGGATCGTGGTGATCGGCAAGTCGCTCGGAAGCGTCGCCGCCACGCTGGTCAGCGGCCCCGCTATCTGGCTCACGCCGCTACTCGACCGGCCCGAGGTGGCCGAGGCGATCGGCTCGGCCACGGCGCCGACGCTGCTGGTGGGCAGCTCGGCCGACCCGACCTGGGCCGGCGGCGCAGTGCCGGAGAACGCGTCCGTCGAAGTGCTCGAGCTGGAGGGCCTCGACCACTCGCTTCAGGTCAGCCGCGATCCGATTGCTTCTGTCGACGTTCTTCGCGACGTGACCGCTCGCGTCGGCGCTTTTCTCGAGCGGCTTTCCTAGCCCGCGCCTCGCGGGCCTCCGCGCGCCGCTTCCGGGCGCGCGCCCACGCCAGGTACTCCTTGACGACCTTCGAGCCCGGCTTCGCGAACGCGTACTCGTGCGCGCGGCCGGTCACGTACACCCGATCGCCGTCGGATATGACCGGGTTGGCGTACTTGCCGTCGCGGAAGTGCCACACGCGCTCGCCGTCCCGCACGCGTACGGCGTAGGTGGCGTCGGGACCGCGGGCGACGGACCGGGATGCCTGCTCGCCACAGCTCGAGCACACGGCGTAGTACACGAGGCCGCGCATCACCGTCGGCGCGGCGTGCACCGCCCCTCCCGCGTTGATCTCCCAGCGCACGTCGCCCGTGGCGGCATCGAGCGCGTAGAACCTTCCGTCGTAGGTGCCGACGAACACCTTTCGGCGGTAGACCGCCGCCGCTCCATAGATGTAGGTGCCGAGTGGCTTGGCCCAGAGCAGGTTGCCGGTCTTCGCGCCGTACACGTACATCGTGCCGTCCGTGTTGCCGATGTAGACGCGCCCATAGGCGACCGTCGGCGTGGCGTACCAGAACTCCGTGCCGGCGCCGGAGCTCCACAGCAGCTTGCCGGTCTTCGCGCTGAGCGCGTAGAGCGTGCCGCTGTCGTCGCCGATGAAGATGCGCCCCTTCCACCACGCGGCCGAGGTGTTCACCTGGTTGTTCGCCTGGAAGCGCCAGATGCGTTTCCCGGTCTTGGCGCTGATCGCGTGAACCCCGTGGTCCCACGAGCCGAAGAAGAGCCGGTTTCCGTGCAGCAGCGGCGACGACTCGACCGGCTGGGTCCTGTAGCGCCAGAGCTCGCGGCCGGTCCGGGCGTCCCAGGCGACCACGAAGCCATCGGCGCCCGCCTGGTCCTGCGAGCAGACCACTCGGTGCATGTAGGACTGATAGACGACCCCCTTGCCGATCGTCGGCGAAGACGCCGCGCAGCGGCCCAGGCTCTTACGCCAGTCGACCAGGCCGGTCTTTGCGTTCAGGGCGAAGAAGAGGCCCTTCTGCTGCGCCAGGTACATGTGCCCGTAGCCGACCGTGGGCGGGAACTCGAGCGTGTCGTGCGCGTCGATCTTCCACAGCCGCTTGTACGGGGGGCGGAGCCGGTACGGCGAGATGTGCTGGCGTGCGTCGTCGTACCCGTAGGTCGGCCACGGCCGCGGGTTCGCCTTCCTCGGCGGCGCCTGCGGTTGCGGGTCCTCCGTGGTCACGAACTCCTCCGTGGCGGAGCCGCGCTTCTCGGGTGGCTTGTCTTGGCTGAGGACGTACAGGCCCGCCGCGACCGCGATAACGATCACGACCAGCCCGCCTCCCACGAGCAGGCGTCGTCGGGTCACGGGCCGGAGGATGACAAACGGCTCATTGGGGTCCTTCCGATAGCTGCTTCCAAATGCGCGTTGTCACCTGCGGGAGCTCCAGGCTGAGCGCCGACTCGTTCAGCTGGCGCGCCCATTGAGGCGTCCCCAGCCGCACCACCAGGCCGCCGCCGAGGCCGTATTCGACGAACGCCGGCTGGCCGGGGTCGCGGCCGGCCTCGGTGATGGTCCGCGCCGAGCGCGGCAGCCCGTGCGAGTTCTCGAACACGGTGAACTCCCCGACGAATCCGGACGCCCCCTCGAACAGGCCGGCTCCGTCCTCGAAGACGGTGAGCGGCGCCGCGCTGGTTCCGACCACCTCGGTGCGCTCGCCAAGCGCGTTCGCCCGGTGCGGCCGCGACGGGTCGCTCACCTCACTCCCGCTCAGCTTCACGGTGCGCTTGAACGAGTCCGCGCCGAACGCCGCGATCCGGCCGCCGTCGGCCACGTAGTCGCGGATCCGCTGGAGGAGCTCGTCGGGAAGCCACAGCTCCGTGCCGGCGAACGCGACTCCCGGCGCGTTGCCGAGCGCCGGGCCCTCGTGCTGTGCGAGGGCGAGATCGGTTGTGAGGTCGTACGGCAGCTCCTCGCGGTCGAGCCACCGCATGAGCGGCGACACCTCGGCGTCAAAGCGAGCCGGCATGCCGTCGTCGGCGAAGGGCCGGTCGACGCTGATCGAGTTCGAGAACGGCAGCCTGTCGGCGAAGCCGTCGGCGTCGTCGTCCACTCTGTTCAGGCCCTGCCAGGTGAGCGCCGGCAGCACGACCAGCGGGCGCGCCTCGCCGCGCGCGCTGCGAGGCGGCAGGCCGGCCACGGCGAGCGGCCAGACGGCACGGTCGCCGCCCGCCCTGACCCGCACGACGTACACGCCCGTGCGCATCTTGCTCGGCACGTGGATGCGGAAGCGCCCGCCCACACGCCCGCCGCGCAGCACCGGCTTGGGGTCGCCGAGGCGCGAGACCACGAAATCGAAGCTCCGGTCCACCGGCCCCACCTCGAGATGGGCGAAGGCGCCGGCGGTGACCGCGGAGAGAGGCCCGCGCAGCGTGAAGTCGCGCACCGACACCCCCGTGCCAGGGCGCGCCGCGGCGGCGGTCGGCTCGGGGA
>Ga0105245_10002569_pt1 | contig 16335 bp, 12 predicted proteins | sample KBSM54metaG_FD_81523 | JGI IMG/M metagenome (GOLD analysis project Ga0105245, IMG submission 81523) | Miscanthus rhizosphere microbial communities from Kellogg Biological Station, Michigan, USA - KBS M5-4 metaG | ecosystem: Host-associated > Plants > Roots > Rhizosphere > Soil | place...
ATTGCATCCTCCCGTCACTTCTTATTGTCAAACAGTCTAGCTGCGCCCGGTCACTCTTTCCATGAGCGCATCGGCGTCGCCGGTGAGCCGGTCCCCGGTCCATGCGACATACTGGTCCGGCCGCACGAGGATCAGCCGCGCCTCGTAGGCTTCGCGCCCGCCGTCGAAACGGTCGCGCACGATCTTCAACGGCATCTTCGTTTTCTGCGCCGCCTGTTCGAGCCCGGTGACGTCCTTCTCGTCCGCCCCGAAGGCGAGCAGCGTGAACCAGGCGCCCAGCTCCTCGAACACGTTGCGCCCGGACGACAGCGGTTGCGGCGTCAGGTGGTGGCCGGCACGTGCCTTGAACGAATGTTCCCCGTGCGCGCTGCTTTTTCCGTTCGGCGGCCCGAACACGACGGGCGAACCCTCGTAGTTTGGCTCATAGGTCATCACGCGTGAGGAGCCGAAATCGTCGAAGTCCTGCCACGCGTGCTCGAATGCGGCCTTGTCGCGATCAGGATCGTAGCGTTCGAGGAATTCAGCCTCGGCGTCGATACGTGCGGCGATGAAGTCGCGCGCTGTTTCCTTGAAGATCTGCATTCGCTCGAGGCTATACGACTCGAGCAACTTGTCGCCGCCCCAGCCTTGCAGGGCGGCCGCGAGCTTCCAGCCGAGATTGCGCGCGTCTTCGAGCCCGTTGTTGAGGCCGTAACCTCCATAGGGCGGATGGCTGTGCGCCGCGTCGCCGGCAATGAACACGCGCCCGACCTGATACTTCTCGGCCACTGCGATGCGCAGGTCCCAGAAGCCAACGTAATCGAACTCGAGTTCGAACGGGAAACCGGCGACCTTCGCGAGGAAGCCCTTGAAGTCGAAATTGTCAGAGCGCGCGTGCGCGGGAACGGGCGAGTGGAAGAACCAGCCTTCGCCCACGTCGATGCGGCCGAAGAACTGCCAGTAACCCTTTAGTTCAGGGTTCATTACCCGATAAGTCGAGCGTTCTGGAAAGCGCTTGAGCGCCTCGTGCAACTCGCGCGAGCGGAACACCGCCAGAACCATCATCTCGTCGAAGTCCTGGCCGCCGCGCGCGATGCCAACCTGCTCGCGCACCATCGAATGGCCGCCATCGCAGCCGACCACGTAATCCGCGGTGAGAATTTCGCGAGCGCTACCGCCTTCCTCGGTGACTGCCACCCGCACGCCACCGGCGTCCTGCTCGACCGACTGCGCCACCCACCCGAGCAGGCTGGTGACGCTCGGCAAAGTTTCGACCTTCTTGAGAAGCACGGCTTCGGTGCAGTATTGCGGCAGCCGCTCGTTGTCCTGGAAATAATAGCGGCGCACCTGCTCGCGCCCGGGCCGCGCGTGCCAGTAGGGGCTGAGCAGCGTCTTGTAAGTGGTGACGTTGCCGATGGGGTAGGTCGGCGGCATCACGCGGGCGGCGCGTAGCTCTTCCACGACGCCCCAGAAATAGAAATGCTCGAGCGTGCGCTGCGTGAGGTTCTGGCCCTTCGGGATGTTCTGCAGCCGGCGCCGGCGCTCGATCAGCGCGCACGAAACGCCGCGGAAGCCGAGTTCGACCGCGAGCGCGACCCCGACTGGGCCGCCGCCGACAATGATGACCTGATAATGCTTGGCCACGCTTACGTCGCGTCCTCGATCGTCCTGCCGTCGATGATGCGGCGTACCGGGTTTTCCAGCGTGCCGATCTCGCTGATTGTCACTTTTACCGGCCCGCCGAGCGCCGTGATGTTGGCGGTGTGCAGGCTGCGGCGGCCGGTCTTGCCCGGGCGGAATGCTGTGCCCATGGAGATCACGTCGCCCGGCCACAGCGAATGGTACTTGGTGATGAACTCGATCGTCTTCGGCACCGAGTAGCTGTAGTAGGCCGTGGAATCCTCTGCGATCAGCTCATCCTTGTGCCAGCACATCACGTCGAGCTTGTGCGGATCGGGGATGGCATCCCTCGTGACGAGCCACGGCCCGAACGGGCCGAAGGTGTCGGAGCCCTTGTAGCGCGCGGTGTAGGAGAGGTGCTGCTCGCGCCGCTCGGTTTCGTTCGGATTGTCCGGCTTCGGATAGAGCGCGTAGTAGTGCACCATGTCCTGCGCGCGCATGCCGTTGCCGGTCATGTCGTTCATGATCGAATAGCCGTAGACAACCGACATGGCATCTTCGGCCTTCACGTGTCGGCAGCTCTTGGCGATGATGACTGCGAGCTCCGGCTCCGGGTGCACGCTGCCGTAATAATCGTGCACCTCGATCGGCTCGCGATGCCCGACGAGGGAGGAGGCGGGCTTCAGGAAAAACAGCGGGTGGTCGGGTGCCGAAATCTTGCGCGCATCGCTCGCTGAATTATTGAGTGCGATGCCGCAGATCTTCGACGGCCGGCGCACCGGCGGGTGCCATCGCACGTCCTTGGCCGGGATGCGCTCCAGCTTGCTCAGACTCTCGTCGGCATATTGCTGGGCGTCGGCCAGGAATTTTCGGCCGCGGTCGCCGGCCTCGATCAGTCCCAGCATGTCGATCGGGGCCCAGGCGCCAATCTTGGCGGCCACCGCGGCGAGATCGATCAGATAATCGTCGTCGTGCGCGAAGCCGATGTGATCGCGGCCGCGCCACTGAAAACTGGCAAGCTTCATGATTGCCGTTCGCGGGCGATGGGACCGGCGGCCCAGGGGAGGTCGGTGTCGCTCCAATAGTGCACGATGCGCTGCGAAAAGCGCCAGCGTCCGCCGACCTTCACAAAGGCATCGTCGGCATGCCCGCTCACCTCGACTGTCTTTGCGCCGGAGGCCTTGGCCCACTTGGTCACCAGCCAGTAGGAGGTGACGCCGATGCGGCCGCCGGTTGCGGTGAAGCGCTTGGCACTGATGAAATGCATGCGGCCGCGGAAACGCTCGGAATGGACAAGATCGTTCACATAGCCGCGGATAGCGGCGTGGCCTTTGTAGCGATTGCCAGCCGTGTCGCCGAACACGGCATCCTCGGTGAATAGCGCCAGGAAGCCGGGCACATCGCCGGAATCGAGCGCCCAAACGTAATCGGAATAGAGGTCTTCGATCGCAAGGCGATCTTCAATGGAGGGTAAGGACATGGGGCTCCCGACAACATGATCCAGCGCGGGCCCCGCCGTCACGTAGACAATGTGGACGGCTGATCCCGCGCTCTAGGTCAGTGTATCCCAGCCGGGATCGGGCAGGAAACGATCGCCGTAGGTTCGGGCCAGCCTTTCAAGGGTGTCATGCACCTCGGTAAGGCCACGCTGACGCGCGTAGTGCATCGGTCCGCCGCGGAACGGTGCGAAACCGGTCGCAAAGATCATGGAACCGTCGACAATTTCTTCGTCGGTCACGACCTTTTCGCGCAGACAGGTGACGCAGACGTCCACCATTGGCAGGATCAGCCTGTCGGTGAGGTCGGCGCCGGGCGCAGCGCCATCTGATGCCTTCACCGCTTTGTCACCTTGCCACTCGTAGAGACCTCGGCCCGTCTTGCGGCCAAGCTCACCCTTGGCGACCTTCTCGCGGAGCCATTGTGGCGTTTCAGGCATCGGACGCTGCAATTGAGTGCGCAGCACGTCCGCGACGTGCAGACAGATATCGAGGCCGACTTGGTCGGCTAGCTCGATCGGTCCCATCGGCATGCCGAACTCGACGGCCGCGCGATCGATGGTTTCCTTCGCAATACCCTGGTCGACCATGACCAAGGCTTCGATCATGTAGGGCACCAGCGCGCGGTTGACGAGGAAGCCGGGCGCGCTAGCGACCGGGGCGGGCAGACGGTTGATCTTGCCAAGGAAGGCATTGGCGGCGGCGACCACGTCAGGCGCGACCTTGTTGTGGTGCACGACTTCCACAAGCTCCAGCCGTGAGACCGGATTGAAGAAGTGGATGCCGATGAAGCGATCGGGTCGCTTTAACCCCTCGCGCAGCTGCTCCAGCGGGATGCTCGACGTGTTGGTGGCGAGCACCGCGTCGGGCCGCATCTTCGCCTCGGTAATGGCGTAGATCTTCTTCTTGAGGTCCAGCACTTCCGGCACGGCTTCGATGATCAAGTCGGCGGAGGCGACGCCGTCGCCCTTCATGTCGGGTATCAGGCGGTCGAGCGCATCGCGCTGCTCGGTACCCTTTTGCCCGATCTTCTTGAACAGGTCGGCGGCGCGCTTGATCGCGCCAGCGAGCGGTTCCGACTTCATGTCGGCGAGGGTCACGGTCAGTCCGTTCCATGCACACCAGGCGGCGATGTCGCCGCCCATGGCGCCCGCGCCGATGACGTGGACACGCTTGCCGGACCAGTCGCGGCCGGCGAGTGCCTTGAGTTTCTCACGCAAGAAGAACACGCGAACGAGGTTTTGCGCCGTCGGCGTCGTGATCAAGTGGCCGAAGGACGCGATCTCGGCCTGCTGCATGCCCTTGAACGAGCCACCGTGCCGGGCCCACAGATCAATCAACTCGTACGGAGCGGGATAGTGACGCCGCGGAGCCTTCTTCTCGGTTTCGCGGCGCATACGCTTTGCGAGCAAGGTGCGCGCCGGCGCACTGTTGAAGAGCGCCACTGACAGGCCCGCGCGCGAGGTCTTGAGGTCACCGGCCACAGCCGCTTTCACAGCACCAAGCACGTGGCGTTCTTGTGTCACCGCATCGACCAGCCCGATCCCCTTGGCGCGCCGCGCCCGGAACGTGCGCCCGGTCAGCATCGCCGTCATTGCTTCGATCGGATTGATGAGCCGCGTCATGCGCGCGGTGCCGCCCAATCCGGGATGCAGCCCCAGCAGCACTTCCGGGAAGCCGAGCCGCGCGTCTTCGGTGGCGATGCGATACTTGCAGGCGAGCGCGACCTCGAGCCCGCCGCCCAGGCAGTACCCATGAATCACGGCAATGGTCGGGATCTTGAGCTGCTCGATCCGGTCGATGACCGTGTGGGCCTGCGCGAGGTTGGCGGCGACTTCGGTGCCGGCGCTGCCCTTGAATTGATTGATGTCGGCGCCGGCGATGAACCCGCCAGCCTTCATCGAGCGCAGCACCAATGCCCTCGGCATCTCGCGATAGACGGCATCGAGCACGTTGTTGAGCTCGAGGATCACTTCGCCCGACAATGTGTTGGCGCTCGCGCCGGCGCGGTCGAGACCGAGCCAGGCGACGCCGTCGACATCGCGTGCTAGGCGCCAGTGCTTCCATACACCCGGCGGCTCCGACGCGAGGGGGCCGAGTTGCAGATTGCGCGGCGCGACGACGTCCCACACGGTCATGGTCACACCGCCTCGATCAGCAGGGCGCCGCCCTGGCCGCCGCCGATGCATTGGCTGGCGATGCCACGCTTCTTGCCCAGGCGCTTGAGCGCATTGACGAGATGGAGCGTGATGCGGTTGCCGCTGGCGCCGACCGGATGGCCAAGCCCGATGCCGCCACCATCGACATTGAGTTTGTCGCGGTCGATCAGCCCGATCTTGCTGTCAAAGCCGAGCACGTCCTTGCAGAAGGTGTCGTCGTTGAATGCGGCGCGGCACCCGAGCACCTGCGCCGCGAAGGCCTCGTTGATTTCCCAAAGGTCGATATCGTCGAGTCCGAGCTTGTATTTCTTCATGAGCGGTGCCGCCGACATCACCGGGCCAAGCCCCATGATCGAGGGGTCGAGCGCGGCCCAGCAGCTGTCGACGATGACCGCCTTGGGCGTGAGCTTGTGCTTGTTCACCGCGTCTTCCGACGCGAGGATGACCCACGATGCGCCATCGGTGATCTGCGAGGAATTTCCGGGTGTCACTTTGCCCCACGGTCGCTCGAAGGCTGGCCGCAGCTTCGCCAGTTGCTCCACCGAACTGTCGACACGCACGCCATCATCGAAGTCGTAGACCTTGCCGCGTCGATCGAACGCCGGCTCGAGCTCGCCCTTGAAGTACCCTTCCTTCTGCGCGTGCGCGAGGCGATGATGGCTCTGCATCGCATAGGTGTCGGCGTCGAGGCGCGAAATGCCGAAGACGTGGGCCACGATCTCGGCGGTCTGCCCCATGTTGAGGTCGACCAGTGGATCGGTGAGGCCCCGCTCCAACCCGATCACTGGTTTGAAAAAGAAGCTCGGGCGCAGGGCGGCGAACAGTTTCAGTCGCGACAACAGATCGCGCGCGCCAAACATGCTCGCGAACCACTGCACAGCCTTGCGGTTGTAGACGAGGGGCGCGTGGCTGAGCGCTTCGGCGCCGCCGGCCAGAATGAGGTCGGCGGTGCCTTCCCGGATGTAGCGGTACCCGGTGTCGATTGACTGCATGCCCGAGCCGCAGTTGATCTGCTCGGTGAAGGCAACCATCGACTCGCCCATGCCGAGCCGCAGCGCGGCCACGCGCGCCGGGTTCATTTCATCGGCGATGACATTGACGCAGCCGAGGATAACCTGGTCGAACGCGTCGGATGCGAACGGCTGACGCAGCAGCAGCGGGCGCCCGCACTGCACGGCGAGATCGACTGGGGTGAACGGACCGATCCCGCGGGCCCTAAGAAACGGCGTGCGGGCGCCGTCGACGATGTAGACCGGCCGGCCTACTCCGCTGCGTGGTGGACTGGCGATGGGACCCCTCCTGGAGCGTGTCTGCGATCGTCATGAGCGCCGGACGTCAACTCCTCGGCGGAGAAATCATCGACATTGATTACGTCGGCGACAGCCTTTGCCAGCGCCTCAAGTTGGACCTTTTCGTCCTCGCTGATCAGGCCCTGGGCGCGCGCCGCGGCGACGCCCACGTGCGCCTTGCGTAGCTTGTCACGCAGCGGCTGGGCCGCAATCACAATGCGGAATGCACGGTTGAGGCGGGCGACGCCGCTATCATCGGTTGGCCGGTAGATGCCGGCGGTAATGCGGTCACGAGTCGCTGACGGCTCGAGTAGCAGATTGGCGCACACCGTCGTGAAGCTGTCCTTCGGGCCGCGGTGGCGCGGGCCGAGGGGCATCAGCATGAAGCGCAGCAGCCACGCCATCGGCCGGGCCGGCAGGTTGGCGAGGATTTCGTCGAAGCGCGCGGCCATGGTCGCGAAGCTCGAATGCATGCACCAGGCGACCAGCGGGAAGTCGGCACTCTGCCGGCCTTCGTCGTGCCAGCGTTTGAGGACGGCCGAGGAAAGGAACAGCTCAGAGAGAATGTCTCCAAACCGCGCCGAGATCATCTCCTTGCGCTTGAGATTGCCGCCGAGTGTTAGCAGCGCCACGTCGACGCACAGTGCGAACGCCGAGGCATAGCGGCTGAGCTGCCGGTAGAACTGCGTCGCCTGGCCCTGGCCCGCCGGGGCGGGCCCGATCAGTCCGCCCGTCCAGGCGCGCAGCCAGGCGCGCAACGCATTGCGGACGCTGTGGCCGACGTGACCCCAGAAGGCCTGGTCGAAAGTGTCGAGCGCGCGTGCCTTGTCGGTGTCCTCGAGCGCCAGCATTTCCTTGAGCACATAAGGATGGCTGCGGATCGATCCCTGGCCGAACTGGATCAGGGCGCGCGTGACGATGTTGGCGCCTTCCACGGTGATGCCGATCGGGACCGCGCGATAAAGCGAACCGAGATAGTTTTGCGGACCTTCGACAATGCCCTTGCCGCCGTGGATATCCATGGCGTCGTTCACGGAGACGCGCAGACGATCGGTGGCCTGACCCTTCATCACGGCGGTGACAACGGCGGGATGGTGGCCCATGTCGAGGCCGGCCGTGGTGAAGCGGCGCGCGCCGTCGAGCATGTAGGCGGTCGCCGCCATGCGGCCGAGCCGCTCCTGGATCGCCTCGAAGCGGCCGATCGGCAGGTGGAACTGCTCGCGGATACGTGCGTAGGCGCCAGTCGTGTGTGCGGTGTACGCGGCACCCGCTGCGGAAAGCGACGGCAGGGAGATGCCGCGACCGGCGGCCAGGGCGCTCATCAGCATCTTCCAGCCTTTGCCGGCCTGGGCGACGCCGCCGATGATGAAGTCGAGCGGAATGAAGACGTCCTTGCCCCAGTTCGGCCCGTTCTGGAACACGTGCATCCCGGGCAGATGGCGGCGTCCGATCGAAACGCCAGGCAGATTGGTCGGCACGAGCGCGAGCGTGATGCCGATGTCTTCCTTCTGGCTGATGATGCGGTCTGGATCGCGCAGCTTGAAGGCCAGGCCGAGCACGGTCGCGACCGGGCCCAGCGTGATGTAGCGCTTCGACCAGTTAAGGCGGATCCCGGTCACCTCGCGGCCGTTGAACGTGCCCTTGCACACGATGCCGAGGTCGATCATCGAGGCGGCGTCGGAACCTGCTTCCGGGCTGGTGAGGCCGAAGCAGGGGATTTCGCGGCCGTCGGCGAGGCGCGGCAGCCAATGATTGCGCTGCTCGTCGGTGCCGAACATCATCAGCAATTCGCCCGGTCCGAGCGAGTTCGGAACCATCGCAGTCACGGCGGCAGTGACGGAGCGCGTCGAGAGCTTGCGTACCACTTCCGAATGGGCGGTCGCGGAGAAGCCGAGCCCGCCGTATTTCTTGGGGATGATCATGGCGAAGAACTTCTTCGCCTTCAGGAAGTCCCAAGCCTCCGGCGGCAGGTCGCGCCATTCCCAGGTCACGCGCCACTCGTCGACCATTGCGCAGAGTTCTTCGACAGGGCCGTCAAGGAACGCCTGCTCTTCATCGGTCAGCTTCGCTGGCGGAAACGCCAGCATCTTGTTCCAGTCGGGATTGCCGGTGAACAGGTCGGCGTCCCACCACACGTCGCCAGCCTCAATGGCCTCGCGCTCGGTCGCGGACAGGCTTGGCAGTACCTTGCGGGCCCAGCCAAAGATCGAACGGGTGATATAGTCTCGGCGAAAAGCTCGCATGGGGCACCTTGGCCTGCCGCGACGGTGAATCCGCTATGCTGGCCGCAATCGCGACTTGCGGCCGACTCGGGGCCTTTCTGCCAGAATTTACTGACTAAACCGTCAAAATGTCAGGGTTAGCCCGGCGCGGCAGACCCCAAATTATCGAATGGGCACAAGACCTAGCGGCATTTTGACACCCGAGCGACGCGTGTTACATGCCGAGAAACGGGAATGTGGGGCAGGGCGTGGTTATGGCGGGTCGCGGACAGTCCAAGCCCGATCGCCGCCAGGCCGGCCTTCGTCTGGCAGCCGACATCGGCGGCACCTTTACCGACGTTGCTGTGTTCGACGACAAGACCGGCGCCCTGACCTTCGGCAAGGCGCTCTCCACGCCCCAGCATTTGGTTGAAGGCATCACGGCCGGCGTCGAGAAGGCGGGGGCGCGCTACGCTGACGTGGGGCTGTTCCTGCACGGCTCGACGGTCGCGATTAATACGGTGCTCGAGCGCACCGGCGCGCGCACTGCGCTCGTGATCACCGAAGGATTCCGCGACATCTACGAGATCGGGCGCATCAATCGCCCCGACGCCTACAATCTATATTTCAAGAAGCACGTGCCGCTGGTCGAGCGCGCGCTGCGCTTCGAAGTCAATGAGCGCATCCTGGCTGATGGTGACGTCGACAGGGCGCTCGATGATGGCGAGGTGGCCAGGCTTGCCGACCGGCTGGCCGCGCTGAAGATCGAGGCCGCCGCGGTCTTGTTCCTCAATTGCTACCGCAACGCCGATCATGAACTGCGCGCCAAGAAGATCATCGAGGCGCGCAATCCCGACATGTTCGTCAGTGCCTCGCACGAGCTCTCGCAGGAGTATAGGGAGTTCGAGCGCTGCTCGACGGTGGTAGCCAACGCCTATATCGGCCCGATCGTACGCCGCTACATCGGCGAGATCGAAACCCACGCGAAGGAAGCCGGCTTCGATGGGTCGCTGCTGATCGTGCAATCGACTGGCGGGCTCTATGTAGCCGAGCAGGCGAAGTCGCAATGCGTGCGCATGCTCGAGTCGGGACCTGCAGCCGGCGTGATCGGTACGCAGGCGCTGTGCCGCACGCTCGGGCTCGACCAGGCGATTGCCTTCGACATGGGCGGCACCACGGCGAAAGCCGGCGTGATCTACGGCGGCGAAGCGCTTACGACCGGCCGCGCGTTGATCGGTGGCTACAATCAGGCGCTGCCGATCCAGATCGCGATGATGGACATCTTCGAGGTCGGCACCGGCGGCGGGTCGATCGCGCGCGTGGAAGAGGGCGGCTTGCGCGTTGGCCCACGCAGCGCGGGGGCTGCGCCGGGTCCTGCCTGCTATGGCCTCGGCGGGACCGAGCCGACGGTCACCGACGCGAACCTCGTGCTTGGGCGGCTCGGCGCCGACCGCTTTCTCGGCGGCGAGATGAAACTCGACTTAGCCGCGGCGGAGCGGGCGCTGAAGGAGCATATCGCGAAACCGCTGGGCATGTCGGTGATCGAGGCCGCGGACGGGATCCTGCGCGTTGCCGCGACTGCTATGTCCTACGCTGTCAAAGGCGTCACGACCGAGCGCGGGCTCGACGCCGGCGACTTTGCGCTGGTGGCTTACGGCGGCGCCGGACCGTTGCATGCGGTACAGATCGCGCACGAGATCGGCATCACCCGCGTGATCATTCCGTTCGCGCCGGGCGTATTCTCCGCCTTCGGCATGCTGTTCGCGGACCTGCGCTATGACTACGTCCGCACCGCGCCGTCGCGTCTGGAAGATGTGTCGTTCAAGGTCTTTGAGGAGATTTACGGCGACCTGGAAGAGCAGGGCCGCCGCGCCATCGCGGCGACAGGTATTTTGCCGCGCGCGATCACCATCAAACGTGCTGTCGACATGCGTTATGTCGGGCAGGAGCATCCAGTCACGGTCGACCTGCCGATGAACGTGTTCACGAAGAAGGATCTCGCGGGCATCAAGCGGCATTTCGACGAATTGCACCTCGTGCGCTACGGCACTTCCGCGCCGGCCGAGCCGGCCGAGATCGTCAGCCTGCGCACGACCGTCACCGGCGCCATGAAGAAACCGCCACAAGGTAAAATCAAGCGCGGCAATGCGGCACCGCCGCGCGGGGCCTTCACCGGCAAGCGCAAGACGTATTTTGGCAAACGGTTTGTCGATGCGCCCACGTATCGCCGCGCCGACCTTCTTGCCGGCAATAAGATCAGCGGCCCAGCGCTGATCGAGGAACATGCCTCGACCACGGTGTTGATGCCCGGCGACAAGCTCGTTGTCGATCCTTACGGCAACCTGATGATCATGGTGGGAGCGCGCTGATGGGAAAGGCGACGCGCGACAAGCGAACGAAGGCCGATCCGGTGCTGACCGAGATCGTGCGCAACGGCGTCATTGCGGTGACGGAAGAGATGAAGACCAATCTCATGCGCACCGCCTACAACATGATCATTTACGAGGCGCTCGATTTCACCACCGGCTTGTTCACGCCCGACGGGGACACGGTGTCGATCGGCATTGGCCTGCCGAGCTTCATCCGCGGCATGTCGAATACGGTGAAGGCGAAGATCGCGCACTACGGCGTCAAGAACATGAAGCCTGGTGATATCTACGTCACCAACGACGCCTACACCACCGGCAGCCACCTCAATCATTTCACATTCACGCTGCCGGTGTTTCACAAGGGCAAGCTCGCGGGCTTTTCCTGCTGCATGGCGCACTGGATCGATGTCGGCGGCCAGCTTGGCGGTATGACCACCGACATCTACTCCGAAGGCCTGCAGATCCCGATCACCAAGTATCAGGACCGCGGCGTCGTCAATCAGACGCTGGTCGACATCATTCGTCTCAATGTGCGTATCCCGACGCGCGCCATGGGCGACCTGCGCGCGCAGGTGACGGCGGTCAAGACGGGCGAGCGGCGCTATCTGCAATTGCTCGACCGTTACGGATTCGAGCCGGTATTGTCCGCCATCAAGGCCATCATGGACCATGCCGAGGTTCAGGCGCGGGCGCGCACGCGCACTATTCCCGACGGCGTGTACACCGCGGAGTCCTTCATGGACGACGACGGGCTCGAGATCGGGAAACCGGTTCCGATCAAAGTGCGAGTGGTGGTCAAGGGCGACGAGATGACCGTCGACCTAACCGAGATCGCCAAGCAGGTGCGTGGCTTCTTCAATTCGGGCCCGTCGACATCGATCGGCCTCGCCCAGATGGCCTACAAGTGCATCACGTCGCCGACCGACTATCCTATCAATGACGGTTCGTTCCGTAGCCTGAAGGTGATCGCACCGAAGGGCACGGTCGTCTCGGCGGTGCGGCCGGCGCCGATGCGGTGGTGGATGACCTATCCGATGACGGTGGTTGATACGATCTACAAGGCCTTGCAGCCGGCGATCCCGGATCGCGTCATCGCCGGTCATCATGCCGATCTCGTCACCTCGCAGCTGCACGGCATCAATCCGCGAACTCGGGAATTTTTCATCGGCAGCATTGGTCCGCTCGGCGGGGGTTGGGGCGCCAAGCTGACGGAGGACGGTGTATCGGCCACCGTATGCGCCAATGACGGCGACACCCATAATTCGCCGAACGAGCAGGTCGAAGCGAAATTCCCGGTGGTGGTCGAGCGCTGCGCCTTGATCCCGGACTCCGGAGGAGCCGGCAAGTATCGCGGCGGCCTGGGCATCGAAAGCGTGGTGCGGGCGCGCAGCAATCTGGTCGTGAACACGCAGACCGACCGCTCGCATTGTCCGCCGTGGGGCCTGGCGGGGGCGCTCGACGCCACAGGAAATCATATTCACGTTCGCTATAGCGGTAAGTGGAAGACCGACCAGCCCAACGCCAAGATGCTGGTGACGGCGCTCAAACCCGGCGACGCCTTCCGGCTGCGCTCCGGGGGCGGCGGCGGATATGGCTCGCCGCTCGAACGCGATCTTGCTGCCGTACGCAACGACGTGCGGCAGGGCTACATCACACCGGCCGCGGCGCGCGAACTGTACGGCGTGGTGCTCGATGGCGAGACGTTTGCTGTTGATGAGGCGGCGACGCGGCAGCTGCGCGCGTCGATGCAGCAAAAATCCCCCTGACGTTATTTCTTGCTCCTGAGCTTATAGGTCAGCATGCCGGCGCCCCCGCCGCAGCACGGGCAGGCCATGGCGACCAGGATGCTCTGCTTCTGCTCCTCGTCCAGATCGCTGGCATCGAGCACCGATCGCACCTGCTGGTTGAAAAGATCGTGCAACGGGCCGGCACCGCTCGCCGGCTGGGCCTCCGTCAACGCCTGGGCGATGACCGCATCGATCTCGGCGTCGGATACCTCCCGGAGCGGGGGGCGGGGGGTGTTGGGCTTGCGCTTGGTCATTCCGAGAAAATAGTGCCGCAGCCCTCCCATGCAAAGCGGGTGACAGTGTGACTTGCGCCGCAGCCGGGCTATTGTTCGCCACCGGCTCGCGTCGCGGCAAGACGACGCTGGCCGGCGCATGACCAGGCGACGCGGGCTTGCGCCCCGCATCATGCGTATCGTGTGAAACGCACCGGGAACATCATGAGCGACCTTCGTGTAGGATTTATCGGCCTTGGCAACATGGGCTGGCCGATGGCCAAGAACATTCTCAAGGCTGGCAACAACGTTCTGCAGAGCGACCATAAGCTCCACGTCTTCGACCTCGACAAGAAGCGGATGGTGAAATTCTGCAAGGAGGAATCGGGAGCGTTGGCAACGGCCGAAGCCTCCGCAGTGGCCAAGGCATCGAACATCATCATCACCATGCTTCCTACCGGCCCGATTGTGCACGAGGTCGTGGCCGAGATGCTGGCGAGCGGCGCGCTCACGAAGGGCACTATCGTCGTGGACATGAGCTCGTCGGAACCGGCGGGTACCCGCGAACTGGCCGACATGCTGGCGAAGAAGGGGATCACCCTGATCGACGCGCCCGTATCGGGCGGCATTCCGGGGGCCACTGCGGGCACGCTCACTCTGATGATCGGCAGCAACGACGACAAGGCGGTGGAGCGCGTCACCCCGGTGCTCCAGACGATGTCGCAGAAGCTTTTCCGCACCGGACCGTCCGGTTCCGGCGACGTGATGAAAGCGCTCAACAACTATCTCTCGGGCGTCAATTTTCGTGCTGCCTCCGAGGCCGTTGCCATCGGGCAAAAGTTCGGGCTCGACCCGGCCCTGATCATAGAGATTGTCAACGCCTCAACCGGCCGCAGTTTCGCGACTGAAGGCGCCTTCAAGAGCCAGGTGCTCACCGGTAAGTACGCCGCAGGCTTTGCGCTCGGCCTGCTCACGAAGGACGTCAAGATCGCATCGGATCTTGCGGGCGAGCTCGGCGTCATGGCTCCGCTCTGCGCGGTCACGTTCAATGCGCTGGCAGCAGCGCGCGAGTCCCTCGGCTACAGCGCCGATTTCACGGCGGCGCACAAATACTGGACGCGCGACGTCGCCAATGACCGGTAATTTTTCGACGGCGATGCGCGGTGTGCTCGGACTTCTGGCGCTGCTTGCGCTGGTCGCGCCTTCGCTCGCGCAGGAAAAGTTTCCCTCGCGCCCGATCCGCCTGATCACGCTCACGACTGCGGGCGGCTCGCTCGATCTCGTCGCGCGCACCATCTCGCGTTACCTGCCGGATCAGTTTGGGCAACAGGTGGTGGTGGAGAACAAGGTCGGGGCCGGCGGCAACATTGGCGCCGACGCGACCGCCAAGTCGCCGCCCGACGGCTACACGATCGGCATGGTCACGATCTCGACCCACGGCATCAACCCGACGCTCTACGGCGACAAGATGCCGTTCGATGCGATCAAGGATTTCGCGCCCATCACGCTGGCGGCGGCGGTCAACAATATTGTCGTGCTGCATCCATCGGTTCCGGCAAAGAACATCAAGGAATTCGTCGCCTATCTGCGCGCCAATCCGGACAAGCTCTCGTTCGGGTCTGCCGGCACGGGCACATCGCAGCATCTTGCCGGCGAGCTATTCAAGAGGCTCACCGGCACCCGCATGACCCATGTGCCCTACAAGGGTGCATCGCAAGCCATTCCCGACCTGCTGTCGGGTGTGATCCAGGTCATGTTCGTGAGCGCGCCCGAAGTTGTCGCGCATATCAAGAGCGGCGCGCTGACGGCCCTTGCCGTCACATCCAAGAATCGGGCGCCTGCGTTTCCCGACCTGCCAAGTGTGGCGGAGCAGGGCTATCCCGATTTCGACGTCGTGACCTGGTTCGGTGTCGTCGCTCCCGCCGGTACGTCACCTGACATTGTGCAACGCTACAACACGGTCATTCACGCCATCCTGTCGATGCCCGATGTGAAGGGTCGCTTGGCCGAGGTTGGCCTCGACACCATCACTGACACGTCGCCGCAGCAGTTTGCCGACTACATCAAATCTGAAATCGCCAAATGGGGACCGATCGTGAAGGCGAGCGGGGCGAAGATCGATTAGCCCGCTTCCCGACGCGATCGCCCGTGTCTAAGCTAAGTGCAGACCGCAAGGAGCCAGCCATGCTGAAGATCCGCCACATTGCACTTGCCAGCGACCATCCCGGAAAAGCTGCCGAGTTCTACAAGACGGCGTTCGGCTTTCGCGAAATCAAACGCTTCGGGCTAGACCCGAACAAGCCCGACGAGGCCCCGCGGCCTTCCGGCGTGTTTCTAACCGACGGCGTGCTCAATATCGCGATCTTGAAGTTCGCCAATGACCAACTCGGCAAGGGCCTCGATTTCGTCGGCATCCACCATTTCGGCGTCGTCGTTGACGACGTCGATACGTGGACGAAGAAGCTCGAAGCCATGGGCGCGCCGTGCCTCCACGAGGCGATGCCGCCGGGTGCGCATGCCGAGTTCAAGTTCAAGGGGCCGGACGGCGTTGTGTTCGACATCACCAAGGAAGTTTGGGAAGGCGCTGAGCCGGTCGAGGACGCTGATCGCGTGGTTGCGGTCGCCGAGGCGGCGGAGTAGCGCGCCATCGCTGCGATGACCCCCGGGTCCTATGGCATCGGCCAGCCGGTGCGGCGCGTCGAAGACGTGCGGTTCCTCACCGGCCGCGGCCGCTTCGTAGATGACATCGAGCTTCCGCACCAATGTCACGCCGTGGTCGTGCTGTCGCCGCATGCGCACGCCCGCATTCGCATGATCGAGACCAGCGCAGCACGGAGCGCCGACGGCGTTGTTTGCGTGCTGACCGGTGCGGACGTGCTGGTCGACAAGCTCGGCGGCATCCTACCGAACTTCATGCCCGAGGACATCGGCGGGCCGAAAGGCCTGCGCACCAAGCGTCCGATCCTGGTGTCGGATCGCGCGCGCTGCGTTGGTGACCGCGTCGCCATTGTCGTCGCCGAGACACTGGCGCAGGCGCGCGAAGCCGCCGATCTCCTCAAGATCGACTACGAGTCGCTGCCGTCGGTCGTGAACATCGAGGACGCGGTCAAAACCGGCGCGCCGGCGGTTTGGGACGAGTGCCCCGGCAACGTCTCGTTCACGTTGGCCGCCGGCGACGAGAAGGCGACGGAGCAGGCATTCGCCCGCGCCGCGCACAAGGTAA
>Ga0105245_10002574_pt1 | contig 16328 bp, 14 predicted proteins | sample KBSM54metaG_FD_81523 | JGI IMG/M metagenome (GOLD analysis project Ga0105245, IMG submission 81523) | Miscanthus rhizosphere microbial communities from Kellogg Biological Station, Michigan, USA - KBS M5-4 metaG | ecosystem: Host-associated > Plants > Roots > Rhizosphere > Soil | place...
AAGGCGGGAACCGAGTTTCCGGTCGAGGTCAGCCTTAGCCCAATTGACACCGAGGAAGGTATCCTGGTTACGAGCGCGATCCGCGATATCACCGAACGCAAGCGCGCAGAAGAGGCGCTCGCGGGCGTGAGCCGCAGGCTGATTGAGGCACAGGAACAGGAGCGCGCGCGGATCGCCCGGGAGCTTCATGATGACATTGTTCAGCGCCTCTCATTGTTGTCTCTCCGGCTGGAGCAACTCCAACAAACCTCTCCCAATTTGACCGCTGAAGTCCGCAGCCGCATGGACGAACTAGTGGAGCAGATCTGCGAGATAGGGAAGGATATCCAATCCTTGTCCCACGAATTGCACTCAGCGAAGCTGGAATATTTGGGCATAGTCCCGGCCATGAGAAGCTTTTGCAAAGAGTTCGGCGAGCAACAGAAGGTGGAAATTGACTTCAAATCCGAGGATTTGCCAGGCTTGTTGCCGCCCGATTTTCCCCTGTGCTTGTTCCGGGTCCTGCAAGAAGCACTTCGCAATGGGGCAAAACACAGTGGGGCACGGCACTTCGAAGTGAGATTGTGGGGAACGCCGGATGAGATTCATCTCACGGTCAGGGATTCCGGAGCGGGCTTTGACAGCGAAGCAGCAAAGGAAAGCCGCGGGCTTGGTCTCATCAGCATGCAGGAGCGGCTGAAACTGCTGAATGGAACGTTTTTAATCGAATCGCAACTCCAGCGTGGTACCACGATCCACGCTCGCTTGCCTCTCAGTTCGGGAAGCGAGTCCATATGTGCAACTGGCAAAAGGCACTGAAGCCGCTGAAACCGGATCCGATGCATGCGAGCGCAACTCAGGCCTTGCTCCGCAGAACAATGCCCAGCGTGCTTGCGGTGAGTGCCGGGGCTGGGAGCTGCGCTTCACGATTCGTTGAGAGAACTCCCTGATGCAGTATCGTGAGACAAATCATCCCCGGGCTGGCGCTCAATAAAGATTTTCTTTTTGGTTGCGGCCTGCCGCGCTGTACTAATGTGTTGAGACCCATCCTGGAAGGCCTGACTTTCTCGAGTAAAGCTTCTCACGAGCCGGTGACCAGTTCGCTGCATGTGTTCCGATTCCTTTGCCGTCGTCCATACCATACGCTCCGGTGAATCATGCGCAGCTAGTGCTTCCATCCACCAACTGATCGCACGCCTGGCAAAAGCTGTCATACCATTGCCGGATAAATCCGCGAACAAAATCGCTGAAGTTTTTTGTTATAAATGGCGCTGAACTCGTGATGTCCGCCCAGGTGTGCACGCGGGTCCTGCCGTCGGGAAGAGCTTCAAACGTTACCCACTGCTCCATCGTATTTCCCAGCACGTGGTCGATCCAGGCAACTTGCCGTGCCGGAGAGCAAATGGTGATCACGTGATCGACCGTGGCTTTTTTGGGGCGGACGATTTCGATTTGAAGCCGGCTCCCGGCGGTCCAGGGCTTGCCTTTGCTCCAGCGGATGTCTCCATAGATATCGGCAAAGCGGGGCCAAAGGCGGTAGTCGCAAAACATTTGCCAGGCAAGCGAGGGGCTTGCCTTGGTAAAGACTGTGTACTCCAGATACTCCATTTATTTCTTGCTACCTCTTACTGGATTCGACGAAGGGACGGGAACCAGGGACCTGAATGTGGCAGGGAACGACTCAAGAAGAACAACTGGCACATTCCTCCCGGCGGCCTGCCGGGACAGATGAAGGAACCCCTGCCGTGGGCCAAAACCCCACAACCGGGGAAATTGACTGTTAATAGTACAGCGTTAGTGTTACATTGTGCAAGTTATTAAGCAGGGGTGAAACGATGCCGCGCACGGCCGATCAGTCCCTTGAATTAAAAATTGTAAAAGCCGCCCACCGTCTCTGGCGGCTCCATGGCGCAAAAAGCCTTACCTTGCGGGCCGTTGCCGTTGCCGCTGGAACCACTACCACAACCGTTTACAAACGCTTCCGCAACAAAGAAGCGCTCTTGCTCGCTCTGGCTGAACTGGTGCAGGCAAGGATCACCGAAAGAACCACCTCAGCCTCGACTATTGAAGAGTCCTACCGGCGTTTCCTGAAGTTTGCTGACCAGCATCCGCACGAGTATCGCCTGCTGTGGGGGCCGGCGTGGTCAGAACTGCTGGGCCCAGGACGTCCGCGGCCGATCAAGGAATGGCTGCTGGAAAAATTCGCTGCCCGTTTCGGCGGCAAGCCAAAAGATTATGCTCTGAGTTATTACGCGCTCTTTCTGCTGGTCCACGGCACGGCCAGCCTGCTTATCGTTACTCGTGACCGGCGCACCAAAAAGGAGATGGTCGATAGCTGCCTGGCGATCTGCGACGCGTTGGTCGCGAACACTGCGGTCTTGAAAAAGGCGCCCGCAGCGCAGAGCAACGGTAAATCATCTTTATCGCGCTGAGTCACCGCGCACCACAGGCTGCTTGGCCGTGTTCCATTCGTTGTACGAGCCGTCATACATCGCGGCATCAAACCCAAGATACCGGGCAAGAAAATACGTGTAGGACGCCTGCCAGCCCACTTCGCAATAGGAGATGATTCTCTTTCCTGGAGTAACGCCACGGTCCGCCAGCATCTTCTTAAGTTCCTGCGGCGGACGAAGCACTGGCTTTTCCGGACTGACTAATGCGGTTTCCCAGAAGATGGGCGCGGCTCCGGCCAGGTGTCCTGAGCGATAACGCTTGAGTGGCCGCGAATCAATGATTGCAACTCCGGTGCTGGCCGCATCGCCGGAGACGAGCTTGGTCATGGAATCCATCTGCGCCACAACTTCAGGATGAACAGTGATGTTCAGGTGTCCTGGAGCAATCTTTGGATCTTCCGTCGAGACTGGTCTCTTTTCCAATACCCACTGCTCCATGCCGCCATCCAGCAGCGCGGCATGTTCCGCGCGGCCAAGGTAGTCCAGAGTAAAGAAAAGCCGCGTCGCCATCGGGTCCCAGTCGGCATAAAAGACAACTCGCGAATCGTCGCTGATGCCGATCTCTTCAAGATTTTTCTTAAGCTGCTCCGGAGGCAAAAGCTCGGTGCCGGGCGGCTTTGAATCCACAAATTTGTCGGTAGGCAGATGGCGCGCGCCCGGAATGTGCTGAGCATGATAGTCGGCAGGGCTTCCTGCCACATGGACCAGCACCAGGTGCGGATCAGAGAGATGATCGGCCAGCCACTGCGTTGATACCAGCATCTCAGGCCGCGGGCCATGCGTTTTTTCCGGCGTGGACCCATTACCTTGCTGCGCCCAGACCGTCCCGCAAGCAAGCATGAAAAGGATTAGCCGCGCGTGCGATTTCATTTTTGATTCCTTCCATTCCGGCGAATGTGTGTGCCACGGCTGTTGCTTTTGACGGTGGAGACGGATTTCAGTCACCAAAGATGGGTGCTATTCGTACCGCAGGCCTTCAATCGGATCGAGGCGTGACGCTTTCTGGGCCGGGTAATAACCAAAGAAAATTCCCACCGCGGCGGAAAACAAGCCGGCAATCACCATGATCTGCGGCGAGAGCTGCATTTCCCAGTGCAGAGTGTTTTTGAGCACAAGGGAGCCGAGTATCCCGGCCAGCACGCCCAACGCACCGCCGATCAGGCTCATGACGATGGCTTCACTCAAAAACTGCATTTGAATATCCTGCTCCGTGGCGCCGATAGCAAGCCGGATGCCAATTTCCCGTGTGCGCTCCGTGACGGAGATCAACTGAATGTTCATGATACCGATTCCGCCCACCAGCAGCGAGAGCGATGCGGCACTGGCCAATAGGAGGGTAAAAACATTGGCCGAGGCAAGCTGGGCGCGAATGAGTTCTTCCGGCGTGCGGATGTTGAAATCATCGTCTTCACCCGCGCGCAGGTGATGGCGCTCACGCATTACGCCGATGATGCGTTTGGTGACTTCAGGTATTTCTTCCCTTGACCGGGCAGAGAAGAAGATATCATCCAGCCATTCTTGTCCCGTAATCCGCTTCTGCGCCGTGGTGAGCGGCATCACGACAAAGTCATCCTGGTCCTGGCCGGTCGTGGAAAAGCCTTTGGCCTCAAGCGCGCCCACCACTTTGAATGGCACGGACTGAATATTGACGGTCTTGCCGATGGGGTCATCCTCTTCAAATAAATTTGTTGCCACGGTGTTACCGAGCACGCAGACGGGCGCGTTCTTCTCCATATCGTCCTGCGTGAAGGCCGCGCCCAGCCGCACTACCCATTTGCGGATTTCAAAATATTCCGGGCTCACGCCGCGATATTGCGTTCCCCAATTGAGGTTGCCATAAACCGCCTGGATGCGGCCATCGACGTTGGGCGAAGCGCTCTTGATGCCGGGAACCTGATCGAGCACGGCGCGGCTGTCGCCTTCCACCAGCGTCTTGCTGCCGCGGCTGCCGATGCGGACGCCGTTGCGCGCGCGGCTGCCCGCTTCAACCCAGATCAGGTTGTCGCCCACGTTGCTGAGTTGATTTTCCACACGGCCGGAGCCGGCCCGGCCGACAGCGACGACGCAGATGAACGAGCCAACGCCCATGACGATGCCGAGCATGGTGAGCAGGCTGCGGACGCGGTTGCGGACCAGCGCCTGCAAGGCCTCACGAAATATTGTGCTCAATTGCATCGATGAAATCCCGTTTACTCGTAACGCAATGCTTCAATCGGATCAATCCGCGCCGCTTTCTGCGCGGGATAGTAGCCAAAGAAAATACCAATCGCCATGGCCACAAGCGCGGCCCCGGCAATGGCGCCGCCGGAAACCAGAATGGGCCAGCCCGCAGTGGAGGCAATCGTCAGCGAGGCAAGCACGCCCACAGCAATTCCCACGGCACCGCCGATCAGGCTCATTACCACGGCCTCAGTAAGAAACTGGCGTTGCACATCGCTCTCTGTGGCCCCAATGGCCATGCGGATGCCGATTTCGCGCGTACGCTCACGCACAGAAACCAGCATGATGTTCATGATTCCAATTCCGCCTACCAGCAGCGACACGCCGGCAATCGAGGCCAGCAAGCCGGTCATTACCTTGCTGGCTTCTGAAGCCAGGTCGGCCATATCGGCAAGGTTGCGAACGGTGAAGTCGTCCGGTTGCTTTGGGCGGATGCGATGGCGGTCACGCAGCAAAGCTTGAATCTGTTGCTGCGCCGCATAACTGCCGGAGCGTGATTTGGCGGAAACCATCACGAAGCGGAGCCAGGGCTGCCCGGTAATTTTTTTCTGCAAGGTGGTAAGCGGGACAATAATTGTGTCGTCCTGATCTTCACTCATCGCCGGCGATTGCCCCTTTGCGACCAGCACCCCGATCACCACGAACGGCAGATTGCCAACGCGAATGGTTTTGCCGACGGGATCAGTGGTGGCAAAAAGATTTTTTCGCACCGTCTCGCCAATCACGGCAACGTTGGCTGCGTTGGTTACGTCCTCTTCAGTGAATGCGGCGCCGCTCTGGAACGCCCAGGTGCGAATCTCAAAATATTCCGGCGTGGTGCCGGTAATGCGTGTGCCCCAGTTGTCGTTTTCATAGACCACCTGGGCCGACGTCTGAGTGCCGGGAGCGGCGGCCGCCACGGCGTGGCATTCTCTTACAATGGCGGCAACGTCTGCGCGCACCAGAGTCTTGGTTGCGCCCCAGCCAAGGTTAAGGCCGCCACGGTTCATGGAGCCGGAGCTGACAAACAGCATATTGGAGCCGAGGTTTGCGATCTGGCTTTGCACCTTCTGGCCTGCGCCCTGGCCGATTCCCACCATTGCGATGACCGCGCCCACTCCGATGATGATGCCCAGCATGGTGAGGATGGACCGCATCTTGTTGCGCGCCAGCGCGCGAAAAGCAACCCGCAATGTGGAGAGCAAATCCATCGAGACTTATTCTTCCAGTACCGGCATGGCCTTGAGCGATTCCGTGGCGATGCCGCGATTTACGATTGGCTCGTCGCGCCGAATCTTGCCGTCGCGAAAGACAATGCTGCGCTTGGTAAACTGCGCAATATCGTGCTCGTGCGTCACCAGCACGATGGTCAGGCCCTGATCATTCAGCCGTTGCAAAATCTCCATCACCTCAACGGACGTGCGGCTATCAAGATTGCCGGTGGGTTCATCGGCCAGCAGGATCGAAGGCCGGTTGACCAGCGCCCGCGCAATGGCGACGCGCTGCTGCTGTCCGCCGGAGAGTTGCGAAGGAAAGTGGTCAATGCGATCTCCGAGGCCCACCATCTTCAGCGCGTCAGTGGCGCGCCGATGGCGTTCGTCTTTATCGATGCGCGCATAGAGCGTGGGCAGCTCAGTGTTTTCCAGCGCGGTGGTGCGGGCCAGCAGATTGAATCCCTGAAAGACAAAGCCGATTTTGCGATTGCGAATGCCCGCTAGCTGTTTCTTTTCCAGACTGGAGACATCGACGCCTTCCAGTAGGTAGCGGCCTGAGCTGGGCTTATCGAGGCAGCCAAGGATGTTCATGAAGGTGGATTTGCCGCTGCCGCTGGCGCCCATGATGGCAACAAATTCACCGCGCCTGATCTCAAGACTCACGCCGCGCAGAGCGTGCACCTGGGTCTCACCCAGTTGGTAAGTCTTGTGAAGGTCTTCAACCTGGATGACGACTTGGTCGCGATTGAATTGCTCTGGCGGCTCTGCAACGGGAAGCGAGTTGGTCTGATGTGCATTCATGGCGGACTAGCGTGTGCGCGGCGCTCCGGGGCCGCCGGGCCGCGGAGCTGTGGCTGACGATTTGCCCTGAGCTACGCCGGTAACAAGCTCGTCTCCAGCCTTGAGTTCGCCATTCAGGTCCTGGATGACCTCTGTATAGGTGTGGTCGGTGATCCCGGTCTTGATGCGTACCGGCTGAAGCGATTTATCTGGAGTGAGCTTCCACACGACTTGCGAATCGTACCTTGGCGTTTGGCCTTCAGGAGCTATTGGATTGGATCCGCCGCCCTTTTTTGATCCTGTCGTCGGCGGCCGCGGTGCGGTGGCCGGTGGCGGGACGCTTTCCGCTTGCGAGCCTGACACGGTTTTTCTGCTGCCCGCGTTTTCAGGAATGCCGCTCTTCTGGTAGAGCGCGCGAATCTCTTCCGGCGGCAAGTCAGGCTTGTAACGTAGAGCGCCGTTTGGGACCTTGAGCACGTTGGCGGCCGTCGCCACGGGAATGCTCACGTAGGCGGTCATCCCGGGAAACAGTTTCAGCTCGGGATTATCGAAGTCGATAATGGTGTCATAGGTCACAACGTTCTGGACGACGGTTGAGTTCATACGCACCTGTGAGACGGTGCCGCTGAACGTCTCACGCGGATAGGCGTCCACTTTGAAAGTGACTTTCTGTCCGGAGCGGATCTGGCCCACGTCAGACTCGTCAGTCTTGGCGTAGACCTGCATTTTGGTGAGGTCCTGCGCGATGGTAAACAGCGTGGGCGCCTGCAAAGAGGCAGCCACAGTCTGGCCCACGTCAACGTTGCGGGCCACCACGGTTCCGTCAATGGGCGCGTGGATCACTGTGTAATCCAGGTTGGTCTGCGCCACCTGCACGGCGGCCGCCTTTTGCTGGACCTGCGCGCGGGCCTGGTTTTCCTGGGCCAGCGCAGCAGTAACCTGCGCGGCGGCGCTATCGGCGTTGGCTTTGGCCACGTCGAGTGACTGCTGGCTGATCACGCCCTGCTTGCTGAGACCGAGATTCCGCTCGTAGTCGGCCTTGGTCTGCACTTCACTGGCGCGGGCCTTGGCCGTATTGGCGACTGCAACGGCCAGATTCGCCTTGGCATTTTCAAGATCGGCTCTGGCCTGGGAGAGCGCGCCTTCAAACAGCGGCGGATCTATCTGAGCGATCAACTGGCCTTTTTTTACGTGTGAGTTGAAATCAACGTAAAGCTTGGAGATAGTGCCAGAGACCTGCGATCCCACCTGGACAGTGATCACGGCGTTGATCGTGCCGGTAGCTTCCACAACCTGCTTGATTTCTCCGGTTTCCACCGGCGCCGTGTAGTACTGCACCGGTCCCTTGCCCCGAAGGTTGAAGGCGGCAAAAATCCCCACTGCTGCCACGAGCAGGATCAGGACCAGTATTCGCTTCTTGGTGAATTTCACGTTAGGCCGTCAGCGGATGAGATTGTTGGATTACACCTAATCATACCAAGCTGGCGTGAGGTACTGCTCTTCTCCTCAGCCAGAATCGAGGAATCGCATGAATCGGTGTTGGACGGTCCTATCACTAGCTTAAGGGCGGTGTATCAGGTGGATTTTCTTAGCTGCCGCTCCAACTAGTAAGGACTGGGCGGAAGAGCATCATTAACGCATCCCAGGCCGCTTTCTATGACCATCTTCGTTCATAACCAAGTCCTATGTCCCGGGCGGCAGGATTTTGCAACCACTCTTCTTCTCGCCAACCAGGCCTCCAGGCTGCTTTGGTTTTGTTCAAAAGGAAAATTGGGTCGTTTCCCGTTCTCATCTAGAGAGAACAAGTGCAGGGACCGGTAGCCCGTATTGCGATTTACCACTTTGAACGATCCTCACCTGTGAAAGGGGAACAATCTACCTGCCAGTTGCCAGCCAAGCTTTCCTGTGCTGTTGAGGTGCTATTTTGCCGCAAACATCTGAAAAAACCGGAGACGATCCAAAATCTGAAATTCGGGACGCCCCTTATTCGGTGGAGCCAGACCAGCGTGACGGGAACGATGCCATTTGTTTCACCCCCGGCTTTCCCGGGGCTTGTTTCGGAGCCGGGACCATACACGCTTACCTCGCCGCGGATCGGAAACCTCCCCGAGTAGCCGCCGGCATTTCCCTGGGAACAGTTTCAGCAGCTGTGATGCAGCGGTCATATGCTGACCTGATCAAAGCGAAGAACGACAGGGGAAAAGATAGCGGTCCCTTATACGATAAGTCGACCGCCGCCCGATGGAGTTTTTTTCGAAAATACATACAAACAATTTCGGACCGCCCATTTCAGGTCATTTGGAAAGGCATTCCAGATCCGGCAGACTTCTTTGCGGAACTTCCCCCGATTCGAGATCCCGTTCCGGACACTATCGAAGATTCCACACTGCGAAAGGATTGGAAAAAGGAGGAGTTGGCGGCGCGTAAAGAACTTTACCTGCTGGTGAAACTGGGGCATTGGCTGGCGAAATCGCCGGTTCGCGTGAGCGCGATTGCAAATACCATAGTCAGCTTTGTCAGGGCTAGGGAGAAGTACCCTCTACCAAAGCCCGTGCGATGGCTGCAGTATCTCGTTTGGCAGTCCGCGGTTGTAATTTCTTTCATTCTGCATGTCGTGCGGGCGCCCTCGCGTTTCCCGGACTATAAATTTGCCCCATGGAAAGAAGATCCAAAGACTCCAAAGTGGAAATCTATTTCTTTTAGCATCGGAGGATGGATATTTAAAAGGCCACTCTTTGGATGGCCCGTTTATTTATCCTGCTCGATGACCGTGGCAGTGTTACAACTGGTGACCGCAAACCTGGCACGATACTTCCTGAGTCAACTGGGTCTCCGTTCCCCGGTGTTGTTCAGTCTGGTGGACGAGCAACTGGCAAAGGCACAGGACATTGCGCGTGCAGCAGGCTGGATTGCACCCTGTTGCAGTGCGCTCCATCCCTCCGGCAATGTGATCGGTCAACCGTGGCATACTTCTATATTGCTGGCGGCATTCTCATTTGGGCTGGCAATATTGTTTCTATTCCTTACGACTTCTCTGGCGACTTGGTGGATTCCCATGAAAGGTCGATTCCCCTATCGCGTCGTGCCGATGATATGCAGCGTCACCTCGGTCTCAGTGCTTACGCTCTTTCTATATTCTCGCACCTTCCAAGCCTGGCTAGAAAGTTTTTCCGACTGGAAAACAGTTCGCCATTTAGAGAAACTGTTCGAAGGAATCTGGTTCCTTGCTAATGACCCGAACCTTCAACACCGGCGGGTTCTTTGTGTCCTGTTGATGCATCCGCTCTTATTCCTCATCGTATGCGCAATTATGATTGCCGTAGTCGTTGTAGCGCTGTATAGGTCAGATTCCCGAGACCGGCTCATACGATATATGCTGCGCCAGGTAGCTATGGAAAAGCATCTGGTCCATGACTACTATCTCAGATATGCCTTAACTTCATTGTTTGGTAAAAATGGCAATTCTCCTGAATTGAGTACTGATCCATTTCCTCTCGTATTGGTTGCGAGTCCTTTGCAACGCATCGGAGTTAACGCGACCTTGAACAACCAGCTGTGGGCAAACACAGCCGCCCCGGCGCCCAAACTCGTACAAGTTCTTCGGGCAACTTTGGCAGTACCCGGACTCCTTGATCCGTATGTTGCCAAGGGACGCGAGTTCCCAGAACGAAATGGTAAGGAATGGTACAACCAGGCCGGTGATTTGGAGAGACTAGATATGGTGGATGGTTCTGTAGTACGGCAGAACCCTTTGCCGGCTCTTTTCAACTTTATCCGACGCAACTACGAGGACAAACGAGCGAATAATAAGGTCGATGAAGCGATCGCGAAGGCGCTAAAAAGTAAAGGCCCCTCCGAGGCGCGGGTCCACGTGGTTTATAACGTGCCAGCTCAAGCCGGGGAAGGCCAAGCACCGCAAAAAGTGGAGAACGTTGTGGACGTTGCATTCTTAAGTCTACGGTTAGCCAAGCGTCGCGACATCAACATGGAAATCGACCAGACGAACTTCATCTCCGCCCTGGCTCACCAGATTGACGAAGCATCGAGAAGCTTACCCGGCGAAGTGGTGGACGAATTGAACAAGACAGCTCCACCGGATTCGATCTTTCCCATTTTTGCCGATCATATTGCTCCAACGTCTGATCTCAGCTTCAGAAACCCAATTGCCCCCAAGAGGGATGAAGTTCTAAAGATCGCGGCGGCCGGTTGCAAAGCAACGTTAGAGCAGTTGTATGCCATAGAGATTGCGGCTAACGGACGAAACGTAGGATGCAAGGAATTTTTATCTGCGCTGCGCAGGAGCAAGGACGCATCGTTTGCTGGTGAGGCTGGTTTACCGGAGATTTGTGATAAGTGCGATGGATGCCTTCAAGCCCGGCCCGATGCGGGTAAGAAAGCTGTATTCGACCATGAAGAAGTGCAGAGCTGGAGCGAACAGAGGCTGGATGAAAAATTCCCCCAGTTAACGAGTAGGAAACCGAGAATTGTTTTCATCGCCAGCGGAGGCGTTTTTCGCGGGCCATTCCACGCAGGCATGATCAACGCAATGCTGGCTCTCAAGATTAAACCCGACCTGATCATGGGCGCTTCGGTAGGTACGCTAGTTGGAGCAGCCCTTGCGGCTACCCTGGCAGCTCCCAGCTACAAAGATTCTCTGACAATTCTGGATGGTTTGGTCGAAACCTTTCAGCAAATGGATGAGCGAATCGCCTTTACGCAGACTCTAAAGAATGCCGCGCGTGAAGTGGGAATACGAAGCAGAATGGTGGAACTGTCGCCTAGTGAGCTCAGGATGAAAATTCTGGAGGGGACCAGGGCTGACCCTGGATTTGCCGCCACGGGCACGCCACCCGTTCTGATCGACGCCCTCGCCGACATTCTGCTCATTCCGCACGGAGATACTTCGCGCATTGCCGCGCAGTTTGTAGCCGGCCATTTTACCGACGCCATGCGCCGCCTGGTGAGGGGCCTCAGAAAAGAAACGCTGCGACGGCTGGACATTGTTGAAGCAGTGATGGGAGCATCTCTAATCGAACCAGCAGCTAGGCGGCTACTGGGTTCGCATCTCATCTACAACGGCAAACCCTGGTACGACATGACTTCGCGACAGCCTTACCAAAACGACGGCATAGCAATCTTCGGAACGTCCACTGACCTGGTCGACAAACAGCCGGTGCTGCTGGGACGATATCTCTGGCAACTGCCTAGCTATGATTTTTTAAATGCATGCTTGGCTTCCAGTGCATTTCCTGCGGTGTTTGCTCCGCGCACTGAAGAGCAGATTTTCCCCGGCTTAGGCCGGCCTGACAAACTTTACTCGGATGGTGGCATGTTCGACAATCTACCGATTACCCCATCTTTGGAGATACTTACCGCATCACAGAAGCAGTGGATCCCAACAAGCGGTCTTGAGTCCATAGAAGCGTTCGGCAAGCGCAATCAAAGCCCCGATTTGTTCATTGCAGGGTCTTTGGAAGTAGACGACGAGAGTGGTGCGGGAGCGGTACCGCACGATAAGAGCAAATTCGAAACGTCGGTAGCGATAAAGAACCGTGCCTCGGCACTTCAGAAGAACCTGAAAATCAAGGCATATGAAGCGCTGAGTGAGCAGGTGAGCGAACACTTTCTGTTTCTTGAAAAGCTTGTCAATGCACAAAAGGCTTGCGGCGCGCCAATCAATGCGGATTACCTCAATGGGTTGGTCAACTCTGTTCTCCTACCGGTCTACCCTACCGACCAAGCCCATTTAAACGGAACATTCCAATTTTGCAGTTCGCTTGGGCGAAAATTGGAGGTGATTAACCAATCCATGGCCGATGGATGTTTCAGAACCTTAAGGGAGTTGGCAATAGCCTTTAGTCCGCAGGCGAAACCAAACCGCTCTAAAACTGTTTGGGGGCTTGCGGAAACAAATCCTTCGAACCTGCCCGTTTTGGTTCATCAGCGTCCCAGTTGCGGAGGTCAGGTAGCACCCGAAAATCGGAAGTACGTGTGTCCTTTCTATGCGAAGTATGAAAACAAGAGGAGGGTAGAATTCCATTGTCCCTTTTCCGAGACCGACAACGGGGCCACCTTGTTCGAAACATGCATAAAGGATAGAAAACACAAGGACGTCTACAAAAGCGACCTTGTGCAAATTGCGAAGGAACCAAGCCCGTCCTCACCAGGCTGAGTAGCCGCAAGGTTTGGTCAAAAGGGGAACGACTTTTCCAGCGTGATTCGCTACGCGAAACTGCTGGATGAATAGGCGGTTGCTGCTGCAGTAAACGTCAGTTCGAAAGTTTCAGCGGCCTTCCGCGGAGTTGGAAAATGCTGGTTCCAAACCATTAGGCAGCTAATTGGTCACCACGGCAGCAGTTTTTCGCCTTCACTTGGAAAGTGATTGAAACTTTGGAGGCGCGGGTCGGAATCGAACCGACGCATAAAGGTTTTGCAGACCTCTCCCTTACCACTTGGGTACCGCGCCCTGAATTGAATGCCCGCCTGTGCTGGCTCTGAGAGCATAACCCTCTCGGCGCGTGGGGCAACCGCAAGAAAAATCATGGAGCGGGAGACGGGAGTTGAACCCGCGACTTCGACCTTGGCAAGGTCGCACTCTACCACTGAGTTACTCCCGCTCAGAGGATGAACACATTATAACGTGCTGAAAAATCAGGGTCAATTCGTCATGTCGCTTCGCTCCAAACCGCCCAAGAGTATCGGCTCCGACCTTTATCACCGAGCGCCTGTGGCCGGCGGCTCGGCGTACACGGGCCTCGCCGCTGGGGACCGGCGTCGATTAGTGTTTCCTGGCATGCGGGTGAACCGCGAGCCCGGCTAGCGCGGCGAGCGGTATGCGTCAGGAGCAGAAGGATTTTATGCGAAACGAAAATCGCAAGCGGGTTGGAGCGCAGCGACAAAATTAATGCCTTGCCGCCCATTGCGGATCTTCCTGTTCGCTCACGATCAAGCCGTCGCGCATATGAATGATCCGGTCGCCGATTTCGGCTGCTGCAGGATTATGCGTGATCATCAACACGGTCTGGCCGAATTGCTTGTTCGCGTCGCGCAGCATCTTCAACACAATGTCAGAGTTCTGGGAATCCAGGTTGCCGGTAGGTTCGTCGGCCAGGATCAAAGCTGGCCCGTTCACCACCGCGCGCGCCAGCGCCACGCGTTGCTGTTCACCGCCTGAAAGCTCTGACGGGCGATGGTCGAGCCGCCCGGCAATTCCCAGCATCTGCGTGACCTGGTTGAAAAGCTTTTGATCAACGCCGTTCTTGCCGGCAATCTCGCGCGCAATCTCAATGTTTCCCTTGGCGGTCAGCGTAGGCAGCAGGTTGAATTTTTGGAAGACGAAGCCGATCTTCTGCTTGCGCATTTCGGTTCGTTGCGCGTCAGACAGCTTGGCAAAATCCGCGCCGTCAATGGTCACGCGGCCAGACGTCGCATGCGTGAGCCCCCCGAGAATATAGAAGAGCGTCGATTTGCCGCTGCCGGAAGGGCCGACGATGGTGACAAATTCGCCCTTCTCCACGCTGAAGCTTATGCCTCTGAGCGCGGGCACATCGACTTTGCCGATGCGGTAAACCTTGGTTACGTTTTCAGCTTGGATGATCGGGGCCACTCAATCGATATTACCAGACCGCGCACTGAGAGAAACGGGGCAAACAGCGGCAAACCGCGACATTGAAGCCGTTCAGCTGGCGGCAGACATCCGTGGAGGCTCAACCGAGTTCAGCCGCTTTGGGCCACGCTTCTTGACTAGCATCAGCCGGATGCGTTCCAGCAACTCGATTGGCGCATACATGCCTTTAGGCAAAAATAAATCGGCGCGCGTGTCTTTTTCATAAAAGCGGGTCTTGCCGGAAAAAAGAATCGCCGGTGTGCAGGCGGAAAGCTCTTTGATTTTGTCTACCAGTTCCGCGCCGTCAAGGCCGGGCATTTGCAGATCACTCAGGACAAGGTCAACGCCGCCCTGCTTAAAGGCCTCCAGGGCCTGCTGGCCATTGCTGCAAGCCAGTACGCGGTAACCGCGCGTTTCCAGCATGAGTTTTCTGATTGAGAGCGCCTGCTCATTATCGTCCACGCACAGAATCGTTCGTTTCGGTCGCATCTTTGTCTTTCCCCCTGGAATGTTTCCGCGGCTGGCCGGCGCAAGGCGTTCACGGAAGTTTTTACGGCTGGTGTTTGTAACTTTGGTTCAGGAACTTTACGGCAATCGAGGCGAGCGAAGCAAGTAACCGAAACGCCAACAAGTGGAAAACTCTGTGGAGAACTTTCTTCAGCCTGGAATCGTGACCGGAAAGGGCGGGAAATACGCTGCTTGCTGCACACATGGTCTGCAAAAATAAATTTTTCCTACAAAATAAATTCTCCGCGCGCCACTTCCGCAATGTGTCCGCCCACGCGCACGTTAACGATTTTGTCGCCATTTCGTCCAGCACTGAAAAATAACCGGCCGCGGCGTTTTATTTCCACGCCTTGCTCCATCAGCGCTTGCTGATCGGCAGGAACCACGCCATATTGCACCGCCCACGCGGCACATGGGCCGGCTGCGGAGCCGGTCGCTGCATCTTCACCGCTATAAAAGATCAAGCGCGATTGCAGCTTTGCCTCAGGGTTCACGGTTTCACGGGAGACAAAGTAAAAGAATTTTGCGTCTGACTTGTCGAGATACGTTTTCATGTTGGCCCACGTGGGCGAGAGCTTTTGCAGGACGGAGAGAGATTTCAACGGAACAATTGCGATTGCAAGGCCGGTGCTGACAGTCTGAATAGGCAGATCATCGGCAATGTCTTCGACCGCAAGCCCCGCTGCGCGCGCTACATCTTCACGCGAATGCTTGCTTTTAAATTCCGGGTCGGACTGCGTCATCATACCGAAAGGCAGGCCGTCGCGCGTGGAGAAGCGCACAGGTATACGGCCGACGTTGAGGTCGAGCGCAATTTCTTCCGCGCTGCCGTTGCCGCGTTGCGCATCGCTTCTTAAAACCATTGCAGTGCCCAGTGTGGGATGTCCGGCGAAAGGAAGTTCTTCAGCGGTGGTGAAGATACGGACGCGGATGCCGCGTTCGTGCTCGATGGCAGGATCGCGCGGCAAAATGAACGTGGTTTCAGAGAAATTGATTTCTTTGGCCAGCGCCTGCATCTCCGCGTCGGAGAGCCCATTGCCATCAGGAAAGACAACCAGCTGATTTCCTTCCAGCGGCACTGAGGTAAAAACATCCACATGCACAAACGGCAAACGGCGCTTTGAATTTGACATTGGACTCATGCGACTCTACCCTCAGAATTCACGATTTCAATATAAGGATCGCTAAATCGAGAACACAATTGCCGGTAACACCACTCGGAATAATTACCAAGAATACCAAATTACCAACATCGCCGGTGCAGTGAAAACATATTAGATATGACCACATTACGGGCTATGACTACATTGTTGGCTATGAACATAGATAAACGTTGGGGCGTATTCCCTCCGGTTCCTCCGTTCCTCCGTGTTTCAAGCTTTTGGTTTTCAATCTTGGCAGTCACTGGCAATCGCTTTAACTCATGAAAGCTTTCCGCAGGTTCCTCGCTCGCACACCCTTTTACGGCGTCTACAAATCGCTGGGCCACTATCCTGACTACTGGTACTGGAAGCTGCGCGGCGAACCCATCCGCTCTCCGCACCTGCTCAAGCAGCGCACCGTCCGCGACTACGCCCAGCGTGACGGCCT
>Ga0105245_10002575_pt1 | contig 16326 bp, 17 predicted proteins | sample KBSM54metaG_FD_81523 | JGI IMG/M metagenome (GOLD analysis project Ga0105245, IMG submission 81523) | Miscanthus rhizosphere microbial communities from Kellogg Biological Station, Michigan, USA - KBS M5-4 metaG | ecosystem: Host-associated > Plants > Roots > Rhizosphere > Soil | place...
CTCAGCCGAAGCGCCCGGTGATGTAGTCTTCGGTTTCCTTCTTGGCCGGGTTCTTGAAGATCACCGTAGTGTTGTCGAATTCGATCAGCTTGCCCATCAGGAAAAAGCCGGTGTAATCGGCCACGCGCGCCGCCTGCTGCATGTTGTGGGTAACGATTACGATGGTGCAGCTGTCCTTTAGCTGGAAGATCAAGTCCTCGATTTTCGCTGTAGCAATGGGATCCAGAGCAGAGCACGGCTCGTCCAACAGCAACACCTCGGGGTTCACCGCCAAGGCCCGTGCGATACACAGCCGCTGCTGTTGGCCGCCCGAAAGCCCGTAGGCGGAATCGTGCAGCTTGTCCTTGACTTCGTCCCATAGCGCTGCGCGGCGCAGGCTCTGCTCCACATGGTCCTTGATGCCGGAACGGCTGACGGAACCGTTGATGCGCGGCCCGTACGCTATGTTGTCAAAGATGGACTTGGGGAAAGGATTAGGCCGCTGGAAGACCATGCCGACGCGCCTGCGCAACGCGGATACTTCCAGCCTAAAGATATCCTCGCCATCGAGCATGATCTCGCCTTCCACGCGGGCGATCCGGATCGTTTCGTACATCCGGTTCAGCGTTCGCAGGAAGGTCGATTTGCCGCAGCCGGAAGGCCCGATGAAGGCCGTTACACGCTTTTCGTAAACCTGCATCGAGATTCCGTGCAGCGCTTGAAACGCCCCATAGTAGAAATTCAAGTTGGTCGCGCTGAGCTTGGCCAGTTCGCCGGCCACCGGCTTCTTTTCCTCGGCCATCTGCATAGGGAAGGTCTGGCTTCTCATTGTCACATCGGAACTGTGTTGGGGGCTAGGAGCCTGCATGGGACTCATCTTGCTGCCTGTCCTCTCTTAGATAGAATCATTCGCGCGAAGACGTTGATCATGAGCACCAGCATCAGAAGCACGAAGCCGGCGGACCAGGCCTGCTGTTTCCAGTCCGCGTAGGGCGAAATCGCATAAGTGTAAATCATCACCGGCAACGAGGCGGTCGGCTGATCCCAGCCGGGGCTCCAATAGCGGTTGCCGAAGGCTGTGAAGATCAGCGGCGCGGTCTCTCCAGCCACACGGGCGATATTCAGCATAATGCCCGTGATGAGCCCGGCTTTCGCGGCCGGAATTACTACCGTAAAAATCGTCTTAGCCCTGGAAGCGCCCAGCGCCATGGCGCCCTCGCGCAAAGACACCGGTACCGCCTTAAGAAAGTCCTCCGAACTGCGGACGGCGATCGGGATCATCATGACGCCCAATGCCATCCCACCGGCGAACGTTGAGTAATGCCCTTGCGGAAGTACGATCAGCGTGTAGGCGAGTATCCCGATCACGATGGAGGGCACGCCATTGAGAAGATCCGTGACGTACCGCACTATGAAGGAAAACGACGATCCACCGAATTCCGCGAGGTAGACTCCGCCCAGGAATCCGATCGGTATGCCAATGCAGCTGGCCAACAGCAGCAGCTTCGCACTACCAAGAAGCGCGTTGGCCATGCCGCCGCCCGGTTCTCCGACCGGGGTGGGCAGCTTGGTAAAGAAATCCCAAGTCAGGCTGGTGCCGCCGTGAAAGAATAAATACCCGAGGATAAACAGTAGCGTGCCCACCGCCAAAAAGGTGCAAACACCTGTAAGGCTGAGCATGACTGCGTTGACCGCTTTGCGGCGTAGGCTCAGCATCTCTAACTTGTTTCCCCCATGGCCTAACTGGCTCCCTTCTTGGTCGTGGTGAGAACCAGAACGCGAGCCAAGCCGTTAATGATAATGGTCAGGCCGAACAGCACCAAGCCTAGTTCGATATAGGTCCCTCTCTCCAGCGCGTCGCTCGCCTCGGAGAAGTTATTGGCGATCACCGCGGCAATCGAATAGCCGGGCGCAAACAACGACTGGTGGATTTTCGCCTCATTGCCGATCACCATGGTCACGGCCATGGTTTCCCCGAGGGAACGCGCCAGCGCCAGGAAAATCGAGCCCATGATGCCTTTCTTGGCGAACGGAAGGACTACATCCCATGTGGTTTCCCAGCGTGTAGCGCCCAGCGCCAGAGCTCCTTCGCGCTGCTCGGTAGGAACGGCCAGAATCACTTCGCGGGAGATCGAGATGATGAACGGAATGATCATTACCGCCAGCACCACGCCGGCAGAAAACATGCTGACGCCGTAGAACGGTCCCGAAAATAAGGGTGTCCAACCGAGGACAGCCCGAATGGCCGGCTCCAAGGCGACGAGTGCGGGAACCAGAACGAAGATCCCGAGCAATCCAAAGATTACGCTGGGGACTGCGGCCAGCAGTTCGATCAGGAAGGTGAGTCCATTCGAAACCTTGGCGGGGGCGAGTTCCGCCAGAAAGATCGCCGCGCCCACGCCCAGTGGGATTCCTATGAGTAAAGCCAGCGCGGACGTCACCACCGTGCCGTAAATGAAAGGTAGCGCCCCATACTGTCCAGCCACGGGATCCCAAGTCGTACCCTTGAGAAACGACCACCCGAACTTCTCGCGCGGCAGCGCCGAGTTCATGTACAGTTCGAATACCAACAGCGCCGCGAGGGCCAGGATCGTTAGCGCGCAGGTCAGCGTGATGACGTACGCAATATCATCGCCGCTGCGCAAGCGTTGCCAGAACGCAGACGCCCGCCCCGAAGGGCGGGCGTTGAACGCGGTGGGTGCGGTAGCTGACATCGCGGCTGGTTAAAGGTATTTATTGGATCTAGGTCACTATTGGATTTTGTCTATGGCCTTGAGTTCCTTTGCCACAACCGCCTTTGGCAGTGGGGCGTAAGACAGAGCTTCAGTCATCTTCTGACCGTCCGCCAGCATCCATACCAGGAAGTCCTTGATGGCCTTCTTTTTCGTGGGGTCGGCGATCTTGGAGGGAATCAACAACCAGGTGAAGCTGGAAATCGGATACACTCCCTTGCCGGGAGCATTCGTGATCGAGACCCGGAAATCCTCCGGCATCTCCTTCATGCCGGCGGCCGCGGCCGTCACCCCTGCCAAACTGGCTAAGACGAATTCGCCCGCGGCGTTTTGGACCTTGCCGTAGGTCATCTTGTTCTGAATGGCGTAAATCAATTCAACGTAACCAATGGAGTTCGCGGTTTGTTGGATGGATCCCGAAACTCCCTCGTTACCCTTGCCGCCGAGCCCGACCGGCCAGTCCACCGAGGTTCCCCGCCCAGGCTTGGTCGCCCAGTCCTTGCTGACTTTAGAAAGGTAGTCGGTCCAGATGTAGGTGGTGCCGCTGTTATCCGAACGGTGCACCACGACGATGTTGTTCGAGGGAAGCTTCACACCCGCGTTGGCCTTCGCGATTGCTGGGTCATCCCACTTGGTGATTTTGCCCAGGAAGATTCCCGCGAGGGCCTCACCGGTGAAGTTCAGCTGGGCGGTGACGCCAGGGATGTTGTAGGTAGGCACATCCGCGCCCAGAACGGTCGGGAAGTGCAGAATGGCCGATCCCCGCTTATCCTGAAACTCCTTGATCTGGGTGTCATTCATCGGCCCGTCGCTGGCGCCGAAATCGACTGTACCAGCGGTCACCTGCGCGATGCCGCCGCCAGATCCGATCGATGCGTAGTTAATCGCAATATTCGAGAACTTCTTGTGGTATTCATCGAACCACTTCGAGTACATCGGGTAGGGAAACGTCGCCCCTCCCGCGTTGATCAGAACTTGCTGCGCGGATGCGGCTCCCAGTGTGAGAGCGGCTACCAGGGCGGCATTAACGATGAAAAGTCTTCTAGTCATTTTCCAGCCTCCTATCATCTCAGTCTTCTGTTACAAACAAATTACGATCCCGGCTAGCTCCGCGCTGCCAGGAAACCTTTTAGAAACTGCATCTTAGGGCGATCCTTCTACTCACGAGAAGCCGGATAATGCTTGGCTTGGCGACCTGCATACACAGATATCGTTGCAAGTACTCCGCCATAAGGGTACGGTGGGCCCGTGGCGCTGTAATGACTGAATCGTTACAACTAGATGACGGGAGGGGTGGCTAGTTCAACGGCCGAAGCTGAAATAAGCTCGGGCGATGCGGTGATCCGGTTCTACGAACGCGACTGCCTCGAAACCAGGACGTTGTATCGACCCGAAGCGAAGATCAAGAAGCTCGACACGCACAGTGTCGTCCACTGGAAGCAGCGTCCAGAAAGGAAGCTGGTTGAAGCTTTCGAACACCTGAAACGTCCGCGTTGTCTTGGCAGCATCGATGGCAGGCGAGGAGATCGCGGGATACTCGGTGTGGCCACCGGCGGCGTCGAAATCGCCGCTCAGGTCGATAGGCGCCTCATATATGAAACCATTGCCTTCGACGACGGCTCGCCACCGCACTACCGTAAACCGCACTGGAAATACGCTGACCCGTTCGGCGGGAGCGCCGCGGTAAGTATACGCGTCGACGATGGATATTGCCCGGTCATGCGCCACCCAGCGACCGGTATCGTATAACAACACGGCTACCAGCGCGAACCAGGCCCAGCCACGCCCTGGAGCCGCGCGCTTGCGCCCTCCCATTTCCGAAGTAACCAAGCCGCTGAGAGCCGGCGCGGCGACGGCCAAAAGCAGGATTCCCAGGATCACCGGATCGATGATATCGGTGCTGTCGAGGCGGTACCACTTGGCGTTGAAGGGCAGCATGAGCCGAATGCCATACACGTTGGTCCAATCGAGCAGCAGATGACTGAGTACGGCAATCAAACAGCCGGCATACGTAGCCAGCGTTACCGAGGTGACGCGGGTCCGAGTAAAGGCTTTGACCAGCAGCAGCGGAACCAGCGCCACCAGCGGTGCAAAGGCGAGCGCATGAGTGTATCCGCGATGGACCTGCAAATAAGCAAGGTTGTCGTTAAAGAAGTTATAGGTGTCCATGTCGGGCGCGTTGGCCGCGAGCATAAGCATGATCGGCGCACCCTTTTCGCCCCGGACTTTGTTTGAATTAAAGCCACCTACCCGAGACAACATCAAACCAACCAGCGTGTGGGTGATGTTTTCCATCTTTAACGGGGTTTACCGGGCAACAGAAGCTGAAGCGCGCCAGGAACGATCTCGATCGACACGGTCTGGCAGCCCAGATATTCGCCGTCGATCTGGACCGGCGCTTCGGTGAGTATCTCCACGTGATGCGCGCGCAGGACGCGCACGCCGCGAATGCGCTGCACACGCCTGGCCGCTACGTTTAGCATGTACCAAGCGTATCGCAACGGGTTCGATCCTTCGAATAGAACTACCTCGAAATGGTCGTCGTGGAGCGAGGCCCCGCTGGCGATTTCCAGGTCGCCCCCATAGTTCCTCACTCGACTGATTAGCGCGAAACCGCAGGTGTGTGTCACGTCGTCGACTTTGACATCGAGCTGGTCCACGCGCTTGAAAAACTGCGAGAAACCGGCCACCCAGTAGGCTAGCTTCCCGGCAGCGTTTTTTAGCCCGGCGCTGACTTCATACACGATGTTGGCATCCAGGCCAGCGCCCGCCATTAGCAGAAAATAACGCGATCCGAAGCTGCCGGAGATTCGGCCCAAAGCGACGGGACGCGGCTCAAAGGCGGCCAACATCTTGGCAGCCGCTTCCAATCGCGAACCGAGACCGAGCTCCATTGCCAGAACGTTGGCGGTCCCGCCTGGCAAGACGCCTAGGGGAACATTCGATCCGATCAAGCCCTGGACGACTTCGTTCACTGTGCCGTCGCCACCCAGCACCAACACCAGATCCGCTCCCTGACGAACGGCATCCCGCGCGAGGGAATCGGCATGTCCAGGTGCGGAGGTGGGCAAGAGGCGCGGAACGATTTCGCCGTGGGCGAGCGCGGCAATGGTACGTTGTAGAATGCGGTCGGGATTGCGCCGAAATGCGCCAGCGGCGGGGTTATAGATCAGGACCGGCTGGCGAAACAATGCAATTCGATCATTATACGTGATAGCCGATGAGCATCGCCCAAAAAATCGAGGCCCTGCGCGAGAAACTGCGACATCACGAGCATTTGTACTACGTCCTGGACGCTCCGGAAATCTCGGACGCTCAATACGATGCGATGATGCGCGAGCTAGAGGCGCTCGAAAAGGCGCATCCGGAGTTTTTGACGCCGGATTCTCCCACCCAGCGCGTCGGGGGGAAACCCCGCGAGGGATTCGTCAAAGTTCCGCATTCGAGTCCCATGCTCAGCCTGGACAATGCGGTGGGCGAGGAAGAGCTGCGGGCGTTTGACCAACGCGTGCGCGGGCTGCTCAAGCCAGGCGAAAATTACGCCTATGTAGCCGAGCTGAAAATGGACGGCGTGTCCATGGCGGTTCACTATCGCGAAGGTAAGCTGGCTCAAGCGCTGACGCGCGGCGATGGCTCAATCGGCGAGGATGTCACGGAAAACGCCCGGACGATCCGTGCGATACCCCTTCAATTAAGGGGACGCACCGAAAATCGCGAGGTGCGGGGCGAAGTGGTGCTGAATCGCAAGGCCTTCGAGAAGCTCAATGCAGAGCAAGAGGCTCACGGTGCGCGCCTGTTCGCGAACCCGCGAAATGCCGCTGCCGGGGCGCTGCGAGTGCTGGATCCTGCCATCACTGCATCCCGTCAGCTCGATTACTTTACATATTTCCTATTGGCCGACGGCGCGCCGGCACACAAGACACAGTGGGAAGCGCTCGAGGCTCTCAAGAAACTCGGCTTCAAGGTGAATCCGCACAGCCGGCGCTTCGAGGATATCGACGTGCTCGTCGCGTTCTGCAAGGAGTGGGAAGAGAAACGTGATTCCCTTCCGTTTGAGATCGATGGTGTGGTCGTCAAGATTGACTCGGTCGAGCAACAGAATCGCCTGGGGTGGACAGCCAAGGCGCCTCGCTGGGCAATCGCTTATAAGTTCCCTGCACGGCAGGAAGAGACGCTGCTCGAGAGTATCGAGATCAATGTCGGCCGCACGGGCGCGGTCACCCCATGGGCCCGGCTGAAGCCGGTAAATATTGGTGGTGTGACGGTTTCCAAAGCCACACTGCACAATGAGGACGAAATCGAGCGCCTGGGCGTTCAGGGAGGCGACCGGGTTCTGGTAGAACGCGCCGGCGATGTGATCCCCAAGGTTGTCCGTTTGGTGCGTTCTGGCGAGCATCGTATGCCATTCCGCATGCCCAAGCATTGCCCGGTTTGCGAAGGTGAGATCGTCCGCGCCGAAGGCGAAGCCGTCAGCCGCTGCATCAATACGAATTGTCCTGCCAGGCTGAAGGAGTCTGTACTCCATTTTGCTGCGCGCGGCGTTATGGATATTGACGGAATGGGCGAATCCCTGGTCTCTCAGCTAGTCGACAGCGGGCTGGTGAAAAACGTCGCCGACCTGTACCGCCTTACGCTCGAGGATTTGGTCGAACTGGAGCGACTAGGTAAGAAGTCGGCCGAGAAGCTGCTGAAGAACATCGAATCGTCACGCCAGCGACCCCTGCCGCGAATTTTGAATGGCCTGGGTATCCCGTTTGTAGGCGAGCGCACGGCGCAATTCCTGGCGGATGCGTTCGGCGATCTGGACAAAATCGCAAATGCCGATGAGGAGGACTTGCAGCGGGCGGAAGAGGTCGGCCCCAAGGTGTCGCAGAGCATCCGGCGCTTTTTCCACGAGAAACACAACCGGGAGCTCATCGAACGGCTCCGCGAAGAAAGGCTACCCTTCAAGTATCAAGCCAAAAGGAAGGCGGGTGGACCGCTGGCGGGGATGTCGTTTGTGCTCACTGGAACCCTTCCCAATATGGCGCGCGAAGAGGCGGCTGAGCTCATTGAGAGTGCGGGTGGAAAAGTATCCGGTTCGGTGAGCAAGAAGACCAGTTACGTGGTTGCGGGCGCCGATCCCGGATCGAAACTGGATAAGGCGAATACCCTGGGAGTAAAAGTGATCGACGAAGCGGCGCTTCGCGGGTTGGTGAAAGGAGTAGATGAAGGAGTTTAGAAAGCTGCTGGTCTCGTGGGGGCCCTTGGGCGTATTCGTCCTCGCCTTCATCGAATCAATCGGCATTCCCAATCCCGGCGGCACCGATGCCCTGCTCCTGCTGGTGGCCATCGCGCGGCCGGATGCGGCGGCCTTGTGCGCGATACTAGCCACGGCCGGTTCGCTACTCGGCAGTGCGGTGTTTTACGAAATCGTGCGGCTGGGTGGCGATAAATTCCTCCTGCGCCACACCTTATCGGGACGCGGGCAGCGCTTCCGTGCCTGGGTTCATCGCTACGGTATGGTAACTGTGTTCATCTCCGCGCTATTGCCGATTCCGTTCCTGCCGCTAAAAGTCTTCTGCGCCTGCGCTTGCGCCATGGGCGTGAGCCGGACGCGATTCATGCTGGTCCTGGCCGCGGGACGGATTCCGCGCTATGCCGGTCTGGCCTACCTGGGCGCAAAACTGGGCGAGCATACGAGTGCCTGGATACAGGGGCACTATTGGCACATGGGCGCGCTGGCGCTGGCGCTATTCGCAGCGCTTTATGGGCTGCTCAAGTGGAACGACCGCACCCAATCCCCCGCCACACTACAATAGTGGGTAGGACGTATTTAAGTAGAGCCGTGACCCCTCTCGTCGACACTTTCGGGCGCTTGCACGACAATCTGCGGATCAGCGTGACGGATCGCTGTAACATCCGTTGTTTCTATTGCATGCCCGAAGAAGGGGTTAAGTTCGAGCCTCGCGAGAACATCCTGACGTTCGAGGAAATCGAGCGTTTTGTTAAGATTGCCGTCACCCTAGGCATCCGAAAGCTACGGGTTACCGGCGGTGAGCCGCTGGTCCGGAAGGGCCTCCCCGAGCTGATTCGCAAGCTGGTGGCGATCCCGGGCATCCAGGACCTGGCACTCACTACCAACGGCGTCCTGTTGGCTCAGCACGCCGAGGAACTGTACGATGCCGGACTTCGGCGGATCAATGTGCATCTGGACACGCTCGATCGGGAACGGTTCAAGCACATCACACGTCGCGACGATCTGGACAAGGTTTTAGATGGAATCGAGCTGTGCCGGAAGCTTGGCTACGGGCCGATCAAGATCAACGCGGTCGCAGTAAAGAATCTGGTGGAGCCCGACATCGTGGAGCTGGCGCGTTTTGGGCGCGAGCGCAATATCGAGATCCGCTACATCGAGTTCATGCCGCTGGATGCGCAAGGAATCTGGGAACGGGATCGCGTGTTGACCATGGACACGATGATCGGTATGCTGCAGCGCGAGATCGGGCCGCTCGAAGAGATTCCGGACGCCGATCCGCGGGCTCCGGCGACCGAGTATCGATTCAAGGACGGCGTCGGACGCGTAGGATTCATTGCGTCGGTCAGCAAACCGTTCTGCCTGAACTGCAATCGTGTGCGCTTGACCTCGGATGGCAAGCTGCGTTATTGCTTGTTCGCAATTGACGAGACCGACGTCAAGGGGTTGTTGCGCTCGGATGCGCCAGATTCAGCGATCGTAGAAGCCGTGAGGAGCTGCGTAACCGATAAGTGGATCGGGCACGAGATCAACACGCAGAAGTTCGTGCCGCCGCCGCGGCCGATGTATTCCATCGGCGGATAACTATCAGTTCTCTGTGGGGACGCGCTCGACGTGGTCGACTACCAGCACATCCAGCGTGATCTTCTGCGCCTGCAACTTCAGCCCTAACTGCTCCTGAATCGCTGTGAAGAGCGACGACGCGCGGTCGTCTGCTTGAGCCTGATCCGGGGACCACTCTAGATTTATGTCAAAGACTCCCAAAAGGCCCGTTTGATCTTGGACGGGTTGATCTAGTTGGCGCGAGAGCAAGCCAGCTAGATCCACCATGGACACGTTGGTACCTTTTATGGTTCCTCGCCCCGTATTCGTGTTGGTTCCAGTGTCGCGAGGCTTTTCATGGAGCGTTGGCGGTTTCTTCCCAGCCATTAAGATGTAGCCGGACACTGATTTCGATTCGCGATGAACAACCAATCCAAAGCGCTCGGCGAGAAGCGACTGAAGCATCAATCTCATCTGGGCTCTGGGCGCATCGACCGGCTGCTTAGCCGCGATATCGAACTTATCGTCGCCCAGCCACGCCGGTCCTGAGAGCGAGTATTCCGCGACGTCGTAGGCACGCTCGATCAATTGTTTTAGGGAGACGTTTTCGGCGGTGATTCCGTGGTCGGTTGTGCCGGTGTGGGAACTGTTGCTTCCGGATTTGTTCGGCTTGACGGATGTTACCTCGAACGATTGGCCGAGAGCTACTGCCAGCCACAGCGCAACGCCGATTGAGACCCGAAGCATCAACTCACGTAGAACTATCTCTAGCTAGTCTAGTCCACGCCGTGCATGCGGAGTTTGGCGATTTGCTCGGCATTCAGATTGCGCATTCCAGCGTTCTGCAAACGTCTAAGATAGGCGCCATCCACCCCATGCATCCGCAACTGGGCCAACTCCCCGGGAGTGAAATCGTATCCCAGGCGCCGGGCTTGCTGCACGAAACTCGCTTCCACGCCGTGCATCTTTAACTGATCGACCTCCTCCGCCCGCAGGTTCTCGTAACCCGCGTCTTTGAGGCCCTTCAAGTACTCCGGCGTGACGCCGTGGGTCCGCATCTGTGTCAGATCGGACGCTGCGGGCTTCAGGCCATAGCCCTTCAGGTCGCGCACGTAGCGGGTATCGACCCCGTGAATCCGTAGCTGCACAATATCCGCGGCGCGCAGGTCGTAACCGGCCGACTTAAGATCACGCAGAAAAGCTGTCTCTACCCCGTGGATCCGAAGTTGGACGAGGTCCTCCGCAGTGAGGTTCTGGTAGCCGGCTTGGCGAGCCTCGCGTATGTAATCGAGCGTGATGCCGTGCATCCGAAGCTGCAGCAGATCATGGATCGACGCACGTAGACCGGAGTCACGAATCTCACGGGCGAACGCGCGGGTGATATCCATCATCAGCATGGAAAAAAGCTGCTCGTTGTCGGGGGCATCGTAACCCATTTGCTGAAGAGCCGACACAAATCCGGGATCGGGCGTGAACGTGTAGGTTCCCGATCCCGTGCCCACCAGAAAGCGACCTTCACAGAGCAAGCGGCCTGCGTCCGCGACGTACTCGAACTTCGCCGGGCCAGGAGCAGCCAGCATGGACAATGAGAATCCGCGGAAACTATCCAGCGGCACATCACGGCTGTGGACCCAATTGTCAAAACCATTGGAGCCGCGTACGACCAAGTGGACCTTATTCAACGAAAGGCTCGGCCGCAATTCCCAACCAGCGTTACGATCCTCGCTGAATGCCAACAGCGTGGCAGCCGCCAGCACCCCTACGATCACGAGCGCGGCGGTGAAGTATTTGGAATTGGCAGCCATTTAGATCACTCCTGCCTTCTTGAGCCGGAGTACTTGCTCCAGCGTCAGGTTGGGGCCGTATTCCCTGGCTTGCCGCAAATCGTTAGGGTTCAGTCCGGTGTGGGCGGCTTCAATGAGTTCACGCATCTTGATCTGCGGGAAAGCCTCCTTGAGAGCGCGGAGCAGATCGGGCTGGACGCCCGCGTGCGCGACGTCGATGGCTTCCTGGACGGTTAGGTTCTTGAAGCCCGCGTCATGCAGCGCGCGGAGGTACCGCGCGGAGACACCGCTATGCGCCAGGTCAACCAGTTCTTTGAAAGAGAGTTTTTCCCACCCGGATTCCGCAACCCCGCGCAAAAAGTCGGCCGAGACGCCGGCGTTGTGCAACTCGATGATCGCGTCGACCGGAAGATCCCCATAGCCTGCGGCGACCAATGCGGCTAGAAAAGATCCATTAGGTGCGGTCGGCCCGGTACGCTCAACGGCGCGCTGTTGTTCGATCTGGGCCCGCTGCTGGGCCTGCATCGCGTACACCTGCGACTTCTCAAGCTGCATCGCGACCTCCGCTGTGCGGATCTGCTCGGCCAGCTTGATCATGTCCGGGTGAGATGGCGTGTAGGTCTGGCTCCGTTCTTCATACTCTCGTCGAAGAAACTCAATCGTCCTCTGCGTGGCCCTTCGGCGATCCTCGATATCGCGCAGGAAGTGTTCCTGCGCGGCTATCGGTGGCTGCGGAGTTTGTGGGGGCTGCGGTGCAACCGCGGGTACCGGAGCCACCGGGAGTACTTGTGCCGACGGCGGTGACGGTGGCACCGGAGGCAGCGGCACCGCCGGAGCAACCGAGGGCGCCTGCGCAAAAGCGACCCAATGCGGCACCTGCGCGCTCGCGAATACTAATCCCAGAAGAATCGCAGCGCCCAGCGCCACACGTGTCAGCGAAACGCGTGGAGCGAAATCGCGGCCGCTACGCAGCAGCGCTTCGATTCGCTCGCCCAGATGCGAAGCTCGACCAGCCATGCCCGTCGCCAACAGTTGACGGCGCCGTGCGGAACATAGCTCAAACAGGCGCGTCAAGCTGGCCGCGTAGGGGCGAGCCTCCCCGGTATTCGCGACCACCCAATCGTCGCAGGCGGCTTCGCGCTCTTGCTCGATGTTCCTGATCAGCCAGACGGCTACCGGGTGAATCGGAAGCAGCGCACCGATCAGGCGTGCGAATAAATTGGTCCAGTCGTCATAGCGGGCGATATGGGCCAGCTCGTGCAACAGCACGTGATCCAGTTCTTCGGGCGTAAACTCATTCAGCAGCGTTTCAGGCACGATCACGGCGGGGCGGCGGAACCCGACGGCCATTGGCGAGACGATTTCATTCGAGACCAAAAGCCGCGCGGTACGGTCGATACTGCAAGCCAGCAGCCAGCAATTGAAGTTCACCATCCGCTCGGGCGAGACTGCATGGCTCCGCTCGGTAACGCCGCGAAGGTAACGGTAGCTGCGGATGATCTGCACCATCCGGAAGAGCGAAAGCGCGGACCAGATCGCGAAGATGGCGATCAGCCCGGCTCCAGCCGTGATGGTGAGAGGTCCGGCGATACGAGAGGACCCTGGCGAAGGGGTCTCGACTGGCGCGGCCGCCACGACGGGCAACGGCGCGGTTTGCACCGGATTCGATGCCGGCTCGTAGGATTGGGATGGAGCTTCAACGCGCGCGTTGATAAGTTGTGGTGCTAGAGGGAGAACGACGACTGCGGCCAGCACCGCCCACCACACTGCGCAGCGCGTCGCGGCGTTGATCCTGATATTCAGGCGCGGCAGCAAGCGGAGGGCCGCCCAGACCAACAGCGCGATCAAGGCGCTCTGCCAAAGACTATTCAAGAAGGCTGCGAAAGCCGTGCCGAGGATGTTCATTTCGCCGTCCCCCCTCCTTTAATGACTTCTTCTGAGATGCGTTTACGGATTCTGGTCAGCTCCTGTTCGCTTAATTCTTCGTGTTCCAGGAGATTGAGGACTAGTTCTTCGGGCGAGTTGCGGAAAAAGCGGCTGAGCAGCCGCCGAACTGCGTTGCGGCTGGCCTCCTCTTGTCCGACCACAGGGTGATACAGGAACGCCCGGCCCTCATTGGACTTGGTATGCCGCACGTATCCCTTATCTTCCAGAATCCGCATAGTCGTGAGCACGGTGTTATAGGCCAAGCCGAGCGGCTTGGGAAGCGCCTCAGCGACCTCCGCTACGGTGGCCGATCCCTTGCGCCAGATCACATCCATAAGGCGGAGTTCGGCTTCGGTCAGGTCCTGAGATTTCTTGCGGGCCAAGAGTCGCTCCCTTCAGAACTAAGGAATTAAGACTTCCGCAGCCAGAATACCCCCAGACGCGAATGCCTGTCAACTATAAAATTAGGTGATGCCCACACGCACCCATTGCAACGGGTCATCGGCCATGTGATACTTCCCTTTCGGGAGGTGCATATTTCATGAAGACCGTTACAAAAGCGGTACTTGTGCTGTTGGTTTCCGGTGTGGCCTTGTTGGCCTCGCAAGAGGGGCCGAGAACCTACGTCGAAAACTGCATCTGCTGCATGTGTTCGTACTTCTTCGGCGAATAGGCGAACGCTTCGCGCTCACTAGCGCTCGAAGATTGCTAGCGGCATTGTCTTTCAAACTCCCGAGGAATAGACTGTCTGCATGTCTCCCGAACCGGCTCCCGGGCCGCCCCCATTGGCAATGGTTTCCGAGCAACCGGCCTTAAAGCAGATGAGCGAGCCCGCCCGTCTGGCGGGTGTTTTCTTTTCGCCCGGCGAGGCGTTCGCGGACATCGCGCGTCGTCCGCGGTGGTGGATCCCGGTGATTCTGTCGGCTATTCTCAGCACGATTTACCTGAATGCGTTCACCCAGCGCGTGGGTTGGGAATCGGTGATCCGACCAGCCATCGAGAAAAGTCAAAACACGCAGAACATGCCCGTCCAGCAGCGCGAACAGTTGATCAGGACTACTGCAGGACTGTACAAGTACTTGGGCTACGGGTCCATTCTGATATCGCTGTTGTCAGTTTTCATCATTGCAGTCATCCTGATGTTCCTTTTTGACACCATGATGAGTGCCGGTGTCGGTTTGAAACGCATGATGGCGATCGTGGCCTACGCGTTTCTTCCGATGATGATATATACCGCCCTGTCCATGGTTGTGCTGTATCTTAAGGATCCCGACGAGTTCAATTTGCAGAATCCACTGATGTTCAACGTGGGCGCGTACCTGAGCACAGATGCGCCGGCAGCGTTGCGCAGCGTGGGGTCCTCGATCGATCTGTTCTCGCTGTGGGTGATCGTGCTCCTGGCCATCGGAGTCTCTGCGGCGGCGCACAAGATCAGCTTCGGAAAAGCTCTGGCTGGTGTCGCGTTGCCGTGGGCCCTCTACGTCTGCGTCAAGGTGGCAGCGGCTGCCGCAGGCTTCTCGAATGGCTGACCTGGGCTACCTAAACGTTAAGATTGAAGTTTGATCGACATTCACAGCCACGTGCTGTTCGGCCTGGACGACGGTGCGCGGACGCTGGAAGATTCGCTCGCCATGGTGCGCATGGCGGCCGAGCACGGCACCACCGACCTGGTTGCCACACCTCACGCCAACCTTACTTATAAGTTCGATCCGGACCAGATCGCCACGCGGATGGAGCAGATCCAGAAGGCCACGGGTGGCGCGTTGCGCCTGTACACGGGCTGCGATTTTCATCTGAGTTTCGATAATATTCAGGATTCCCTCGAGCATCCCAGGAAATACACCATCAACCAGCAACGTTACTTATTGGTGGAGTTTTCCGAGCTGCTGATCTTCAAGAACACCGAAGATATCTTCGCGCGGCTGAGAGATGCCGGGATGACTCCCATCGTCACCCATCCCGAGCGCAACGGGCTTCTCCGGCAGAGGGTCGAGAATCTGGCCAAGTGGGTGGAGCAGGGGGCGCGCCTGCAATTGACGGCGCAGAGCCTCACGGGCGGATTCGGCCGGCGCGCCCAGGAATTTTCACGCGAACTGCTGGATCTCGGGTTAGTCCACGTGATCGCAAGCGATGGCCACGATTGCGAGCGTCGGCCGCCGGTGATGGATCAAGCGCGAACGTGGCTGCAAAGCAAGTATGGAGATGCGCTGGCCGAGGTGCTGTGCGTGACCAATCCGGGCGCAGCGCTCGCCGGAGACGACATGGGCTTGCCAAACGCCGATTCGGAATCCCCCGTGCGGAAATGGTACAAGTTCTGGCGGTAGCCTTTCCTCAGTTCTCTCTGAGACAATCCTCGGCCGTATTCCACAAACTCTGGTAGCAGGGAGTTCCTTTCGCAACTCAGCAGGAAATCATCCTGGGACTCACGAAGCGCGAGCTATGTCTGAACACACGCAATCCGAACAAAAGTGGTATGCGCTGACCGTGCCATATCAGCACGAGCGGCAAACCGAGAAGGCGCTCCAGTCGAAGGGCCTGGAGACTTTGCTGCCTGTATATCGCAGCCGGCGGCAGTGGTCGGACCGGGTGAAGGACGTGGAAATGCCACTGTTTGCCGGGTATGTCCTGTGCCACTTCGATCTTAACGACCGAATTCATGTGATGGATACGCCGGGGGTCGCCAGGATCATAGGATTTGGGGGCATGCCGGCGGCATTGGAAGATTCTGAAATCAGCTCGATTCAGCAGATGCTGCTGTCCAAGTTGCCGCTGGCGCCCTGGCCTTATTTGAAAGCGGGCGACCGGGTGCGAGTGGAACACGGGCCCATGCGGGGCCACGAAGGCACGCTGGCCCGAACCAAGGACTCGGTGCATTTGGTGATCAATATCGACGTGTTGCAGCGTTCGGTTGCGGTGCAAGTTGACCGGGAAGCGATCGTGCCGATCGGAAGCGGGGAAAGGTCATGAGGATCATCGCCGTGTGCTGGCTTGGTCTAATCCCAGGGTGTGTGTTTGGACAAGCGCGCCTGCCGGTCGGGGCTGCCGAAACGGGGGCGAATCTGCCGCCGCGGCCCATCGGAGCCGGCGATCTGCTGTCCATTTCGGTATATGGCGCGCCGGAGATGTC